>ERZ773051.1368-NODE-1368-length-13456-cov-3.833893_pt1 | contig 13456 bp, 11 predicted proteins | sample MGYA00580631_ERZ773051 | MGnify/ENA primary metagenome ERZ773051 (study PRJEB29015, sample SAMEA2738137) | human oral metagenome | biome: human oral; feature: human-associated habitat; material: saliva | place: China | collected 2204 ...
AGCATTGGGCGTACTGGAGCCGCTATATCTGGTGCAATCGCTACGAGCCGGCATCCAAGGACACGTACAGCAAGCTTCTGCACCTGCTCCAAGGCAAGGATCTCTTCGTGCTGACCACCAATGTCGATCACCGGTTCCAACTGGCCGGATTCCCCAAGGACCGGCTCTTCTACACCCAAGGAGACTACGGTCTCTGGCAATGCAGCGTGCCGTGCCACGCGAAAACCTACGACAACTTCGAAACCGTGAAGCGCATGGTCGAGGAGCAGCGCGACATGAGGGTGCCGAGCGAGCTCGTGCCCCGCTGCCCGCGATGCGGCGAGCCCATGTCCATGAACCTGCGCGCCGACTCCACGTTCGTGGAAGATGCCGGCTGGCATGCGGCTGCTCGTCGATACGATGATTTCCTGCGCGCGCATAACGAAGGAAAGGTGCTGTACCTGGAACTCGGCGTGGGCATGAACACACCTGCCATCATCAAATACCCGTTCTGGCGCCGCACGTACGAGAACCCGAATGCGACGTATGCTTGCGTGAATTACGGAGAGGCATACGCCCCTGGCGAAATCCGCGATCGTTCGATACTGTTGGATGCGGACATCGATGCCGCACTGGACGAAGCTCTCGAAACGCAACGAGCCCTGGAGGACTGACATGGAACCAAAACGCAAGATCGAGCTGCTGAAAGAATTGGTCTTCGGACTCTATGCCGAACGAAGCTTCGAGCGACCCTCTATTGCAAAGCGCATCGTTGAGCTGCACACATCCGAAATGCTTTGGGATGAATTCCGCGCGCTCGTCAACACGAGGCCGCCGATTCCCGCCGACACGGCATGGCTTGCCATGCAAGATGAGCTGCTCGAAGGCATGCTGTCCGAGAAGGGCATCGCCTCCCTTGATGATGCCGAGGCCGGCTTCGCCGATCCCCGCATGCGGCTCTGGCAGGGCGACATCACCACGCTTGCGGTCGATGCCATCGTGAACGCCGCCAACAGCCAGATGCTCGGTTGCTGGCAGCCGGGCCATTACTGCATCGACAACGCCATCCATACCTTCGCGGGCGTGCAGCTGCGATGCGCATGCGCGAAGATCATGGACGCGCAAGGACACGAAGAGCCGACGGGGCGCGCGAAGATGACCGACGCCTACAACCTTCCGTCGAAGCACGTCATCCACACCGTAGGGCCTATCGCGAACGGAGCCCCGACCACAAAGCATCGCGCGCAACTGGCCGCATGCTATCGCAGCTGCCTCAATCTCGCGCGTGAACAGGGAATCGAATCGATCGCCTTCTGCTGCATCAGCACGGGCGTATTCGGATTCCCCCAGCACGATGCTGCAGAAATCGCCGTTCGAACCGTGCGCGGATGGCTTGACGAGAACGACTCCGAAATGACCGTCGTATTCGACGTGTTCGGAGACGCCGATCGCGACATCTATCGAAAGCTGCTCGCATAGGCGCCAAGAATCGGGATAGAAGACGATCGTCACGCGAAGGAGGGGCTTCGCGTGACGACGAGCATGCCCGCCTAGGGGCGCTGGATGGAATAAAGAAGGCGCGAGACGTCCTATTGGTCTTGCCGGGCAACGAACTTGCCGGTCAAATATCCATACGTCATCGCGATGGAGTGGCTTGCACCCGCAAGCGTCGCGGGATAATCTCCCAAGAAGCGACCGCCCTGGGTATTACCTATGGCATATAAACCAGGAAGCACATGCATGTTTTCATCAAGCACTTGCGCGTTTTTATTGGTAGAAAGCCCGCTCATGGTAACTAAGCAACGCAAAGCATTGTGCGCCTCGTCGCTAGGGCCTCCGGAAACCTCGTAACGAATGGCATAGAACGGCGCGGTTTCGAGAGCGAACATACACTCGGCGGTCTTTCCGAAATCCTCATCCTTGCCCGCATCGCAAAGCTCATTGTAACGCTCTATCTCAGCCTTCATGGTAGAGGCGACAGTAGCGTCAACGTTCAGATTCTGAATCAACTCATCGATGGTGGAGCCTTGGGCAGAGGTCCATTCATCCACAGTATCCATGGTTTCTTGCGACACCTTGGTATAGGAGCCAAGTCCCGATTGCATCGATTTCGCTTGTTCAACGTAGTTGGCATCGAAAATCTGATATACGGTTGCATCGGGCTGACGCAAAATGGCAGACCCGAAGTGATCGTTCGTCATATCTTCGTTGATGTAACGCTCGCCATTCGCATTCAGCTGCAAGAATGCGGCGACGCCTAGCTTCCCCAGGTCACCATGGGCCATCGCGCAGTGCGGCCCTTCTTCGATATGTCCGCCGGCCCAGTAGCCCATGAGCATGCCGTCACCTTGGTCGGTAAAATCGCCATTGGCGTCTGTATGCGCATACGTGAATGTGAACTTATCTTTCATGTCGTAAACCCATGGGATGTAATAGCGCAGCAGCTCATCATTCTTCACGTAGCCGCCGGTCGCCAAGATAACGCCCCTCTTCGCGTTGACTTGGGTGAATTCACCTGTGGTCACATCTTCGAAAATCACGCCGCTTACGCGGTCGCCGTCTTTGACGAGCTGACGGGCACGGGAATTGAACCGCGCATCGACATTGCCGGTATCCTGGGCTTTTTCAAGATTCGCCAGCATGATGGGCTTATGCCCCTGCTTCTCCGGCGTTCGAAACGATAGCGTGCCGGTAAATACATGCTCGTGGTCTACGCCATATCGAAATGGAGCGTAGATATTGTTGTTCCCCACGAAGTATTGGGTGCTTTGATCGTACGTTTCTCCACCTGGCACCTGCCAGAGCAGACCGTCATAACCGCCTGCATACCAGTCGAACGCCTCGCCGCAATGATCCGCCCAGTTCTTAAGCACGCGAAAGTCGGCACGATGCCCGGTCTGAATCATGAGCTCGTTAACAAGCTCGGCCGTGTCTACGTCATCGATGCCCATCATCCGTGCATTATCGGTATTGAAAGCGGCGAACTGAGAAGATCGCGCGCTCGGTTCCGCGCACCGTTCGACGGCGACGACCTTCAACCCTTCCTCAGCCGCAGAGCGAGTAGCCGAAACGCCGGCAACACCTAAGCCGACCACGACCAAATCAGCATCGATCGCCTCCTTGATATCGGTAATGACTTCCGGTTCATTTAGAAAAGACGGCCCGTCGTCTGCCGACGAACTGCCTCCTGCGCTCCCCGTTTCCGATGTCCTAGGCGCGCAGCCGGCTACTCCTGCAGCAAGTCCCGCGCCCAAGGAACCGGCCCCTACAAGAAATGCCCTGCGTGAAAGCCCTTTGGTCATTATGCCCTCCTCCATAATCACTTCGGCAGATTCGTGCTGCCCTTGCGATCAGAGCATGTGACCAGAGCATGAAATAGGCCAGTGGACAGGAGGGAGGACAAGGGGGGATTTTTATCCTCCCTGCGACTATCTCCAAAAAATAATCCGCTTTTTGCTCTACGATGGATGCAGGGAGGATATCTGTGGACAACGGTGCATCTGCATGCGAAAAGACTACATCCGTGCATTTCGATGCGTGGTGCGTCGGCCTGTTCCTCCTCATATCATTCCCAACAGCCGTGAGCCTGCTTCTCTTAGATTCGGATACCTCTACTGAAAATTGGGCTTTCTACTCACTTCCTACGTTGGCGCGGGCATTGGCCTTTGCGATCGGAGCGCTTCTGGCTAACAAAAATATGTTCCTTGCGACGAAGCAGAAATCGCTCATGATGTTCTCGTTCATCATGGCAGCGGGCGCCTTGGGGAAAGCAGGCGCTTTTACTTGGTATTCAGGCAGCGTGCTTCTCTGGGTATCCTTTACATCATCCATGGCTCTGAATATCGGATACGCTGCGCTGTACCTTGGGTGGATGAATCTCTATTCTCAAATGGATACGAAGCATGTGGTGCTGTATTTCACGTCAGCGCACTTCCTATCAGCCTTCACGTCCTACTGCTTGTTCTCAATCGGCTCGTCAATTCCGACCATCCTGCTGGTGGCGGCGATGCCTATCGTATCAGTCGGCATGCTCCGCGCCGCGGATGCGCGAACGAAAGATGCACCATACCGCCAAGGAGAGACGCAACGAATAGATTGGTCGATCTCTCCGAGACCCCTTCTGCTTTTGGCGGCCTTCAGCTTCTCTAACTCCGTTATTAGAGGATTCCTTGGCACCGAAGACCAGGCTACCGTGCTTTTGGGCGTATGTGCAGCGGCATTGTGCTTGCTCATCATCGTGATTCGGAGATTTGATAGGTTTGAAATCAGGTTGCTCTACCAGATTGCCGTACCCATTCTCGTGGCCGGAGCCCTCTTCGTGCTTATTGATGGGAATTGGTGGCGCGAGCTAACTGCAGCTTTCTGCTCCAATGCCGCCTTCGCACTCTTTTCGATCTTTGTTACTGCAATTTTTTGCAACATAGCGTATCGCTATGGGGTGAACGCAGTGTGGCTGTTCGGAGTCACGCAAGCAAGCTTGTCGTTCGGATCGTTTTTTGGAAAGAGTTTTTCATTATGGTCGGATTCTCTTCCCTTCAGCCCTCCCATGACCGCGATGGCAATGTCGATCATTGTAATCGTGCTGGTGACTCTTTCGATGTTCTTAGCTTCTGATCGTGACTTTGCGACAACATGGGGAATCACGGATGTGAACGAACAAAGGAAGAAGCAGTCGCTTGTAGATGAGGAAGAGCATTTGGCTCGAACATGCGCGTGCGTCGCTCAACGTTATAGCTTGACACGCCGTGAAGAAGAGGTGCTGGTTCTTATGATGCGCGGGTATACTTTGTCACGTATCGGAGACGTCCTCTTCATTGCCGACTCGACCATGAAAACGCACTCACAGCATATCTATAGGAAAGTTGGCGTGCGGAATCGTCAGGAGCTGCAGAAGCTCGTCTCCTGCAAATATCGCAGGAAGTGACCCGAAGGAGGTCGCCATGAAGCTGCTGGTCGACGAGAGCATCGCAGGACTCGGCATCGAAAGCGTCGTGGTCGGCACCGCGAGAAACGTGGACCCAAGCGCGTCCCTACCCGACTCTTTCCTAAAGAAGCAGAAAGACATGGAGGATTGGGCGCTGGGCTGCAGCTTAGATGAAGTGCTCGGTCTTCCGGTCGTTCGGGGTTACACGGATCTGTTGCAACGCGTGAAGCGAAGCGTCAAGAAGAACCCGCCTACCGTTCCCGCGCTCATCCGCAACATCCAGCATCGCGGCTCCATCCCGCGCATCAACAGCGTCATCGACATCTACAACGTCGAATCGCTGCGCTCGCTTCTAGCCATAGGTGGACATGACCTCGACAAGGTCGACGAGCATATCGAATTCACCGTCAACAAGGAGGAAGGCGCCTTCCTTCCGATCCTTTCCACGGAAAAGCACGTGGCCGAGACGGACTACGTCTATCGGGACGCGAAGGGAATCATGGCCTGGCTGGACGTTCGCGACGGCGAGAACTACAAGTTCGACGACACGACGAGAAACGCGATCTTCATCATCCAGGGCAATGCCGAGACATCCGCCGAATACCGCTTGGAAGCGCTTGGACGGATTCGGGACGACCTGACGGCATGCATGCCGAACGTGAAGTTCGAAACATACGTCGTGCGCGTCGGGGAAGAGCTCGAGATACGCGACTGAGCCGACAAGCCGCATATCGCGCATCGGTGCCTTTCCGGCTCGGAAGACGCCTGTTCATCCCACGGATGCAGCACCCGCTCTGCGGCCATCGCATGGCGGGTGCTCGTTTCCAGGATAAGCGTCGAAGATGTCGCGCTGTTGAAGAACCCGGCGTGTCTCACGTCTTCGAATGCAGCGCTTCTTCAGAATCGATGTTCCTGAGCAACGAAGGATTCTCGAAAAGCTGCGTGCAGATCATCTTCTCGCGGTCGAGCTCATCGGCCTCCCGCCCTATAAGCCTCTTATAAAATGAAACAAGAAAGCGCTCGTCAGGGAAAACACCCGCAGGCGCGTTTCTGTACATCGCACGCACCAACGCGGCGCGATAGTAGCGCGCATGCTTCGCGAACGGATCGTTGGTTACCTGGAACCCCAGATTGTTCAAGTAGAGCTCCGAGAACACGGCGACGGTGCGGGTATTGCCTTCGTAAAAGGGATGAATCTGCCAGAGAAACGCAATGGTGTGGCAGAAGTCCTTGACCTCGTCGTCTGAAAACGCTCCATATGACCGTGCCGATTCCCGGGCGAAGGCGCCGTGCAAAGACATCTCGTAGGCCATCGGGTCGGCATGCAGCACGCTGTCGCCGTTGAGGATTTCCTCCTGTTCGACCATTCTTTCGGTCTTGAATTCGCCGGGATGGTACTTCGACCGATCAAGGTCTTGAAAAAGATATGCATGGATTCGGACGAGCATTTCAGGTGCCAAGAAGAATGCGCCCCGCGACAAGAGCTCGGCGATTCGTTGGCTGACAAGATCGGCCTCGGCCGCCCCCTCGTCCTTGCCCGACGCATGATGCGCGCGCACGAGCTTGCCGACCTCGCCCAGTGACTTCTCGCCGGAAACATACGAACAGGACTGAGCGCGAAGATAATCCGAAACCTCGAGCCCATCGACATCCTGCAAGCCAATCGCAACCGCCCAGTAATGCCGACGCTGAGCCTCCGACGTATGATCGGACGCCCGTTCGTATTCGAAATCATCGAAGCTATCAGCAGACATGCGCTATGGTTCTCCTCTGTCTTTTGGAAAACACCATGCCATCATGCGCCGCCACACCGCCATGCATGCGGATGCGGGCGATACGCTTCGGCACGCATGGTAGCATGCCGAAGCTCGATGCGATGCCCTGCATACGGGAACTCCGCAGTCTCCTTGCCTCGCTCGAGGCTGGAAGCGTACATCAAAGCCCCGCATCTTTACCCTTACACTCCCCCTCGTGCGAGGCGCCAGCCGATGGCCCGGCTTCTCATGCCGACGAATCGCCGGTATATCCCTTCTTCCGCCATCAGTTCGTCGTGCGTTCCCCGCTGCACGATGCTGCCGCCGTCGAGCACGACGATCTGGTCTGCCATGCGCACCGTGGACAGGCGATGCGCGATCATGAGTATCGTCTTGTCATCGGTTTGCCTGCCGTTGCTCGACCTGCTGCTATTTCGCCTGCCGCCGTTCAGCGCGCTCTATCGATTCGCAAACGATGACGGCTGCGCGCATAAGCGTTTCGCGCTCGATGCCGTCATACTGCATCACGAAGCGGACGCGGCCATCCGAAGGCATCATGCCTCCCAGATCATACCGTTCGAGCGGCGCCAATCCGACACCCCGCTCGGCCGCACGTCTCGCGATGTCCTCGGCACGGGCGGGCGTGTCCACGCAGAGCACGAAGTGCAGGCCCGAATCGCATTCCTCGTACGAAAGCCGGCCTGCGATCGGGCTTTCGCGAAACGCACCGATCAGGCAATCGCGCGCCGCGCGGGCCTTGGTGCGATACCTGCCGACATGATGCTCGTATCCCCCCGACTCCATGAGGCGGGCGAGCGCGATCTGGTCGATGGTCCCGACCGTCGATGCGAAACAGCCCAGCACGCGTTCGAGATCCTCGTCCAGCTCGCTAGGGAACACGCCGAACGCGATGCGCAGCGACGGGCTCAGGCTCTTCGAGAACGTGCTTAGATAGATGACCTTGCCCTCGGCATCGATGCTGCTGAGCGACGGGATCGGTTTGCCCGAAAGCCTGAACTCCCAGTCGTAGTCGTCTTCGACGATGTACCGATCGCCTGCCCGCGATGCCCATCTTAAGAGCTCGTAACGCCGCGATACCGTGGTCACGCGCCCGGTGGGGAACTGGTGCGAAGGCATGACGTGGACCAGGGATGCCGCGCTCTTCTCGAGCACGGAGCAATCGATGCCCTCGGCATCGAGCGGCATCGGCGCAATGCGCCAGCCCATCGTTTCGTAGATGCCCTTGATCATCCCGTATCCGGGCGATTCGAGCGCAACGGCCCCGGCGCGTCCCCGCCGCCCCCGCATCAACGCCACAAGCCCGTAGAGCATCGGAGCGCCGGCAGCGACGACGATCCTGTCCGGACCGGTCGTGATGCCGCGAGCACGCGCGAGCCATGACGCGATGCATTCCCTCAGCCTCTGCGAGCCCTGGGGCGGCTGTCGCGCGAACAGGTCCTGTTCGGATTCATGCGCGATGACGTCGCGAAGCGCCTTCTCCCAAAGCCGGGCGAACGATCGGTCGGAGCATGCGGGCGCCGACGAGAAATCCGCGACGGCGAAGGTCGGACGGGACGTCACGGCACGCGACGATACGGGCCTTGTCGCATGAGGGCGCGTCGCGATGCTGCGCACGTAGTATCCGCTGCGTTCACGAGACACGATGTATCCTTCGGCTTGCAGCTGGCGATAGGCGCCTTCGACGGTTATCACGCTCACGCCGAGGTCGGCCGCCAGGCTTCGTTTCGAAGGAAGGCGATCGTCCGGCAGCAGATTCCCGGCAAGGATGTCATCGCGGATATGACGGTAGAGACTTTCGTACAGACTCAAGTTCCCGCGATCCGCAAGATCGTAGATGCGCATGGCTTCCCTTTTTTGGTCATATCGAAGTAACTGTTCTGACTATATTCTGACATTATCATTTTTGCATTCATTGAATATTCCGCCATATTCAATGAAGCACTATGCTTCGCCGAAACCATGGCTCGGATGAAGGAGATGCCTCATGAACGTCGACAGGATCAAACTCAACAGAGAGCTCGCCCAGATGCTCAAAGGCGGCGTCATCATGGATGTGACCACGCCGGAACAGGCGCGCGTGGCGGAGAAGGCCGGTGCATGCGCGGTCATGGCGCTCGAACGCATCCCCGCGGACATCCGCGCGGCCGGCGGCGTCTCGCGCATGAGCGATCCCGAGATGATCAAGGGAATCCAGAAGGCCGTGAGCATTCCCGTCATGGCCAAGGTCCGCATCGGCCATTTCGTGGAAGCGCAGATCCTCCAAGCCATCGACATCGACTACATCGACGAATCGGAAGTCCTCTCGCCTGCCGACGATGCCTACCACATCGACAAGACCGCGTTCGACGTTCCATTCGTCTGCGGGGCGCGCGACCTCGGAGAGGCGCTGCGCCGCATAGCCGAGGGCGCGACGATGATCCGTACGAAGGGAGAACCGGGCACAGGCGACGTCGTGCAGGCCGTGCGTCACATGAGGCTCATCAACTCCCAGATCAGACACGTGCGGTCTTTGCGTGACGACGAGCTGTTCGAAGAGGCCAAGCGTCTGGAAGTACCCGTGGAGCTCGTCCGCAACGTGCATGAAAGCGGCCGCCTTCCCGTCGTCAACTTCGCGGCCGGCGGCGTCGCCACACCTGCGGATGCCGCGCTGATGATGCAGCTCGGCGCAGAAGGCGTCTTCGTCGGAAGCGGCATCTTCAAGAGCGGGGATCCTGCGAAGCGCGCCGATGCGATCGTGAAAGCCGTCGCGAACTACGAGGACGCCAAGCTGATCGCGGAGCTCTCGTCGGGTCTCGGCGAGGCCATGGTGGGCATCAATGCGGATGAAATAGAGCTCATCATGGAAGAACGCGGCCGGTGATGGGTGCCGAACGCGTCGGGATCCTTGCGGTGCAAGGCGCCTTCGCCGAGCACGAACGCATGCTGTCTGAGCTCGGCGTGGAATGCATCGAGCTCAGACAGGCGTCCGACCTGCATAAAGAATTCGATCGTCTGGTATTGCCGGGAGGAGAGAGCACGGCTCAGGGCCGGATGCTGCGAGAACTCGGCATGCTGGAGCCTCTGCGCGACATGATCGAGGCCGGCATGCCGACGCTCGGAACCTGCGCCGGCCTGATACTCATGGCCGAGCGCATCGACGGCATCAATGGGGATGGAAGCGCCGTGGACAGCCAGCACAACGCTACCTGGCTTGGGACGCTTCCGGTCACGGTCAGGCGCAACGCATACGGACGTCAGCTCGGAAGCTTCAGGACCAGGGCCGATTTCGACGATGCAGGCGCCATTCCGATGACGTTCATCCGAGCCCCGTTCGTCGTGGAGACGCGCGACGGATGCGACGTGCTCGCCCGCGTCGACGGGAACATCGTCGGAGTGCGCTGGCGCAATCAAATCGGAACGTCCTTCCATCCCGAACTCGACGAGGATGCTCGCGTGCACCGGATGTTCCTATCGCTCTGAGGCCGAACCCGTTGCGCTGGGTTGAGGATGCGCGATACGTACGACGGCACGAACGCACGCCTGACATATCCGGAAATACCATGGAGCGGAGCATCTCCCCGACGACGGCCCAGCCATCTCTTCCAACGAGCACGGCACCCATGATATCGGCAGCTTTCCTCGCCTATGCAAGATGCCTGGCATGATGCGAAGCTCTCCGGCGAGGAGAATCCGAGAAAAAGCGAAATTATGTTCATTCGTTCGATGTTCTCCGTCAACACCAAAGGGTGCCGCATAGTGTTCGACCGTCAACCGCCAAACACCTCTCGGGACGACAGGTACGAAAGCGGAGAAATCGGATCGGATGCGCAACGGAGGGTCGTTGAGGAAAAAAGCGCTTAAGAGCATAGCGGACAGCTGGTTCGGCTACCTGGTCGGCAGCGTCTTCCTGACAGGAATCGGCGACTTGATCGGCGAACTGCTCACGGGAGCTTTCGTAGGAATCTACGCCGGGTTGGCCTATGGAGACGAAATCGTCGGAATGACGGACGCGCAGGAAATCGCTTCGACCATGATGGGGTTGCTTCCTGATTGGCTTGCAACCGGACAAGCATATCTGGCATCCATCGGAGTATGGCTCGTCACGCTCCTCTGGTTTCTGCGCAAGGCCAACAAGCCGATCTGGAAAGCCATCGACAGAAGATCGGCGGGAAACAACTCCAGGAACCTGATGATCGGCTTCGCCCTCGGCGCGGCGCTCAACGGATTCTGCGCGTTCGCAGCGTGCATGCTCGGAAGCATCTCTCTTGACTTCAGCTCATTCAACATAGCCTACGCGCTGATCCTTCTCGTATGCGTGTTCGTCCAGTCGTCGGCGGAAGAGCTGGTCTGCAGAGGATACCTATACCAGAAGCTGCTGAACAAGTACAAGAGGCCGGTGGTCGCGATCGTCGGGAACGCGGCGATATTCGCGGCGTTCCACCTTCTGAACCCAGGAGTGACCGTGCTGTCTATCATGGACATCATGATCTGCGGGATCTTGTTCTCCCTCCTGGTCTACTACTTCGACAGCATCTGGATGGCCATGGCGGCCCATACGGCGTGGAATTACCTTCAAAGCATCGTCCTCGGGCTTCCCAACAGCGGGAATGTACTCCCCTACTCGATTTTCAAGCTGGACGAGGCCTCGGCTCGCGATGGTCTTGCCTATACGACGGGCTTCGGGCTCGAAGGCTCCATAATGGCCATCCTGGTGCAGGTGGTCGCAATTGCAGCGCTCATATATCTGATCAAGAAAAACGGCACCCGCATCACCGACATCTGGGAGACGCGGCCCATCATGGACGAAACCGATGTCGAATCGAAGGAGACGGCATAAGCCAAGGCGAAACGCCAACGAATGCCGGACGACGGCAAGAAGCGGCGACCGCACGGGCGAACGCATGGGATCGATCGAATGGAAGCGCGCTCTATCGATTCTTGAGCGCAACTATCGGTTGCGGACACGAATTGCAAGCTGGAATTGGTGGCGCTCGCGATGGACGAGACCGAGCATGGTGCCATGCAGCTGCAAGGTTCATGCCGACCATGACAGAGAAAGGTCCCCCTCATGAAGATCGAAATAGCGAAGAGGCTCTACGAATACCGTCGCGCATCCGGACTTTCCCAGGAGCAGGTTGCCGCCAAGATCAGCGTATCGCGCCAGGCGGTGTCGAAGTGGGAATGCGCCGAATCATCCCCCGACACCGACAACCTTATCGCGCTCGCCATGCTCTACGGAGTGACGGTCGACGAGCTGCTGTTCGCCGATCCCGAGAAAACGGCCGCTGAAACGACGAAAGGGACTATAAGGACGAACGACGCCGAGGAAGACGCCGGGAAAACGAATTCGACCGACGGAGCATCCGGAAAAACCGAGGACCGATCCGACGGCGGCGAGAACGCGGGCGTTGCCGGCGGTGATCCTCGGAAAGCCGAAGAGACGCCCGATGCCGCGGAGAAGGAGCCCGCTTGGCAACGCCCTGAAAACCCCGAGCAGGATTACGTCGACATCAGCTTCTCGCAAGGCGTGCACGTCCGCGATTCCAAGAAGGGCGAAGAAGTCCACGTGGGCTGGGACGGCATCCATGTCGACAACGACAAGGAGCATGTGCACCTGGACTTCAGCGGCCTTGCCAGGATGATCCGCGAGTTCCGCAAGGATCAGGAATAGTCGATCCGCTCGCGCAGGTCGGCGTATGCCTTCATCTGCGCGAGCGGCATCCTCGTTTCTTCCAAGCACGTAGCGGACGTATCCGCACGGGCACCTGCGATCATGCGTTCCATGCCACGAACTGCGCCGTCTCGACAACACGCCTCTTTTCGGCGAAATCCCATGTCGCGAGCGAAAGCATAAGGAAGATCATGCCCGCTGCGGCGAGAATCCCGAGGTCACCCAGGATAACCGACGGATTCGCATAGGTTATCGTTTCACGAAAGCCGTCGATTGCATACGTGAACGGCATGAACGGCTTCATCGAGGCAAGGAATCCGCGTCCCAGCTCGACCGGCAGCGTGCCGCCCGAGCACGCAAGCTGCAGTATCAGGACGAGCACCGCAAGAGCCTTGCCGGCGACGCCGAGCGTCATGTTGAGGAACTGCATGATCAGCATGAAGCAGACGCTTACCGACAGCGCGTATCCGAGGAGCAGAAACGGCGATGTGGAATACATGGAAGGAACGCCGATGAGGAAGGCGGCCGCCATGACGGCTGCGGCCTCGAGGGCGCAGGCAGCGAGGTACGAAGGGATCCTGCCGAGGACCGTACGGAGCCGTCCGGCGCCCCTCTGCTTCGGATACAGCGGTTCGATCACGAAGAATATCATCAGCGCGCCGAGCCAAAGAGAGGTCGTCATGAAGAACGGCGCGAAGCCTTGTCCGTAGTAATCAAGGGCGCCGTATTTCTCCACCCTCGCATTCGTGGGATCGGCAACGTAGGCGCCCATGTCGCTGGAATCCACGGCAAGGCTGCCGGAAAGCCCGTCCGCACCGGCCGCGGTTGCCGAGACGAGTTCGGAAGCGCCCGATGCAAGCCGTTCGGCGCCGTCTTCGGCGGATGCCGCGCCATCGCGTATCTGCGGAAGCGCAGCTGCAAGCGCGCCGGCACCCCCGCTCAGCGTCGATGCGCCCTGCGCAACGGACTGCGCTCCATCGTTCGCCTGCTGAATTCCATAGACGAGCACGTCGCTGGAATCCGCCAACGTCCTTGACCCCGACGCGAGATCTTCCAAACCGGCCTGGGCGGCAGAAAGGCCGACGGAAAGCCGGTCCAAACCGGAAACCAGGCGGTCCTGTCCGTATG
>ERZ773051.1380-NODE-1380-length-13394-cov-19.236375_pt1 | contig 13394 bp, 17 predicted proteins | sample MGYA00580631_ERZ773051 | MGnify/ENA primary metagenome ERZ773051 (study PRJEB29015, sample SAMEA2738137) | human oral metagenome | biome: human oral; feature: human-associated habitat; material: saliva | place: China | collected 2204 ...
AAACTAAGGTGTTTTTAAGAAGATATAACCCCATTAAGCTCAGTAATAGCAAGGGATTTCAGTCTTTTTACCAACACGTTTTGTCCACCCTATAAGTTTGTCCAAACAACTTAAAATGTCCTATAACTCGCAAACAAAAAGAGCGCTTCCCGAATTTCTTGAAAAGCACTTATTTACTGATGGCATTGAACCGAATGATTGATACAAGGTGCATTTCCGTAGGAACGAGTGCATCAAACAAGGCCCTCCCGGTGAATCGCCCCGTCGATTGAATGACCTTTAGCTTATAGTCCTAAGTCCTCATAAACCCCAGATTTCCAACTATAGTGTTTTCCATCCTTTTCTCGATCCTTTTTGTATTGATAGTGGTAACTTTCCCAGTGTTCTAATGAGTATTGAAGTATCTTTGCGTTAAAAGAACACGAAATGCATAGCTTCCCATTCAACCAAGAGGGCATACGTTCATAATCCTCATCTCGCTTTCCGTTAATATTCACCACTATTATTGGCAGGTTTAGGTACAAAGCATGATCAACTTCCCACTTAACGAATCGCGTAAGGTACTTTGTTTTTTCGCCAAGCAGCAAAACAAATATTTTGGAATTTGCCATTCTTTCTGCAAGTTTTCTCTTAATGCTTTCTGTTTGGCTTGAATCTCTTGCGGTATTCAAATCGTGAGCATCATAGAAATTAAAATCTGTAGAATCGGATTGTTTCCATGCTTTCATTAAATTGTAGTACCGTATATCGTTGTCGCCATCAAAAGCAACATAAGTTTTGTTTCTATACGCCATCGTAGGATCTCCATGTCATTGATAATCTTTATAGCGATTAAACCGCCTCAAGCAAAGAAAAGGGAATCTATGCGTTGAAGGCATTCTTAACAGATTGATAATCCCAGTAATACTTCCCGTCCTTATAATAGACCATAGAAGCATGTGTTCCCAAATTTCTAACAGCTTCGGGACATTTTGACTTGTTAACTACGGTGTCATAATATAGGACGATTATTTTTATCCCAGCTTCTACAGCCTTATCACATTCATATTTTATGTAGCTGCGGTAATCCACAGAGTAGCCCTTTGCACAGGAATAATTGTGGCTGTTGTAGCTTCCGCAATATTGACATCCACCTTTAGTTACAAAGTTCATGTAATCTCCGACAATCAATACAAAGGTTTTAGACCCATCCATGCGATACTTCAAGGATGATTTGATTGAACAATAAAGGCTGTTGTCACTGGAAACCTGCAAATCATGCGCATCTGTAAATGAAAGTCTCCAGTAATTGCTATCATTCCACTTATGAAGTTGGTCAACGGCGTCCCTATCATGGTCAAAATCCGCCGAAATATACGTTCTTGTTCTGTAAATCGCCATATTAGAATTCCTCCTTTATACTGCTCATGTCTATATTGGCCATTGCATCTTCAGTCAGAACAATGCTGATTCCTTGTTCTGGTTGAAAATGGCTTCCCCTAAGCGTACAGAGTATACATTTTAGCATCTCGGTATAGTTTTTCTGTTGAATACCGGAAATAGTTGTTATTCCCGAGCCAATCAGAGGAATTACTATATGTTTCGCCGCATATACTCTTCGCATCTCCGACCACATGCGAATTAACAGCTGCTCATATTCGCCTATCTCAAGGTAAGCTCGATTTTGCTTATCGAAATGAGAAAAAGAAAGCATAAGGAAATCATTGTAAGCGATTAGTCTTCCAAGAGGGAATACCGTTTTACCTCCAATAGTTTTTGGCTTTAATACTGATGTATCGTTTTCAGCTGCCAAAATGGTATTGTTTAAAGCTTTCAAATCATTAACGTAGGAGTCAATCATTTTGCCATTAAGAGAGTTGTGCGCAATAATCACATCATCCACTTGTGCGTCGTACCGATCATTAAAAGGAATAACTTTCCATCCTTTTTCTGCAAACAAATCTCCCGTCTTTATTTCAACGGGTTTTCCATTAATAAATGTTTTATATGGTTTGTGAGCAAATAAGCGTAGTACAGCATAGATTATTCCAGAAAGGATAATAAAAACGATAACTAATATCAATCCCCATTTCCACCATTGCCATTGAGTATTTATATCCTTGACGGTATAGCCCCAAAGTCCTGCGATTGTGCTTAAACCAGCAATAATGGAATATGAATACCGAAGGCTCTTTTTTAAGTTTATCAATTTAGGCTTCACAGTATCCCCCTTTTTTCATCATTCTTCGTCCAGTTTCAAGAAGCCCTGTTCAAACGCTCCGGGGAACTGGAACTTTTTATCCACACCGGCAAAGGTAACGATAATAAGACCTCCATCGATACCCTTAACCTGACCGGAGCCGAATGCTTTATGCGAAACGATGGTTCCGGCGTGGACCTTCGAGGTGTCAATATGCACGGTAAGCTTTTTCGCCACCGGCGTTACGGATGGTGTAGGCGGTACGTAGGACGGACGATATGTCGGTATGGACACCGGCTTAGACGGCTCTACGAGCGGCTTGCGCTTTGTGCCGTATACCGGTGCTGGCTTTTCCGCTACCGTAGGCAGACCGTCTTCATCCTCGTCAAAATCATAGCTGCTGATGTTCGTGAAGACGGGCCGCTCCGGAATATCATCGTCACGGGGAGCGTCCGCCGTCATGGAGGCCGCAAGCTGACCGGCCATAGCATCATAATCCGCACGGCTGATGACGGTGCTGTACAGACCGACATTTTCGCCGGTGTGCTTATCGATGCCGGTGTAGATCAGGCTGGCATCTTCATACCGTTTAAATTTATAAACGGCATCGTTCATCAGAGCCTCGTTAAATACGTTCAGCGATACGAGCAGCTCGAAGTCCTTCACGTCCAGACCGGTGACCTTTTTGAACAGCTCCGGCTCCAATTGCGTGATGACGTCCTGCAGGCTGAATTCCCGGTAATCCGTCAGATACATGAACACAGGCACACGAGTAGCGAATTTGATCAGCTTTTCCTGGATCATCTTGCGCTTGGCTTTGTATTCCTTTTCGTCGTCCGTCAGTTTCTTCTTTTCTCTCGGCGGCAGCTTCTTGCCGCCACGCTTGGCCTTCTTGACCGCATTTGATTTATTGATAATGGTCTCGATATCGGCATTCAGGCTGCGGAACCCCTCAATACGCATGAGAGCGTTCATCGCCTCTTCGCTTGCGAGCAGACGGGCAAGCGTATCGTTATCAACATTAACGAGCAATGCGCTCTCCCAGCGTTTGGCAAGAAGCGTGGCGGAGGTACCGGCCATAGCGATATCGAGAATTTCAGCGGCATTGACCTGACGCATGGCACTGCCGTCATACGCCAGCACCGGCAGGAAATTGATGAATTCTCCGACCTTCTTTTCCGGATTGCTCTCGGCTACGTTCAGACGGCAGGAATAATCGGAAATCTGGCGGAGCGCACGATCCAGCGCAAAATCAAAGACATAGCACTCCTGCTTGACGATCTCACGCTCACCGTTATCCTTTGTGATCTCCCACGGGCTCTGTACACGAAAGGCCGCTTGGAAATAGGTCTCCGGCGAGGAGAGGTTACGGAGCATGAAGATGCCGGTCCACGGTTTGATGGTGACGCCTGTGGTCAGCTTGCCGCAGGTGAGCGTGATAGTTTTCGTCTCCAGCGGATCGCCCATAGAACGACGAACAGGGTCCAGAGCGGCAACACCGATACCGGCCTGTGTTCCGGCGCAGACGTTCACCTTGTAATCGTGATAAAAGCTGTTCTGCTTCTGCGCCAGCAGATTGGCCATAGCATAGCAGGAGGCCACGTTCGGCATAAACCACAGAGTATGGGACAGCACGTTCAGAAGACGGGTGTCGGAATACGGCATCGGCGGCTTCTGCGCTCCCAGCTTCAATTCGTCAACGCTGGTCTCCAGATAGGAGCCACGAATCAGATCAAGCCATTTCTGAACGAAATCCTCATATTTGAAATGTGCATCTTTACCGATCCCCTCGGCAGAAAAAAACACGTTCAGGTCAAATTCATCAAATTCGCCTTGTTTCGCAATGCTCTGGATGCTCTCCGGGATTTTGTATGTGAGCATGACCATTCTCGGCAGAGCGGCATAGGGATTTTCGCCGGGGCCTTTCCATTCGGCCTTGGCCCTCTGTTCATCGGAATAGGTCCAGTTATAGATCTGCTCCTCAATGAACTCGCCGGAATTCAGCGCACGGAACGGCGTGCCAGAGAGATAGAGGTAATAGGTTGTGGTAATCGGCAGCCACGTTTCATCGTAGGCGTTACCGGCATCGTATTTGGAAAGGTCCTCTTCGTAGGTGTCCTCGTCCTGCTCGAACAGCTTCTTTGCGTTATCCTTCCATGCGCCGAAGTGGTATTCATCGAAAATGACGAGATCCCAGTTCGTGGTATGAATCCACTCGTTATTGGACTTGATGCCGCCGGTCTCTCTGTTCACGCCGAGAAAATCCTGAAACGAGCCGAAGCAGACGATGGGCCGGGATTTATCCGCTTGTCTGTACTGCTGATCGTTTGTCAGACCGCCGGGGACGGTAGGCCGGGTGATGAACTGCCAGCCCTCAAAATCCATGTGCGTCAGCAGATCCTCACGCCATGCTATCTGTACCGCCGGTTTGAAGGTGAGGATCAGCACACGCTTCATGCCCATTTTCTTTGCAAGCTGATAGGCCGCAAAGGTCTTGCCGAATCGCATCTTTGCGTTCCACAGAAATTTCGGCGTTCTGTCGCTGCCTTCCTCATAAGCCGATTTGAAATACCGCATCGTCACGTCAACGGCAAATTCCTGTTCCGGACGCATGGCGAAGGCCTGTGTGCGGTTCTCGTAATTCTCCGCACCGGTCTGCACGGCCACAATAGCTGCTTTGACATCGGCTATGGAGCATTTAAACCACTCGTTCCGGTCCTCACCGGCGTTCAACTGCTTTTTGCCCTTCGCCTTCAGAACGGCGTGGATCTCGTGATCGGTGAAACAGCTACCGTCCGTTTTCATAGCGGGCCACTGGCCGAGGATGCGATACGGCACGGCGGCGGTATGGACCTGCTCCTTGATACGGGTCTCCACGTCACGCTCGGTATAGCCGACCTTGATATAGCCCTGATGGGAGGCCACGCCTACGAATTCATAAGCGTATATCAGCGGGTGCGAATCTGGCCGTTGAGGGAAAAACTCCATTTCTGCCATTACTCGTCACCTCCGATTTCTCCTATCTTAGATTTGATATATTCAAATTCATCCGGCGTTATATTCCACATTTCGCACAGTTTTTCATCCGTATATGTTCCTTCATATTTACCGAGATCCGGGATGAAGCTATAATTCTTTTTGGAAAGATTCTGGGACACAACGGTTTGTAACAGGAGAAACCTGACGGTTTTTGTGAAAATATAGGATTTGTAGGAAAGAGCCTCGTCCTCAGTATCAAAGGCCCCAGCAACAAGCCACGATTCTGAGCAGATTTCTCCCGGTTTTGCAATTCGAGTGTTTCCATCATAATAAAACGCTACAGGCTTTGAGAAATCTGTCTGACCGGCAATAGGGGCTTTCGGCACCAAGAACTTCCACTTATTGATAATTCCAAACGAATCAGTCACGTCGGATTGTCTTACATGGCGAAGACCAATTCTTTGCGTGAAATAACATAGGACGCCGTAATCTGTTGGCGTGTAAGTTGTCGGAATACCAAATGGCAACCTCGAATACACAACATCGCTCAGATGCTTTTTGTATTTTAAGGCGTTAACCTTGTTTACAATGGTCAGGGCCTGATTCGACCGGATAAAAGTATCGTACTCGTCAAGCTCACGCACTGCGGTATTCCTGACATCGCCACTGACATTTGTAACTTCACATAAACCGGGATTGTCTCGGTTCCACAAGAAGAAACAAGCACCGCCAGCAAGGTCCACTCCGGGAAACACCTCTTTGAAATTATCGTAATCAACAAGTTTACGAATGTGCTTATCAGAAAGCATTTCCGCACGGAATTCATCCAGTCCTTTTCCGCCGGAAAACCATCTGGAAGGGATGATCATAGACATATATCGTGGCCGTAGTTTCTTCGCTTGAGAAACGAAAAGCTGATAAATCGGTTTTGCACTTTTTCCTGTTCCACCGCCGTCACTAAGTTGATACGGCGGATTTCCTATAATAACGTCAAATTTCATATTGAATATGCCCTCCGGTTTCGTGGTATGAATCATTTCGTATGCGTAGATTTCCAAATCATCCGGACGGTCGTATTCTTTCTGAGAGGCCCCACAGAATACGCATTTGCCATCCTGCCATCTGTGCTGGAGAATCTTATATCGCACATTACCGTCAACATTGTCGAAATGGACCACGGAGTATTTGCCGTTCGCAAATTTGGAACAATACAGGCTGCGCCGGGAAAGATGCGAGGTCAGCTCCGTAATGGCGATGCCGTAAAGCTGATGCTTGAAAATATGGTCTGTGCGCTCCTGCAGGTCCGGATACAGCAACTCCAGCCCCTTGAGGAGCCTTTTCGCAATTTCCCGTAAAAACACTCCGCTTTTGCAGGCAGGGTCAAGAAAAGTAATGCCTGGATCGCTGAATAACTCCTGCGGCAAAAGGTCAAGCATGGCATTCGCCACCTCCGGCGGCGTGAAAACCTCATCGTTGGACAGATTGGCAATGCAGGACAGCACGTCCGGATTGTACATCGTGTTGTAGAGATTATTGGCCATGATCTTGGCTCCTCCTGTAATCCGTGACGTAGGAGGTGAGGAACTCACCCTCGTCACTCGGTTTTTCATCCAGCATGGACAGCAGATTCATCTGACCGCTTTCGTCCATGTCTTTTTTCTTCTTTTTCTTGGCCGCTGTGGGTTCATAGTCACCGGCCAGCAGCTTATCGAAGCGGTAGTCTTTGCGCTGCATTTTCGTTCCCATCACGAAGGACCATTCCGAAAACACAATGGGCTCGTCCGTATCATTGCCGTTCTCGTCAACCACCTTCAGGCTGAGCGCATTGCCGCAGACGATGTTCCGGCTGAGAATAAAACGCACGGCCTCCCGGCACTCTTCGCTGATTTCGCCCTTGCAGATTTTCTCATATTCCGCATTCCAGATATCGTACAGCCGCTGACGGCAGGCGATCACGTTATCCATCATCAGATCCACGCCATAAATGCTTGCCACGGCGATGACCGATTGTTTCTCATATTCGAGAGGCATCGGTTTTTTCTTTCTCGGAGGTATGGCCCGTTTCTTTGCGGCCTCCAGCTTGCGGCGCAGAATCTCGGCTACGAAATTGCCATCACCGCATGCTGGCTCCAAAAACCGGCTATCAACCCGCTCCGTTTCCTGTTCCACCAAATCCAGCATGGCGTTCACTTCTCGCTCGGCGGTAAAGACCTCGCCGTGATCGGCCACACGCCGTCTGGATTTTACTTGCTTTGTCATAAAATTCCTCCAGACGCCATCATTCTTCTTTCGGGCTGTCGGGGATGAACTCCACGATATCGTCCACTTTGCAGTTCAGTACCCGGCATATTTTTTCCACGGATTCAAGGGACACGTAATAGTCCCGACGCAGACGTGTGGATATGTTTGCGCTGTATCCGGCCGCCTGCTGAAGCTGGGCCGGTGACATATTCCTGTCGATCAGCATATGAAACAGTTTCTTGTATGTAACAGCCATCTCGTGCCTCCTTGCACCTAACGGTTATCTCGAATATTACTATTTATTATATCACGAAAATGTGAATAAATCTACTGCCTTCGGTATTTTTCCAAGGGCTTTTTTTATTTTCTTTCGTTCGAAACGGCACCTCATGTCCGTTGGGTAGTGAAAGGAAAAATTTTCGGATTCTTTAGACCAAAACGGCGGTTTCTGTCCAGTAGGTACTGAGGGAAAGAAAATTTCAAAATTTTTCGTTCAAAACCGGCAAAACCCTCCAGTGGGTAGTGGGAGGAATCTCATTAGGCGGTCCATCCGAGAGGCCTGACGGCACGGAGCTTTTTGGCAAAGGGTGACAGTCGATGACGCTCTTTAAAAAAAACTATTCTATAGGGCCGAAAAACCTGATGGGACCAGTGTTTTCGTTAGGTAGCGGTGAAACGGTTGATCTTCACGAAATAAAAATTTTCAAAAAAAGCGGACCACTTGGGTAATTTTTGTCCGGTGGGAAGTGAAGAACATTGAAAGGCGGTGACGCGTGTGGTTATGTTCCGATGACCGAAGGGCGGTCAGAATCTCTGTGACCCTCCGGGTCGGACAGCGGCGTGGGGTCACGAACGCAAAAACCATAATTCAAACGGGGTATTGCCCCAAAACTCAAGAAATGGAGGAAACATCGATGTTTCACAAGCTAATTTATCAGAAAAAGGCGGCTCTCACGGAGGCTGATTCGAGAGATTTCTCCACCAAGGATTACACCTGCGTGAAACTGCTGCTCAACAAACGGGGACGGTCCGTGGCGATCATTGAAAGCAACGATACCAAAAACTGGAACTGGCGGGTCCAATCCGGCTTTTCCACGGTGGTCTTTCCGACCTATGCCGAGGCTATGCACTTCTGTCGTGAACGCTTTTACAAACTGAACGGCGCACCGCTGAACGGAGGCTGGGTATGAGGCTCACGGACGAAACCGGCATACCTGAGACCAGATACTTTCCAGTTATTGCTATTGACGATTCGGGCCAGCAGAAAGTAGCCCTGTTCCCGTCAATGTCGGCGGATCAGTTCATCCGCTCCGGCAAGCCCTATCTGGAAGAGGTCATGCCTCACATCTACCATCTGCACGGCAAAACAAAATCGGCGGAGATCGCCTGTCCCTGCTGCGGCAAGCAGATGGAACACTACTACAATTCACCCACAAATGCGGCCATGTATCTGTGCCGCCACTGTCTGTAAGGAGGATACGAAAATGAATAACGTAATGAACGACAAGCTGTTTCTGACCGGCAGAGCCCATTACGGCGAGGCTTTCTGGATGGCCATGCGTGGCAATGATGCCGCATACTCCGATCTTGCCGGTGCGAAACACAATCTGACCAACACCTACCTGCTCCCGGAGAGCACAGCCACCAAGTATTCTGCGTCCCTGAAGGAACACAACCTTTTCCGCAGGATCGGCACCGTTATGATCGCTACCAATAATGACTCCGTTATCTGGATTTCCGATAGTGATTTCCAGCCTGAATGGGTACCGGAGTACGGGATCATCCCCACCACTGATAGCGTTTTCCCGAAGAAGGATGTGGCTGTACACAAGATGGCGATCATCACCACTCTGGAAACGGATTTCATCAGCGACCTCGGTTTCGATCTGGAGCAGTACCTCGTAGGCCAGTTCTCGAAGCGTTTCAGCAAGGCCGAGGAGGACGCATTCATCAACGGTACGGGCGTGGATCAGCCCCACGGCATTCTGACCGATGCCGAAACCGGTGTGATGGTATCCGGCGATATCGGCTTTGACGATGCGCTGGCTCTGTACTTCTCCGTGGACAAGCAGTACCGCTCCGGCGGCGCATGGCTCATGAACGATGAAATGACCCTGAAACTGAAAACGCTCAAGGATCAGAACGGACAGTATCTCTGGAATCAGAACAGCGATACTGTCCTCGGCAAGCCGGTTCATATCTCCGAATTAATGCCCACGGACGGCAAGCCCATCGCCTTCGGTGATTTCTCGTACTACACCGTCATTGACCGCATTCCGCTTTCTGTGCGTACCCTTTACGAAAAGTTTGCTATGGAGCTGAAAACCGGCTACCTCGGAGTGGAGCATCTGGACCTGATCCGTCCGGAGGCCGTAAAGGTTCTAACCGTCAACGCTTAAACCCATCCGTCCGGGAGGGTGAGCGGCCCTTGCTCTCCCGAACCCTTTTCGGAGGTACGTATGAATACTACACAGAAAGCCGTTATTTTATCGGCAACACACGAAACGCAGGACGGCGATATTCTTACCTGCCCACAGTGCGGAAAACCCGTTACACAGCGGTGCGGCCATAAAAAGAAATTCTGCTCGGACCGTTGCAGGATGAAATACTGGAATTCCCATCAGGATCAAGTTTTGCGAAAAGCGTACTACACGCTCGTCTGCAAAAACTGCGGTCGGACCTTCCGCTGCTACGGTAACGCACACCGAAAATTCTGCTGCCGGTCCTGTTACGAAGATTATCGAAAGCGAGGAAATCACTATGATGGATAATTTTGAACGCCGGGAGATAGAGCGGATGTACCGGGACGGATACAGCTCCACGGCCATCTCCTATGCATTGGGCATATCGATCAACACAATCAAATCCTATATTCGCCGTCATCCCAGCATGAAAAAGGCATCACGCTGCCTGTATTGCGGCAAGGTGATCTCACAGACGAAGGGCCGCAAGGTCAAAAAGTTCTGCTCGGGCCGCTGCCGCAGTGCGTATTGGAACTACAAATATCGCAAAGGAGGTAATCCCGTTGGAAAAGGAAGACCACAAGTCTGATGTGTACGGGCCGGAAAATCTTATCCGCTATCATACGGCCCTGTCCTTTGTGGATCGGCTGGTGAGCGAGGGCTTTCTGCGGCCTGCAGATCAGGCTGAAATCTACACAATGATCGCCCAGAAATTCGGGATCGAATTGGACAGTATATTTGCCGCATAAGGCTTGCTATCCGGGCCGTTTAGAGTGATATATACAGTACCAATACTTTGATACAACGGAAGCGGATTATGGCAAGAGAAGTAAAACAGGTCACATTCACGAAAGCGGCCATCCCCAAACTGACGAGAGTAGCGGCATACGCACGGGTGTCCTCGGCAAAGGATGCGATGCACCACTCCCTGTCAGTACAGGTCAGCTATTACAGCGGCCTAATCCAATAGCATCCCGGCTGGCAGCATATTAGCGTATATGCGGACGAGGCCAAGACCGGCACCAAGGATACCAGAGACGGCTTCGTCAGGCTCGTATCCGATTGCAAGGCCGGGAAGGTCGATATGGTCATCACCAAATCCATATCCCGCTTTGCCCGGAATACGGTCACCCTGCTGGAAACGATTCGAGATCTGAAAGCCCTCGGAATTGACGTCTTTTTCGAGGAGCAGAACATCCACACCCTTTCCGCTGACGGGGAATTGATGCTTTCGATCCTTGCATCCTACGCACAGGAAGAGAGCCTTTCGGCCAGCGAAAACCAGAAATGCGTGTGCGTAAGAATTTCGAGGAGGGCAAGCCTTGGAACGGGACGCTCATCGGCTACCACTACCGTAAAGGCGTCTACGTCATCGAGCCGGACGAGGCCGAAATTGTCCGGCGCATTTTCCAGGAGTTCCTATCCGACAAAGGAATCATCGCAATCGCCAATGGCCTTACCAGCCGGTTGGGTCGGGCATGGAGTAAGAGCGGCGTCAGAGGCGTCCTCAAGGACGGCACAAAAGCCGTTAAACGCTGGCAGGATCGGTCACGGACCGAAAGCTGGACACCGGAGATGAAAGAGGCCGCAAGGCAAAAAGAGATAGAAAGGAACAAGCGCAACGGCTAATATCACTGTAATTCCGGCAACGAAAACGCTCCATTCCAAAATGCCGGTCAATACCCGGAGCAGACGTAGAGTAGCAGGGTACGCTCGTGTTTCCACCGATAGTGAGGAGCAGCTCACCTCCTATGAGGCGCAGGTGGATTATTACACCAAATTCATCCGCTCGAATCCGGATTGGGAGTTCGTGGACGTGTACACGGACGAAGGCATATCCACAACGAACACCCGTCACAGGGACGGCTTTAACCCCATGATTGCGGATGCGATGGCCGGGAGGATCGACCTGATCGTCACGAAATCCGTCAACCGCTTTGCCCGAAATACCGTGGACAGCCTCACCGCCGTCCGCAAGCTGAAGGAGCACGGCACCGAGGTCTATTTTGAAAAGGAGGGTATCTACACCTTCGACAGCAAAGGCGAACTGCTGATCACCATCATGTCGAGCCTTACCCAAGAGGAGAGTCGCTCCATTTCCGAAAACGTCACATGGGGCCAGCGCAAACGCTTTGCGGACGGAAAGGTATCGCTGCCATATAAATCCTTCCTCGGCTACCGTAAGGGATCGGACGGCTTACCGGAGATTGTACCGGAGGAGGCGGAGATCGTCCGGGAAATCTACAAGCTGTTCATTCAGGGCAAAACGGTGAACTGGATCGCTACGCACTTTACCGCCAAGGGCAGCCCCATACCGTGGCAAGGAAAAATGGCAGACCAGCACCATCGAGAGCATCCTGACGAATGAAAAATACAAGAGCTCGGCGGTTTTGCAGAAGAAGTTCACGGTGGATTTCCTGTCAAAGAAAATGAAGGTCAACGAGGGCGTGGTGCCGCAGTACATCGTGGACCAGAGTCATCCGGCCATTATCGATCCGGCCCAATGGCAGAAGGTGTGGAATGAGATGGCGGTCCGCAAATCCAGAGGCAAGCACCACAACAGCCTCAACCCGTTTTCCGCAAAGATCGTCTGCGGCCATTGCGGCGGTTTCTACGGCAGCAAGGTATGGCACAGCACGAATAAATACCGCCGGGTAATCTGGCAGTGCAACGGAAAGTTCAAGGGGAAGGACCGCTGCGCCACACCGCATTTATATAAGGATGACATCAAACGGCTGTTCCTCCGGGCTGTTGTTCAGCTTACTGAGGATCGGGAGGTGCTATTGGAAACCTGCTGCATGATCCATGACGAATACCTGAACACGGATGCCATTGACTCTGAGTGCGCCACGCTCAACGATGAGATTGAGATCGTTTCCGGTCTCACGAAAAAGCTGATTGCTGAAAACGCCACCACCGTCATTCCGCAGGAGGAATACAACAGGAAATACGATGCGCTGGTCGAGCGTTACCATACAGCGCAGGACCGGCTGGACGAACTGTAAAAACTGAGAATTACACGGAGCTTTCAGGCCGATGTGCTGGAATGCTTCATGTTCGAGATAAGGGCCATCGACACCGCGCTGCCACTGGAATTCACGGATCGCTTCTGGAACAACCTGATCGACCGGGTGACGGTTTACCACGATGGCCGGATGGTATTCCGCTTTAAGAACGGAACGGAGGAAACGGAAACGCTCTGATTCCGAAAAGCAAAACAGCCCGTGACGGGGATCAGCCGGTCCTCATCACGGGCTTTCTTTGTGTGAAACAGTAGTCATTTTTTGAAACGATAGGATACAGGCCTCCGGCAGATACCTCCACCGCAGGTCTACCAAGGACAAAAGCGGCCCATTTTCACTCTCCAACAGAGCCTCAAATACACCCGCTATTTTGCAGAAACGGCCTATTTGCAAGGCTTTTCGAGATAAAATGAAACGGACCGGTAATCGACACATTGTATCAATTACCGGTTCAGTTATGGTGCGGTCGATGGGACTTGAACCCATACGAACTTACGTTCACTACCCCCT
>ERZ773051.1382-NODE-1382-length-13392-cov-2.884007_pt1 | contig 13392 bp, 12 predicted proteins | sample MGYA00580631_ERZ773051 | MGnify/ENA primary metagenome ERZ773051 (study PRJEB29015, sample SAMEA2738137) | human oral metagenome | biome: human oral; feature: human-associated habitat; material: saliva | place: China | collected 2204 ...
TCTTCTTTAGATGAAATAATTGAAGAAAAAGATTTTCTAAAACAGTTGTATAAGTAGTCTAAAAAGGTATAATATAAATAAGAGTGCTTAATAAGTACTCTATAATGACGCGGGGTAGAGCAGAGGTAGTTCGCAGGACTCATTATCCTGAAGTCGTGGGTTCGAGTCCCACCCCCGCAACCAATCCACTCAAAACCTTTTCATATTTTTACTAAAATGGAGATTGCTTATACAGGTAATCTCCATTTTTATGTTGACAGACAATATAAAAAGAGTATAATATAAGTATATTACATAAAAGGAAGGACATAGATTTGCTAAATATTAAGAAGTATATATATGACAGACAGAATAAGAAGTATGTAAGTAAGCTAAAGAAGAATGTAAAGAATATTAGAAACTACATAACTGAATATGAAAGATTGTCAGATGAAATGCTAGTTCATTGCTTCTATGAAGTAGTGAAAGAGGCAAACAAAGAAATGAGAATGGAAAAGTGTTTTGCAATAGGTACAATAGCTATTGAGCGAATTAAAGGCTTGAAGTTGTATGATGTTCAGTTGCAGGGTGCTATAACATTGTATGAAGGCAAGATAGCAGAAATGAAAACAGGTGAGGGTAAGACAATCACAAGTGTACTACCAGCACTTTTACGCTCTATGACAGGACAGGTACATATTTGCACAGTAAATAAGTATCTTGCTCAGAGAGATAAAGAAGCAATGGAGCCTATATACAATTTCTTTGGAAGAAGCGTTGCACTTAACCTACAGGAAGACACAAGAGGACTAAAGAAAGAACACTACAAAGCAGACATTGTGTATAGTACGGGTTCTACTTTAGGGTTCGATTACCTTTACGATAATATGGTACAAAAGTATGAAGATAAGTGTTGCTCAGATAAGGATAGATACTTTGCTCTTATTGATGAAGTTGACTTAATCCTCATTGATGAAGCAAGAACCCCTCTTATTATAGGTGCGCCATTCAAAGTAGATAATGAGCTAATCAAGTTTGTTGATACAGTAGTTAAGAGTATAACTCCAGATGATTACAAAGTAGATAGAGAACATCAAGCAGTATTCTTAACAGAGAGTGGTGAGAATGTACTAGCAGAGAGATTAGGAGTAGATAACTTATTCACTGAGGAGAATATTAATTTGCTCCACTTGGTACATCAGTCATTGATGGCTAACTATTACTACCGTAAGGATATTGATTACACAATAATCAACTATAAGGGTGAGAATAGAGTTGTAATTATAGATACATATACAGGTAGAATACAGCCTGATAGGAGATTCAGTAACGGTCTACATCAAGCATTAGAGGCTAAACATTCTGATGAGTGCGAGATAAAAGACGAAACTAAGACAACAGCAACAATTACTCTACAGAACTTTTTCAGATTGTATGATAATCTAGCTGGAATGAGTGGAACAGCCCACGAAGAAAGGGAAGAGTTTGCTCAAGTGTACAATCTACAGGTTGTTGAGATTGAAACTAATAAGCCTTCTCAGAGAGAGGATAAAGCTCCTTCTATGGAGATTACTAAAGATGAAAAGTGGCAGAGTATTCTCAATAAGGTTATAGAGTATCATAACTTAGGATATCCAATCCTTATAGGTACAGCTTCCGTAGAAGATTCTGAAGCCTTCTCAAGAATCCTCATAGCTAATAAGCTAGAGCATACTGTTTTAAATGCAAAGCAGGATAAGAGCGAAGCAGAGGTTATCTCCAAAGCAGGAAGAAAGAACGCTATCACGATTGCTACAAATATGGCAGGTAGAGGTACAGACATTCTAACAGAGAGTGAGGACCACCCACTTGTAGTTATCGTTACAGAACTAAACGAATCTTCAAGAATAGATAATCAGCTTAAGGGTAGAACATCAAGACAGGGTGCAAAAGGAATCACAGAAACTATCTTGTCAGCAGAGGATAGCATATTTGATAGAAGCACACTATCAGATAAACTAAAGAAGATTAGACAGGGTACAGACGCTTCAAGTAAGCTAATACACATCTTGACTACAACAGTCCAGACTGAGCTTGAAGGTGCTAATACTGAATCGAGAAAACAGGCACTAAAGTATGACGACATCATCAGAGAGCAGAGAACACTGTTCTACAAGTCAAGAGATAAAGTATTGCTAACTAACGATGTAGACGACTTAGAGAGTATCCTAAGAACAGTAAGGCTAGATGAAGATAGAGTATCAGAGCTTAGAGATAGAGGTTTATTTAAAGAAGCAGAGTTGCTACAACACTTTATCTTGTACTCTATGGATAAGGCTTGGGTAGAGCATATTGATAGGCTAGATTCACTAAAGAACGCTATCGGTTGGAGAGGTCAGTCAGGACATAATCCATTCATCATCTACCAGAATGAGGCTCAGAAGCTTTATGATGAGTTACCTAACAAAATCAAGAATACTATGATAGCTACACTAGATGAAATGATTAAGTCAGAGATTAGACTAGCTAATGCTTATGACGGCGATAAGAAGAAGGAGTTGAAATAATGGAGTGGATAAAAACAAAAGAGGTTAGACAGCGAGTATTTTATACTATCTTGATAATCGCAGTATTTCAGGTAGGCACATTTATTCCTCTACCTTATATAGAACATACAAATAGTTCTCAGAATACTTTGAATGGACTATTAAATCTTACAACAGGTGGAGCATTATCAAGGTTTGGGTTGCTAATGCTAGGAATCAGCCCTTATATTACAGCTTCTATCTTAGTACAGATTTTACAGAAAACTATTCCTAGTTGGAAGAGAAAAGCACAGCAGGCAGAAGGCCGTTCACAGATTGGGCAGTATCAAAGGCTTATAACAATGCTATTTGCTTTTGCACAGTCATTTGGGCTATTGTTTAATCAGTATATGGCAACTCAGCTAGGGGTTATCCTACCTAATCAGACATCTGAAAAGCTAGTAGTTATATTCTTACTAATAGTTGGCTCAGTATTCACATCTTACTTAGGTGAGAGAATTGATGAAAATGGTGTAGGACAGGGAGCTTCTGTATTAATTGCTTTTGGTATACTATCAACGATTCCAGCACAGGTATTTAAGATTTACAAATTATATCCTATGTATAAGACAATGAATCAACTAAACGGGTACTGGAAACAGGTTGGGATAATTACAGGTATATTCCTAGTAATGCTCATACTATCTATCTTAGCTAATAAGAAAGAGTATAAGTTCCCTATTCAGTCAATGACGAATAAGTATAGAGTAGAAGCACACTTTTTCCCAATTAAGCTACTTGCAAGCTCTGTTATGCCAGTTATCTTTGCAACAGCTATGCTAACACTGTTCTCAACTATCAGCACTGTATTTAACTACAACTGGAATTGGGTTAGCTACACAACAAAGCAAGGCTTCGCAGTATATGTTATACTAATATTCCTATTCTCATTCATTTACAACTTTATTCAGATAGATGGAGAAGAAATACAGGAACAGTTCAATCAGTCAGGAGTATACTTTATAGGACACAAGGGTACAGAAGTATCAAGCTTTCTAGGTAAACAGCTTTATAAGGTTACTTGGAAAGGTGCTCCTCTACTAACAATCATTGCAACTATTGCCATAGGGATTGAGTTGGTTGCTCCACAGCAGTTCGGCTTATCACTAACAGGAGTATCATTACTCATTGTTGTAGGTGTAATTCAAGAACTAATACACCAGATAAAAGGATTGACTAGTAAGCATAACTACAAGGAGGTTTTCTAAATGAACGCACTACTAATTATACTAGGGTTGCTATTGCTACTATTTATATTTTGGCAGGCACCAAGACAGGAAAGCCTTGCGACAGCTTTTAGCACTACACATAAGACAAAGGCAGAAAGATGGCTAACAAAGATTACATTCGGACTCTTTATTGTTATCTGCATAGTTTTACTGATAGTTAAATATTTATAATGAATGAGGAGCCTACTTATAAGGCTCCTTTTTATTATCTAAAATAAGCCTTGCTATGATATTATCTGTAGATATAGCTGGGACGCTTGGATTTAACCGGTGAGCGATTTTTATATCAAAGTCGATATATTTATCACTTAGGGACAAAAGTCGCTTAGAAACGAATCCGGAGCCTCCTACAGCTATATAGTGAAAATCAGTAAAATAAAGGAGATTAAAATATTGAAAGAGCGAATACTAGATATATTGGCGGAACTATGTGCAGACGACATCGTGAAAGAGGACTTAGATATAGATTTGAGGGAAGAGGGTCTAATAGATAGCTTAGATTACATCGAACTCCTAGCACAGATTGAGGAAGAGTTTGGCTTAGTATTATCGCCCTCAGAGCTAACTAGAGAAGAAATGAGCACCCCAAGAATGATTCTAAAAACAATCACAGATAAGTACGGAGAGATGTAAAGGAAGATATTATTATGAACGCAATTTGGCGAGATAGAAAGCATTGGCTTTGGTGGCCTATATCATTCACAAAATATAAACTATCAGAGAAAAAGCTATATATAGAAGAAGGCTTGTTATCAACAGAATATGAAGAAGTCTTGCTATATAGAATATTAGATTGTAAATGTTCTGTAAGTATACTCCAAAGAGTTTTTGGTACAGGAACTGTAACATTGTATACGATAGACGCAACGACACCTGAAGTAAAACTAAAGAATATTAAGGACCCTCTACAGGTAAAAGAGTTAATTAGTGATTTATCTGTTAGAGATAGACGAGAGAGTGGGTTAATGGAGTTTGCTTGATGAAGATAATAGATAGATTAAAATCAGATAAAGGGTTAATGGGTAAGACTCACGCCTTATCAGCATTAACAGTATTCTTAATGCTAACAGCCTTTTTCACTAATTTTGTTTTTGATAGAATACTACAAACAAATAACTTACTAATATACTTTTCAGGAATGCTTGTATGTATAGGTATAGCTATGTGGCCTGATTTCGATAATACAAAGTCAACAGCTATAAGCACTTTCGGAGTTATAGGCACAGCAATATCTAAAGGAATGAGAGCGATTGCAGTGTTTATTTATTCTTTAGTACACTCTAGACACGATGACCCAACTCCTAATCCACATAGAAGCTTCTGGCATACTCTTGCGTCAGCTTTCTTGCTAGGAATACTAATCTTGATAACTACATCTTTACCTTTTGTTGTAACGATTCCTGTTATAGACAAACCTGTAAAGATTGGATTCATATTTGCAGTATTGTGGGTATACGCTTCATTCAAGTTAGCACTAGCTGGACTACTAGGAGATTATCTAAAGAAGAATAAGAGCTTTGTTTATAGTGTATTTACTGAGATAGTAGTTTTGTTGTTCTCAATAAGTGTGCTATTGTTAGCGCCGGGAGACTTGGACTACAAATGGTTAGCATATTCAGCCATTTTAGGTTACTCAATACATATACTAGGAGATACAATGACTAAAGCAGGGACTCCATTGTTTTGGCCTATAAAACATAACGGTAAAAGATGGTATGATTATCGCATATTCGGGTTCAAAGCTGGAGGCTCAGTTGAAAAGATAATAGTTATTCCTAGTTTAGTTATAATAAGCGTATTAAGTGTATTAAAGATTTTTTATACATATATAGGAGGATAGAATGGGTTCAATATTTAAGCATATAAATTATTTTTATAATAATTTTTGCGGCTGTATATATAGCTATATTTTTAGCTATATTATGGCAGTTTAACTTTGATTTCTTTGCAGCCGTTAGTTGGTTCGTCAACTTTGTAATAGATATGATTTTAAAGTTAGCTAACTTAATAGCTAATATGCCTTTCTTTAGAGGAATATTTCAGAGGTAGCTAATGAATTGGCATTACAATACAAAGACTGGAACATTTGGTGAGTGCCACGCTCAGCCAGGCAAGTGCCCTGTAGGAGATTGCGAACATCACTTTACATCTAAAATAGATATGAACTACTATATGGATGGGCTAAACTCAAGGACAACACTCTATGACAATCCAGAGAAGTATAATACAGCCTACTTAGTTGGAGCAAAAGATAACTTATTAGCTAAAATTGAGGGTGAAGGATATACTGTAAGGCACAACTCAAAAGGTGGTATAGTATCATCAAGAATAGAGGAAACAGAGTTTTTCTGTGAACAATTAGAAAAAGAAGAAGAACTTTCTGAAATAGAGAAAAAAGAGATTGTTAAGGTTTACTTTGATTCTATAGGAGAATACTCAAAAGATGGAGTAAGATTCCCTATATATAGACTAGCTAATATTTATCCTAAGGGTGAGATGGTTCCTCAGAATGTTCAGAATATTATCAACAAAACTGTGGATAAGATGAATATTATAAACAAAGACATTAGGCGATATAACGGAATAGAGAGATACTTAAGAAGCACTAGAGAGAGTGCAGAAGATGAGCATATTCCATTTTAATTAGGTAAGCATTATTGTCTACCTTTTATTACTTGGACAAATAACTAAGAATATTGATATATTAACTAAAAGCACAGGTAGATTTCATTAAGGAGAAAATATAATGGCAGGTATTCATTTTAATATAAAAACAGGTAAAAGAGGAAGATGTACAGCTCAGCCAGGCAAGTGTCCAGTATGTGATGAGCAACATCATTTTGCCACAGAAGAAGATATAAATAAATATGAAGATGGTTTAAGGTGCCCAATAAAGCCAACACTAGAATCAGTGCAGAATGAGGACAAGAATGTGGTTCTAGGTTCATTAGATAGCTATCAATTAGCGTTCGATAGAGCAAAAGAAAAGAAAGAACAGATTGCAAGCTATGAAAAAGATATAAAGGACACATATTATCAATATATGAATGAAATAGATAATCTAGTGGACTCATACGATAGTGAGCAGACAAAAGCAATAATGAGTAAATACTCTAGGCAGTCGATAGTTCCTTTCAAGAGTACTGGTTATGAAGTGGATAAAGATATTGATAGTGAAGCTTCATACATTTTTAGCTTCTCAAAAGCTTTATCTAAAGATAATAAACTAGAGTTGTATAAGCACTTAACTAAAGCTAATGAAGATGGCGACAGATACGCTCATTTAGTTAGTGATGAAGATTTGAAGCAGAGTGAGGAATACTTTAGATTAAGAGGTCTTGATGATAAAGATATAAAAGAGTTGCATACAAGACTTGACAAAGTACGAGAATCAAGAGAAAATATAGAAAAGTGTAATAGCGAACTAGTTGCAGTAGGTAAACAATGCTCAGGAATCTATAAGTACTTTAATAATAGAGGTTCAGATAAGGCTTTATTAGATGGAGTCCCTGCTGAGAAAAAGCGAAGATTATTAAGTCTATTGATGAGTATAATAGCATACTAGCTAAAGCAGGTGAAAAATATAGTCGCTATGATGATTTTAAACAAGAAGTGCCAGCTCCTGAAGGCTGGGATGAAAACTATGACGATGAGTGGCGCAAAGCTAGTGAAAATCTACACAATATGAAAGAAGCTATTAGATTATCAGGAATAAAAATAGGAGGTAAATAATGCCAAAATATCATTACAATCCTATGACAGGAGAAAGTGGAATATGTAGAGCAAAACACAAGTGTCCTATATGTGATGAGCAACATCATTTTGCCACAAAGGAAGAGTTGAATCAATATGAAGATGGGCTCAATAATCCTGTTAGCTGTTATAGTGATAACTTTCTAATGGCAGACGATGCAACAACATTAGGAACGGTTGATTATTACATAAACAGAGTTAGGGAGATGAAAGAAATAATAGCAGACAGAGAAGGCTTTGAAAAAGAAAACTCTGAAATGCTTAAAGAGTATAAGGATATGATGAATACTTATTACTTTGGCCCTAATGGTACAGATAAAGAGTATGCTGATAAAATTGACAAGTTATGTGAAGAAGCAGACTTTAATATGGATGGTATAAAAGTAAATGCAGAAAGCATAAATGAGTTGCCAGACCCATCAAAGCGAATCTCATTCGTGTTAGATAGCCTTGTAGACGATAAAAGATTAAAAGGTGCACTAGCTAGGTCACTAGAGGAAAGAAACTATAATGGGCTGAGAAGAACTTATGTTCCTACAGGTGAGGTTAAAGACGAGATAACAGAAAAGGATATTGCTTGGATAAAAGACTTGCCTTATGATAGGAAAGAGTTAGTGAGTGCAATTAATAGCAGACTAGCTTTACAAAAGGCAGATGTAGATACTATTAGAGAGATTAATAGCTTAATCTTTGAGAGGAGAGAATCTAATAAAGAGTTTGGTGAGTATATAAATAATCCAGAACCTGATTTGTCAGACGAAGCCTTAGAGAGAGTATTTAAGAAAGATAAAAACTCTTTAACTACCGAGATTGATGTAAAGAATACTTATAAGAGCTTTGTTGATAATCTTAATGAGAAATATCCTAAACATAACCTTAGAGATTATAGTGATTACATTGAGGTTGCTAGAGAAAGCAGAGATACAGCTATTGCAATGAATGAGTTAAAGAAAAGGTACCATAGAAATGGATTGCCTAAGAGACTATCTAGCGTACAGTCGGTAGATTCTACTACAAAGATATATAGTAAAATGACTTGTGATGATAAAGGTAGAATCAATAACGCTTACTTACTAAAAGGTGATGGTTCTGTATCTAAGATAGTCGCTTTTAATGATACTGAAAAAGGCTCAGACAATATAGTCTTAGATAATGGAGAATCTTTAACAATAAAACAAAATTGGTATAGAGATAGTGCAAGAGGCTTCTCAAAAGAACTAAAGATTGACACTGAGGTATATAAAGTAGCAGTAGGTGAGCCAATTGGAGATAACTTATACAAAGGCTACAATAAGATAGATGTTAATATTATAGATAGCACAGACTAATAAGAGGTGTAAATGAAAGCACATCATTTTGATAAAGAAACAGGCAAGTGGGGAGTGTGTAATGCGAAGCCGGGTAATTGCCCAAAGAGCCCGGCTAATAGACATTTCAATTCTTATGGACAGATGAATCAATACTCAGATGGGGACTTTAATCCTAGCATTACTAATAAAGAGCTTTTAAAAGAAGAATCTACTGAGTTATTATACGGCCGTGCAGATGGGTTAACCGATGAAATAGCTGAACTAAAAACACAGTTAGCTGATAAGTACTCAGATGAATCAAGCTTTATTAATGAACTATCAGAAAGCACTAGAAAGCGAATCAATGAGAACGCAGAAACATACGCTAAAAATACTATTGCAGGAATGAATCAGTTCTTAGAAGATGAGGGAATCATACCTGCTTATTTGACAAATAAAGATGGTGACCTTTACTATGATAGAGAATCTCTAGATTCTTATATCTGTAGAGGTATGAACGCAGTGGATAATAATGGTAATGTAGTTGATGAGCAACTTAAAGAAGCTATTGACAGCTTAAGGGTTACAGAAGAAAACGATAAAGGATATTCTAGAATATATAAAAACGATGTAGTGAGCGTGGGTGAAGCTTTCCTAAGTGATAAGTACTTAAAAGATAGGTCCGATAATGAAAGACATATGTTAGCTGGGACCTTTAGAAGTAAACTTGATGAAGTTGAAATGTCAAGGATAAACATAGAGAATCATAACGAAGAAACGCACAGAGTTAATAATCTAGTGCAAGATGTAAAGTCTATCGGCGATGAACTTAATAGTGGTAACTTTGATAGTAATTCTACTAAAGCTAATAGAATCAAAAACGAAAATGTGTTCAGATTGAATCAGACACTCCTTCTTGCAGAAAACTACAACAAGGCGGTACAAGAGCGTGGCCCTAAATATATTGAAGCACAGAAGATTATATACGACTTAGAATCTAAAGAAAGACAACTAAAGCTTGTTGAAAAAGAGATACAGTCTAGAGAAAATCTGAATAGAGGAGAAGCATAATGCCAAAATATCATTTCAATCCTAAGACAGGTGAAAGAGGAATCTGTAAGGCTAAGCCAGGCAACTGTCCTGTATGTGATGAGCAACATCACTTTGATACAGAAGAAGGAGTTAATCAATATGAGGATGGTTTAAACTCAAAAGGTGATATAGATTACAACAATCTGAGTGGGTATTCTACTGAGTTCCTGATTGGTATTAAAGATTGGAATAAAGAAGAATTAAAAGATAAAAAGAGAGTTTATAAGGACTTTGGAGCTGAAATAAAAACTATGCAAGATGGCTTAACAAAAGCTAGAATGGATATGTATAAAGCTATAAATGATACAAGAGAAGATGTAGCCGACTTGATGTATGATAAAGTAGGTTCAACAGGAGTAAGGGATAAACTAACTATGCTTGATAATGGAGCTTTCTTTTACAGTGCTAAAGAGGCTGATAAGAGTTTACTAAGGGATGAGGTGATTAAATCTTCAAAACTTTCAGACAAAGAGAAAATTGACTTGCTTAATGCAGTTAAATTGAACCCTAAATACACATTTAGAGATGAATACTCCTACAATAAAATCTACAAAAACAAAGTATCTAAAGAAGAATTAGAACAAATAGGAATCAAAGATGAAAATGTATATAAAGCTGTAAATAGCAATCTTGTAAGATTTGAGAGAATCCGTAAAGACTTATCTATGTATAGTGCAGAGATAGACGATTTTGACAATCAGATGAATGATGTGATTGGGAATCATATAAGTAGGTTTAGCTTTGATTCTGATACTAAGGTTGATACTCCATATATGGGTTTAAATGAGAGATTAAATTATATAGGTGCTGAGTACCAATATGATATGCAAGAGAAAATCCCAAAGTATAAGGAGATTGCATTAAAATTAAATAGTGTTAATTACTTAGAAAATAGATTAGACGCCTTAGAAGCAGAGCTAGATAAAAGAAAGACTAAGTAAATATAATAAGATAGAGATAAGGGAGTGATTGATTTCACTCCTTTCCTTTTTAACGGTAAAATAGCTATATAACTATGTTTAATAGAGGTTTAATATATGAATAGTGAATTAGGAAAATACAAAGAATCAATAAACTATAACGGAATTGACTTGACATCTTCTTTTGTACGCTCAGTTGTTAAGTTAATATATAAGAATAAACATCGTTCAAATGGGCACAGACTCACTTTAGATATAAGTGTTCCTGTATCTGTAAATGTTGAGCAAGTTTTAAGAGAACTACGGTATATCTACAATAAAGATATTTCAATAGTCAATAAAGGTGGAAGCTTAAGGATAATCGCTTTAAAACTATCAGTAATAGAAGTAATAGAGCGTATTATAAACAGTAAAGATGAGATTATTTATATCCCTAAGGATTGTCTTAGTTTCCTTAAGAGCGAGTTAGAATGTTTAGACACTAACTTAAAAGGAGATTTATACATCTATTTTGGTGAGGTTAGATGTTTAGATAGAGAATTAGACGGAGCAATTAACATAAAAAGTATCATTTCAGATACAGAGAATATTTTAGGATAAAGGAGATTGATTAGTGGCCAATAAAGTAAATGAAAAGACAATAGCTATAAGTCCAAGGCAGTCTTTAGTAAAGAGAATGAATGTTTACTTTGGACCCGAAACAGGTGATGAAAATCATCCTTTTTCAAGTCAGAAGTCGGTATTAGTAAGAGAGATACCAGATAACTCAGTAGACATTTTAAGAAAAGTAGGAAAAGGTGGTACTGTAAAGGTAACATTCTTTGAAGATAAATCAGTAGAAGTATACGATAGTGGTAGTGGTATCCCAGTGGAGCTAAGCCATACGCACGAGGGAACTCCTGCAAGCTCACTATACTTATCTTTAGGTGTGCTTAACGCAGGAACTAACTATGAGAACGCTCAAGATGTAGCAGGTACTAACGGTGTAGGTGGTTCAGGTGCTCAGATGTTATCTCAGTATATGAAAGTTGAAGTATATAGAGATAAGCAGATTTATAGACTTGACTTTAAAGAGGGCAAGCCTGGCATATTTGATGAGAATGATAAGTTTAAGCCTATTAAAGATTTAACTTATCTAAAGGTTGAAAAAGATACCAGACCTAAAGAGGAAAAGAAGATTTTCCCTACAGGAACAAAGATAAGATTTAAGATTGACGATAAGTTGTTCCGTTCAGAGTATGACTATGAAATAGACTACTTGTTAGACATAATGAAAGGAACAAGCTTCTTAGATGGTTCTATTAAGTTTGATATAACAGATTATCAGCATAAGACAGAAGATGGTGAGCCTGCTAGATACTTTTTCAATTATGGAGGAGGCCTAGAGCATATAGTAGACTTGCAAGCTACAAATAAGTTAATACCTATTTCAACGATAACTAATTCAGCACACTATATAGATAAGTCAGTTGATGTATCTAATGGCAAAGCAGTAGTAGTTAAGATTGACAAAGAGATTAAGGTAGAGGCGACATTCGCATACGAGAATGACTATGAATACAAAGTAGAGTCTTTTGTGAATACTCTGAAAACTAGAAAGAATGGTATACACGAATCAGCGTTTACAGATTCATTGACTAAAGTATTTAATAATAAGCTCCAGTCAATGAGAGGTTACTTATCTAAGAGTGAGAAGAATCTTCCTATAGTACAAGATTACTTAGAGGGACTTTGTTTAGCTGTATCTGTAAGAGTGCCTGAGCCTGAGTTTACATCACAGACTAAAGAAGCTCTAGGTGGCAAAGAAACACTAAAGGTTCTTAAAAAGATGTACACTGAATCTCTAGAGGAATGGGTAAACGCAAGGAAGAATCAAGAATCTGTTAAGATTATTGCAGATAAAGTGATGGCAGCCTACTCTATAAGAATAAAGAGAACCGCAGAGGTTGAGGTTAAAAGACAGAAGAACAAACTAGAGCGAGTAACAAGAATGCCATCTAAGTTAGTAGATTGTGAGTTTACTCATACTGAATATTCAGAACTCTTTATAGTAGAGGGAGATTCAGCGAAAACTCCTCTAAAGGCAGCCCGTAATTCACAGTATCAAGCATTGCTTCCTTTAAGAGGAAAGTTCCTAAATGTAATGAAAGCGTCTACTAAGAAAATGCTAGATAGTGAGGTTGTACAAGATATTGTTAAATGCTTAGACGCAGGTATTGGAGAAGATTTCTCAATAGAGAACGCTAGATATAGAAAAGTGTTTATAGCAACAGACGCCGACCCAGATGGAGCACAGATTTCTAACTTAATCGTGGTTCTATTCTGGACATTAATGCCTGATGTAATAAGAAAAGGTCAGCTATATAAAGTGTTAACTCCTCTATACATAATCAAGACAAGTAAAAAGACATATTACTGTATAAATAAAGATGAGAGAGATAAAGCACTCAAAGAGATTGGTAAAACAAAATATGAACTAATCAGAGCAAAAGGTTTAGGCGAAACCGGTGTCAGCGTTCTACACGAAACAGGTATGAATCCTCAGACTAGAAGATATTTACAGATT
>ERZ773051.1383-NODE-1383-length-13391-cov-18.798815_pt1 | contig 13391 bp, 12 predicted proteins | sample MGYA00580631_ERZ773051 | MGnify/ENA primary metagenome ERZ773051 (study PRJEB29015, sample SAMEA2738137) | human oral metagenome | biome: human oral; feature: human-associated habitat; material: saliva | place: China | collected 2204 ...
CGGTAATTCGTTAGAATTCGATTTCGTCGTCCCACCTCCGCACAGTTGAGTAGGGATGTACAAGCTGATGAAATCAGCCTAGTAGAGTCCACTCAACCACTGCGTCTTGCTAGACAATCCAAAGAAAAAATGAGGCTAGGACTTTTGTCCCAGCCTCATTTTTTCTTATTTAGTAGGGGTTGAATGAAATTTACACACTCTTGCCTGGCAAGAGGTTCACTGGCAGGAAGTAGCCCGTTGTTGTGACTTCTTGCTTGTCAATTTTTTGTAGCAGTAAATCGACCAGAAGTTTGGCAATCTCTTTCAGTGGCTGTTTGATAGTCGCTAGTTGAGGATAATAGTTCTCCACAAAGTAGGTTCCGTCGTAGCCGATGATTTTTAAATCTTCGGGAATCTGGATGCCTAGCTCCTGAGCGACTTTCATAATTAAAATGGCTGTCAAATCATCTGATGCGAAGATAGCATCTGGCTTCTTGTGAGTCAAAATGTGCTTGATTTCCATTTCCTTTCGGACTGGAGAAAAGTCGCTAGACACATTGATAATAGGAGCGTCTGGTAGAACAGAGGCGAAGCCAGCATGGCGCAGGCCGGTAGGCGAGTTGGAATTGTCATTGCCAGTAATCATAATGATGTTTTGAGCGCCAGCCTTGACCAAGGTTTGAGCTGCCAGCACCCCACCGCCATAGTTGTCTGAGGAGACAACTGGAATATCTGGTGAAAGGTTACGGTCAAAGGAAATGATGGGAGCAGTCACGCGCTTGTAGTCTTCGATGCCTAGATTGTGACTGCCGGAGATGATGCCGTCCACCTGGTTGGCTTCCAGCATCTCAAGGTATTCACGCTCCTTGTCCGAGTCATGCTCGCTATTGCAGATGATGGTTTTATAGCCTTGTTTAAAGAGCTCGTGCTCTAGCTTGCCAATCAATTCTGCATAAAAGACATTGCTGATATTAGGGAAAATGAGTCCGATTAGCTTGGCTGATTTTCCTTGGAGGCTCCGCGCCAGATTGTTAGGCTTGTAAGCCAATTCTCGCATGGCTGCTTCAACCTTGGAAATCGTTTTGTCGGATAAGTAGCCTTTCCTGTTGATGACGCGGGAAACAGTTGTGGGGCTGACTCCTGCTAGTTTTGCTACATCAGTTAGCTTTGCGACCATAATCTAATTCATAGTAAGTACCGGTTGGATTGCCCTTGGTAATAGCAATGCCTGTCTGGTCTTCTCTCGGGAAGACACGGCCGGAAAATACTTTCTCTCCTTTATTGATGAAAATTTCAAAAATTGATTTATCGATGAAGATATTGACAGTTGTATCTTTGGTGTCAAGGGTGGTACTGCGGCTGCTTCCAAAGTCTAGGGCATATTGTTCCCCTGCCTGACTGCGGTCAACGGTCACTTGACCTGCCTTGAGGTCAAAGTTGATTCGCAGGCCTTTGCCTTCCTTGTCCGCAAAGAGGACGATTTCATGCTCGGTGTCTGCAGCGAAATTCAGTTCTAGTTCGTAGCTGTTCTTGCTTTCTGCCAAAGCAACGAAAGGCTGTTCTTCTGCTCGTAAATTCTTGATAGCAGGCACTGGGTACTGGTAGAGCTTGCCGTCTTTCAGGGTTAATTCCTTGACGAGGGAGAAGGCCCCTTGATGGTCGAAGCGGTCAGATGGGTATTCCACATCAGGCAAGCCTAGCCAGCTGACAGCGAGTGCACGGCCGTCAGGTGCTTTAAAGGCTTGGGTGGCGTAGCAGTCGAAGCCGTAGTCCAGATTTTGGATAGGGCTAGGATCAATCATAGCAGCTTTGTTTGTGTCAAACGATTGACCTATTTTATACATATTTGGATAAATGTTGTCATAGTCCAGCACCTCCTTGGACAAGCCTTGAGGGCAGTAGAGCAGGACTGGCTGGTCATTGATAAAGACAAGGTTTGGACACTCCATCATGTAGGCTGTCTTGTCATTGGCGAAGTCTAAATCACCAACGGCTTCCCAGTTGGTATAGTCGTTATCAACAGCTTTGTAAAGCTTGACATAGCCTTGCTTGTCTAGATTTTGCCCACCGACAATGGCATAGAATTGCCCTTTGTAGTTGAAAATCTGTGGATCGCGGAAGTGGTCGGTCGCTTCAGCAGGCTGCTCAATCAAGATCTTGTCAATTTTTTCAAGATTGCCTGCTTTATCTAATAGGGCACCGATTTGATAAGGGTGACGCACCCAATTCTCATCACGGACATTACCAGTATAGAAGAGAAAGAGTTTGTCATCAACCTGCATGGCAGAGCCAGAGTAGGCACCGTGGCTGTCCAGAGCAGTATCTGGCAGCACTCGAAGACCAGTTTCGGTGAAGTGGACTAAGTCATCGCTTTCCATCTGAACCCAGCACTTGAGACCGTGAGCTGCTCCGAAAGGAAAGTTTTGATAAAACACCACCCACTTGCCGTCAAAGTAAGAAAAGCCATTGGGGTCATTGAGCAGACCAGTTTGAGGCTCCACGTGATAGCTGGCCCGCCAAGGAGATTTAGCCATGTTTTCTTTGATCTGCTGCATCTCTTCCTGAGTCCAGTCTTCATAACGTTTGTAGCGTTTTTCAGTCGTCCAAGCCAATCCTTTGTCCTCCAAATCATATTATTTCTTATTACTATAGTAAACGTTTCCTGCTTAAAAATCAACCTTTAACAGCGAAAAAATAAAATTTCTGCAAAACGCTTGACATATTTTGAAATCATGATAGAATGATAGTTGTAGAGGCGTTAAAATCGCTTTCAAAAAGTTTTACAATATTTTATAAGGAGATTTTTGCAAATGAATAATACTGAAATTGCAAAAAAGGTCATCGAAGCCCTTGGCGGACGTGAGAATGTCAACAGTGTAGCCCACTGTGCGACTCGCTTGCGTGTCATGGTTAAAGATGAAGGTAAAATCGACAAAAATACTGTCGAGAACCTAGAAAAAGTTCAGGGAGCTTTCTTTAACTCAGGCCAATATCAAATCATTTTTGGTACTGGTACGGTTAATAAGATTTATGACGAAGTTGTAGCACTTGGCTTGCCAACTTCATCAAAAGATGACATGAAAGCTGAAGCTGCTAAGCAAGGGAATTGGTTCCAACGTGCCATCCGTACTTTCGGTGATGTCTTTGTACCAATTCTCCCAGCTATTGTTGCGACAGGTCTTTTCATGGGAGTTCGTGGAGCAATTGCTCAGGATCAAGTTTTATCTTTATTTGGTACCACAGCGGATGCTTTCAAATCGACTGACTTTTATACTTATACAGTAGTATTAACTGATACAGCCTTCGCTTTCTTCCCAGCTTTGATTTGCTGGTCAGCTTTTAGAGTCTTTGGCGGGAACCCAATCATTGGTTTGGTTCTTGGTCTAATGATGGTTAACTCAGCACTTCCAAATGCTTGGGATGTAGCTGGTCAGGCTACTAAATTTGCTGTTGATCCTTCTAAGGATATTTTAGACAAAATTGCTAATATGGATGTTCTAGGAAGTCTGAAATTTGCTAGCGAAGTTACAGCAACAAAAGCTCATCCAATTTACTTCTTTGGTTTTATTCCGGTGGTTGGCTACCAAAACTCGGTGCTTCCTGCCTTCTTTGTAGGTTTGTTTGGTGCGAAATTTGAAAAATGGCTGCACAAGAAAATTCCAGATGTCTTGGACCTTCTTCTTGTTCCATTCCTTACTTTTCTTGTAATGTCTATTTTGGGACTCTTTGTGATTGGTCCAGTCTTCCACATTGTTGAGTCATATGTTTTGAATGGTACAGAGTTCCTTCTTAGCCTTCCGTTTGGTCTTGCTGGTTTGATTATTGGTGCAGTACATCAACTGATTGTCGTAACTGGTGTTCATCACATCTTCAACTTACTGGAATCTCAATTGGTATCTCAGACTGGGAAAGATCCATTTAATGCGATTATCACTGCTGCTATGACAGCTCAGGCTGGTGCGACTTTGGCTGTAGCTGTGAAGACAAAATCTAAAAAACTCAAGGCTCTTGCATTCCCAGCAGCACTTTCTGCAGGATTGGGTATTACTGAGCCAGCTATCTTCGGGGTTAACTTGCGCTTTGTTAAACCGTTTGTAATTGGACTGGGTGCTGGTGCTGTTGGTGGTTGGTTAGCTTCTATTATGGGGCTTGCAGGTACAAGTTTCGGTATCACAATTATTCCAGGTACACTCCTTTACCTGAATGGTCAATTGTTGCAATATATCTTTATGGTTGTTCTGACAACTGGTTTGAGTTTTGTTCTGACTTATATGTTCGGATACAAAGACGAAGAAACTGCTGAAGAAAAAGCTGAAACTGAAAAACTTGTCGAAGAAGAAACAACTGGTAATGTTCCAGCGGCTCTCCAAAATGAAACAATCATTTCTCCAATCGTTGGTAGTGCAGTAGCTTTGAGCGATGTAAATGATCCTGTTTTCTCAAGCGGAGCTATGGGTCAAGGGATTGCGATCAAACCAACTGAAGGTGTCGTTTACGCCCCAGCTGATGCAGAAGTGACAATTGCTTTTGCGACAGGCCATGCTTATGGTTTGAAGACAGCTAATGGTGCTGAAATCCTGATCCACGTTGGTATTGACACAGTGTCTATGAATGGCGAAGGATTTGATCAAAAAGTTTCTCAAGGTTCTAAAGTCAAAGCTGGCGATATTATTGGAACTTTTGATTCAGCTAAAATCGCAGCAGCTGGTCTGGATGACACGACTATGGTTATTGTGACTAACACAGCTGACTACGCTTCTGTGACTCCAGTAGCAGAAGGAACTGTTGCTAAAGGCGATGCGATTATTGAAGTGAAAGCTTAATCTTGGCTATAGAAAGTCAACAAAGGAAAACGAACAACTTATGTTTGTTCGTTTTTTACTTGAGTGCTAAGATTTACAGAGGAAAATCTAAAATATAGAGCCATTTCCAATAGGGAAATATGCTATAATGGAGTATAAAGAATACAAGAGGTGTTTGAAATGACAAAATTGTACGGAAGTTTAGAAGCCGGTGGAACGAAGTTTATCTGTGCTGTGGGCGATGAAAATTTTAATGTTGTAGAAAAAACACAGTTTCCTACGACCACGCCGATTGAGACGCTAGATAAAACGATTGAGTTTTTCTCTCGTTTTGACAATTTAGCAGGTCTGGCAGTCGGTTCTTTTGGTCCAATTGATATTGATCCTAATTCAAAAACATATGGCTACATTACGACAACTCCAAAACCACATTGGGCCAATGTAGATATCGTGGGAGCGCTTCGTCGTGCTTTAAATGTGCCAATCTACTTTACGACAGATGTCAACAGCTCGGCTTATGGTGAAGTTGTAGCCCGTAACAATGCTGGTGGTCGCATTGAAAATTTGGTTTATTATACGATTGGAACAGGGATTGGCGCTGGTGCTATCCAACGTGGTGAATTTGTTGGGGGTACAGGCCATCCAGAGATGGGACACTACTATGTGGCTCAGCACCCAATGGATGTGGAAAAAGGCTTTAACGGCGTCTGTCCTTTCCACAAGGGCTGTTTGGAAGGCTTAGCAGCTGGTCCTAGCTTAGAAGCGCGGACGGGTGTGCGTGGTGAAAACATTGAGCTCAATAACTCTGTTTGGGATATTCAGGCTTACTATATTGCGCAGGCAGCTATTCAAGCGACGGTGACGTTCCGTCCAGATGTCATTGTCTTTGGCGGTGGCGTGATGGCACAGCAGCACATGCTGGACCGTGTCCGTGAAAAATTCACTGTTCTGCTCAACGGTTACCTGCCAGTGCCAGATGTGCGTGATTACATTGTTACACCGGCTGTCGCAGGAAATGGCTCGGCTACACTAGGAAATTTTGTCCTCGCAAAAGATATTAGCGAACGCTATGCAAAATAAGTAAACAAGACGTTGAGAGTTTTCAAATAAACGAAGGAGGCTGAGATAGGGAAATCCAGCCTCTTCCATTTGAGGTGAAGTATGCAACAAGCAATTGTGAAAGATACTTTCTTTTTACAGCAAAAATCAGTTCCTGCTACAAAGTCGGATCTATTTTTAGCCCAAGACTTACAGGATACCTTGCTGGCTCATAGAGAGTCTTGTGTCGGCCTTGCTGCAAATATGATTGGTTCTCAAAAGCGGGTGATTATTTTTATGTATGGCATGCTGCCCATGGTCATGTTTAATCCAGTTCTCCTTCAGAAATCAGGAGCTTATGAGACGGAAGAAAGCTGTCTGTCTTTGGCTGGAAGTCGACCAACCATTCGCTATCAGAAAATCACGGTCGAATATCTAGATCAGAATTGGCTGAAAAGGACCATCACGTTAGAGGATTTTCCAGCGCAAATCTGCCAGCACGAATTGGACCATTTGGAAGGAATTCTCATATAGGCAATGTATCTGGAAAGGATAGGAATAGAATGAAAGTATATCAGCGCGATGGAGCAAGATTTTATGCCATAGGCTTTTTCTTACTCTTTGCTATCTTTTTTATCATGTCTTTTGTATCTATGGATAAGGCCTCCCTTGAGTCAACAAGTCAAAATAGTAGCAATCAACTGGTTCATAGGAGTCCTACCAGCAAAGAAGACCAAAGAAGCAGGCAGACTACTGAAGAAAGTAACAATATCTTCAATCCGCTCTATTTTGGAATGGGCATAACCGCTATTTTTATGATCGTTCTAGGCTATATTTCGAATCATAAACCACCAATTTTAGAGATGGATGAGATGGGAATAAGGCTGAGAGGCTTATCTGCTAAAAGAGAGAAGTACTTCTTGTGGCAGGAGATTGAGCAAATTGAATACGACATATCTCGACCTAGGATGAGATCTTCCGAACCGACCAGTCGAATTTTATATTTCTATCCTAAAAATCAAGAGGAGAGTGCGGTCTCTTTGGACTTGGCTGATGTGAAAAATACTAGCTTCAATGAACTTCATCAAGAAATTTCCCAACTTGCTCCTCATGTCAAGTGGCTATTTCCATAGAATGAATGATGAGGAAGATTATTCTAGAGCAGGGATTTGCTATTCTTGTTTCGATTAAAAATATTAAGATTAAAAAGCCTTTGGATTGGTAGAACTGGGACTCTTGGTTCCAGTTTATTTTTTTATTAAAAATAGTTCTCATAGAAACTTTTTCTTGACATCTGCTTTTCATGTGGTAAAATAGTTCTCATGAAAACTAATTAGTTCTCGTGAGAATTAATTTAGAAAGGAAGAATTGATGGAAAAGCCTTTATTAGAAATGAAGCGTTTTGGCCGAAAGATTCATCTCATGGTAGAGAAACTTGCTAAGGAGCAAGGGATTGAGTCCATGGCTGGGCCGCAGGGGCAGGTCTTGCATATTGTTGCCCATCGCGCGGAAGAAGGCAAGGACACGCTTATCAAGGATATTGAGCAGGAGTTGGATATTTCCAAATCGGTGGCCTCTAACTTAATGAAACGGATGGAGAAGAATGGCTTTATCCAGCTGGAAGTTAGCAAAACGGACAAGCGGGCCAAGTATATCCGCCTTACTCCGCAGTCGCAGGAAAGAATGAAGAAAATCCGTGACTTTTTTGGTGAAATAGATCGGTCTATTTTGAATGGTGTTTCTGAGCAGGAGCTGTTGATTTTTTCTCAAGTCATGGCCAAGTTTTATCAGAATATCGAAAGTTTAGAAAATGGAGGGAAAGATGATTAAGCTATTTAAACGGCTGACGGTAAGGGAAGTGAGCATGATTGTTCTCAGTGTGCTCTTCACCTTCCTGACGGTTTATTTGGAATTAGAGGTTCCAACCTATATTTCGACGATTACAGAGCTACTACAAACGCCGGGAACAGTTTTAGCAGATTTGTGGGAACCGGGATTGAAAATGCTCGGCTTATCCTTTGCTAGTTTGCTGTCAGCTATCGTAGTTGGCTTTTTTGCCGCTCGTATAGCAGCTAGCTTTACCCAGAGTCTGCGGAGCGATATTTTCAACCGTGTGCTGGATTATTCGCAGACGGAGATTAAGAAATTTTCAATTCCTAGTTTGCTAACTCGGACGACGAATGACATTACTCAGGTACAGACCTTAATCACCATGGGACTGCAGGTCGTGACCAGGGGGCCGATTATGGCGATTTGGGCCATGACCAAGATTATTGGCAAGTCCGAGAACTGGCTGATTGCTGTTCTTATTGCTGTTCTTGTTAATATCCTGATGACAGTAGTTTTGGTTACACTGGCCTTTCCCAAGCAGTCAGTGGCGCAGCGTTTGGTCGATAAGCTAAATAGCGTCACTAGAGAGAGTCTGACTGGGATTCGCGTGGTCCGAGCTTATAATGCTGAGGATTATCAGGATGAGAAATTTGCGGCAGCTAATGATGAAGTAACTCGCCTTAACCTCTCCATTAATCGTCTGATGGCCATAATGAATCCAGTTATGATGGGGATTTCTAGCGGTTTGACACTGGCTATTTACTGGATCGGTGCTTATCTGATTCAGGAGGCTGGGCTGCAGGAGCGTCTCCCACTCTTCAGTGACATGGTCGTCTTTATGTCCTATGCTATGCAGGTTGTGATGGGATTCTTGCTCATGGGTGCCCTCTTTATCGTCCTGCCTCGGACCATTGTATCGGCTGGCCGGATTAATGAAGTGCTGGATCTGCATTCTTCAATTACCAGTCCAGAACAGCCTAAGGCAGCAGCAGATAGCAAGGGCGAGGTGGTCTTTCGAGATGTGTCCTTCCGCTATGCTAAGAATTCAGAAGCGGTCATTGAGCATGTCAGCTTTACAGCGCAGGCTGGTGATACCGTAGCCTTTATCGGTTCAACCGGTTCAGGGAAATCTACTCTTGTCAATCTCATTCCTCGTTTCTACGATGTGACAGAAGGAGAGATTCTGGTAGATGGCGTCAATGTTCAGGATTACCAGCTGGAAGACCTACGCAATAAGGTTGGCTATATCCCGCAAAAGGCGGTGCTTTTCTCTGGTGATATTGAGAGCAATCTGGACTTTGGTCAAAGTAAAGCAAGTCCGCTGGATGAGCAGGAAATGTGGGAAGCCCTTGATCTGGCTCAGGCCAAGCCATTTGTCCAAGAGAAGGAAAAGGGGCTGAAAGCAGAAGTGGCTCAAAGCGGGACCAACTTCTCTGGTGGTCAGCGTCAGCGTTTGGCCATTGCCAGAGCTTTGGCTCGTAAGCCAGAAATCCTCATCTTTGATGACTCCTTCTCAGCGCTAGACTATAAGACAGACCGCATTTTGCGCAAGGAACTGGCTGAGCGAACGCGGGATATGACCAAGCTAATCGTGGCGCAGCGGATTTCTACCATCATGGATGCGGATCAAATCTTGGTCTTGGATGCTGGCAAGGTGGTTGGTCAAGGTACCCACCGAGAACTTTTGGCAAATAACGCGGTTTATCAAGAAATTGCCTACTCACAACTATCCAAGGAGGAATTAGAAAATGGAAATTAAGAAGCCTTCATTATTTAACCAGATGCGGCCTTATCTCAAAGGCTTCCAGCTTCCTCTTGCTTTGGCATTTGTGGGAGCTGTCTTGTCAAACATTATCACGGTTTATGGACCAAATAAATTAAAAGAAATTACTAATCTTATTTCAGAAGGTCTGGGCAGCAATATTGATTTAAAAGCTGTGTCTCAGATTGCCTTTCTCCTCGCTATTCTATATGCAGTCGGAGCCCTGCTCAACTACGGTCAGTCCTTTATCATCAGTACGGTTGTCCAGTATTTCTCCAAGCGGCTACGGACGGCCATTGCGGAGAAAATTAACAAGCTTCCATTGAGCTATTTCGATGGCCATTCTCAGGGGGATACGCTGTCGCGCGTGACCAACGACGTGGATACGGTTGGCCAATCTCTCAACCAGAGTTTAGGAAGTGTTATCTCTTCTAGCTTGCTTTTGGTGGCTGTGGTTTTGACTATGTTCTTTATGAACTGGATTTTGGCTTTGGTGACCATTTTGGCTACTGTAGTCGGTTTTGTCTTTGTCGGCCTCATCATGGGCAAGTCTCAGGGTTATTTCACTGCTCAACAAAACGATCTGGCTGCTGTCAACGGTTATGTAGAGGAGATGTACTCGGGGCATAATGTCGTTATCAGCTACAATGCCATTGAACAGTCAAAGGAGCGTTTTGCAGTTCTCAATCACAATCTCTATAACAGTATTTGGAAATCTCAATTTATCTCTGGCATGATGATGCCGCTCATGTTCTTTACAGGTAATTTCGCCTATGTGCTGGTTATTTTGGTCGGTGCTGCTCTGGCGATTAATGGTTCTATTAGCATTGGGATAATTGTTGCCTTTATGGTTTATGTGCGGACCTTCTCTCAGCCTTTGTCACAGATTGCACAAGGAATCACTGTCTTGCAGCAGGCCGGTGCAGCACTGTTTCGTGTCTTTGAATTCCTAGCTGAGCCTGAGATGGAAGACGAGCAGCATAAAGAGCAACAGCTTACTGCTGTCAAGGGAGATGTTGCCTTTGAAGAGGTCTTCTTTGGCTACAAGCCAGACCAGACCATTATTCATAATTTCTCAGCCCAGGCCAAAGCCGGACAGAAGATTGCCATAGTCGGTCCGACGGGTGCTGGTAAGACGACTATCGTTAATCTGCTCATGAAATTCTATGAAATTGATAAAGGGCGTATCAGCATTGATGGTATAGATATTAAGGATATGAAACGCTCCGAGGTTCACGATGCCTTTTCAATGGTCTTGCAGGATACCTGGCTCTTTGAAGGAACTATCCGAGAGAACTTGATTTATAATCAGGAGCATGTCACGGATGAAGCAGTTGTTGCCGCAGCGAAGGCGGTCGGTGTTCATCACTTTATTATGACTCTGCCGCAGGGCTATGATACGGTGCTGGATGACACGGTCAACTTATCGGTTGGTCAGAAGCAGCTATTGACAATCGCTCGTGCTCTACTGAAAGATGCGCCGCTCTTGATCTTGGATGAGGCAACTTCGTCAGTCGATACGCGGACGGAGGAGCTGATTCAAAAGGCTATGGACAAACTCATGGAGGGCCGGACTTCCTTTGTCATTGCTCACCGCCTGTCTACTATCCGTAATGCAGATCTTATCTTGGTCATGCGCGATGGAAATATCATCGAGCAGGGCAACCACGACGAGCTCATGGAGCAGAATGGCTTCTATGCAGACCTCTATAATAGTCAGTTTGAGGAAGGTGAAGTAGCTTAAGGATAGCAATGGAATATTCTACTAAAAAAATGGAGGCTGGGACAAAAGTCCTAGCCTCTCAATTGTCTTTGGATTGTCGAGCAAGACGCAGTGGTTGAGTGGGCTCTACTACGCTGATTTCATCAGCTTTTACAGCCCTACTCAACTGTGCGGAGGTGGGACGACGAAATCAAATTCTAACGAATTACCGATTTCTGTCCCACTCTCTTATTATTTAAAGAAGACAACGTCAGGATTTGGTGTAATATAGAGAAGTTGGTCGTTTTCAAAGACCAGTTGGATGGTGTTGTTTTTATAGGTGTAAATGGTATAGTCTACTCCAAATTTAGAAGCTTGTTTGAGATCAACGGCTCCCATTAAAAAGGCGTGAGCTTGTTCTCCTGTGATTTTCCCCTCGTGGTAGAGTCCTTTAATATTTTCTAATTCGGTATTTTCAAAAGATTCGGCAATATAAGTAGGGTCTGTTATTTGTTTCTCTGGATTCCCAAGTATTTTTTGGACAAGGGCAGTGGTATATCCTTCATAATCCGGCGTCTGGGCAAAAATATTATCGCCATTTCTAGAGTAGGCCACTTTTAGGTTCCCTGTCGCATAAATCTTATCTTTTGGAGCTTCTTGAGCATTTTTAGGGAGTCCTTCGGTTGTGACGATGTTAGAAGAGGACTGCGTAGTGGTTGAAGGCGAGCTAGAGGAGTCGCTTGAGCTGTTTGAACTAGTTGAACGACTCGAGCTACTTTTTTTAAAGGTTTTCTTTTTTGAGGTGCTAGTAGTGGGTTCTTTTTTAAAATTGATCTTAAGGTCCGGCACACAGGCTGAGAGAAAAAGAAGAGACAGCAAGAGTGTGAAGAAAAGAGGGAGTGTTTGTTTTTTCATCATGTTCCTTTCGATAAGCTGATTGATTTTCTATTCTATCATAAAAAGGGTAACAAAAAAAGGTCAGGAAGAAATCCTGCCTTTATTTGTTATTATGGATGCCCACCTCCAGTTCCACCGCCTTGAGGTCCGCCACCGCCTGGAGCCCCACCGCCTCCAGGCATGGAGTTGACAATTTCCGTTTGTTTTTCACCGTTGATATAGATGTCTCCGCCAGTGTAGGTAGCAGTACCATCAAAGTCGAATCCAGATTGACCCGTTAATTTAATGGTTCCTCCGGTAACAGTGATATTTCCATTCGAATCAATTGGATCGGTATCACCTTGACCAACTTCAACGTTGAGGGTTCCACCATTCATAGTGAAGAAAATTTCATCTTGGTTAGCATTGGCATTGGCAGCATTGACACCGTCATCGGTTGCATAGATGGTGATATCACCACCGTTGATGGTGATCGATTTTCCTTCGATACCTTCGACAGACTCTGTTACCTTGTAGGTTCCACTGTCGATGATCAGATCACCAGAAGCATGGATTCCATCGTCTCCTGCAGTGATGGTCATTTTGTTATCTGAAAGGTACATGGTTCCGACCGAAGTATCTTCATCATTATCCACCTTGACGGCATCTTCATCTGCATCGATGGTCATGGTCGTACCAGTGATATTGAGTTCGTCATTGACGTTGAAGGCATCTCCTACAGCCGTGATCTTATAGGTTCCACCTGTGATGTGGAGAGTGTCATTGGCCTTGATACCGTTGTTCTTCTTGGCATCAATGTTGAGCGCACCTGAACCATTGATGGTGAGGTCGCCTTTAGAGAAGATCACTGCATCGGCATCTTCATCATTGTTTGAACTTGAATCAGACAAGGTATTGGTCGTGCCGTCTGCTAGAGTGAGGTAGACATGCCCTGCTTTCGTAGCAGAAATTGGCGCGTTGGTGTTGGTCATGGTAACGCCTTTCAAGACGATGTGAACATCATCTGAGTCACCTGCTTCGACCTTGATTTGAACCCCATCGGATTCACCAGAGATGACATAGGTTCCAGCCTTTGAGATGGTCACAGTTGATCCAGATACAGCTACGCCGTCACCTGATACACTTGCAGACGAACCAGACAGTTTTACAGTAGAGGCTTTGCTTTCATCATAAGAGCTGTCCTTGTCCTTATCTGTAAAATAGTTGGAATTGTTTGTTTTATTTTTTGAAGTAGAAGTAGCGGTTGTTTGTGCAGTATTGCTTTTTGTAGCTGATTGTGATGACGCCTGGGTGCAAGCTGTCAGTAAGGTGAGGGTTGCGGCCCCCGTTAATAAAAATTTCCATTTGTTTGATTTCATGAGCTTTTCCTCTCGTTCAATTG
>ERZ773051.1386-NODE-1386-length-13381-cov-7.900495_pt1 | contig 13381 bp, 13 predicted proteins | sample MGYA00580631_ERZ773051 | MGnify/ENA primary metagenome ERZ773051 (study PRJEB29015, sample SAMEA2738137) | human oral metagenome | biome: human oral; feature: human-associated habitat; material: saliva | place: China | collected 2204 ...
ATGAAGAAGCTAAGACCAAATGGGAGCAAGAAAGCAAAAAAGCAATCGAAAAAGCTCAAAAAGAAGCAGAAAATCATGTCAAATAGATGAACGAGGTTCCGTAAGGGACCTTGTTTGTTATATTTTTGATTCGTATTCCTCTGTCTATGAAACGAGAATGTTAAAATAGGAAGCGATAGATACTATACAGGTTATAAAAAAACAATTATTCCTTCGGAGTGCATTTAGAAGATGTATTGAAAACGCTGATAAAAAAAGGAATAAATGGAAATTATTTCATGATTGTGATATAATAATTCTGATAATCAACATATAGGGGAAAACTATGAATAAACGTTCAAAAAGAGCCCGTTCGGGTAAAGTTAAGCGGAGTATTAATATAGCTTTATTAACCATTTATGTATTATTGGGTGGTTTTTTGCTGTTCTTGATTTTTAGACATAATATATTGGCGTTTAGATACCTGAATGTCATAACGGCAACTGTAGTGATTTTGGTCGCTTTAGCGAGTCTGCTTTTGATCATTTATAGAAAAGCAGAAAAGTTTACAATTTTCTTTTTAACACTAGCTATTTTAATGAGTTCAGTTTCTTTTTTTGCACTGCAACAATTTGTCGGCTTTACTAGTCATATCAATTCTACATCAAATTACTCAGAATACTCAATGAGTGTTGTTGTTCTGAAAGATAGTGACGTTCATAATGTCACGCAATTAGATAGTGTTACAGGACCTACGGATACTGATAATGATAATATTCAAAAATTGATAGCTGATATCAAAACTAGTCAGAGCAAAGAATTGACGGTTGAACAAAGCACCTCATACCTTGCAGCTTATAAGAGCTTGGTATCAGGTGAAGCAAAAGCGATTGTCTTAAATAGCGTCTTTGAAAATATTATAGAATCTGAATACCCTGATTACGCATCAAAAATTAGGAAAATCTACACTAAAAATATCACCAAAGAAGTAGCTGCTCCTAAAGTTTCTAAGAACAAATCCTTCAATGTCTATGTGAGTGGTATTGACACTTACGGACCAATTAGTTCAGTTTCTCGTTCAGATGTCAACATTTTGATGACTGTTAATCAAGATTCAAAAAAAATTCTATTGACAACAACCCCTCGAGATTCTTATGTTCCGATTGCTGACGGCGGGAATAATCAAAAAGATAAGTTGACTCATGCAGGTATTTATGGAGTTGACTCCTCTATTCATACTTTGGAAAATCTTTATGGAGTTGATATTAACTACTATGTTCGCTTGAACTTTACTTCGTTCTTGAAATTGATTGATCTACTTGGTGGAGTTGATGTCTATAATGATCAAGAATTTACTGCTCATACAAATGGGAAGTTCTATCCTGTAGGGAATGTTCATCTTGATTCGGAGCAAGCTCTTGGCTTTGTGCGTGAGCGCTATTCTCTGGCAGATGGAGATCGTGACCGTGGTCGTAATCAACAAAAGGTTATTGTCGCAATTATTCAGAAATTAACTTCTACTGAAGCCTTAAAAAATTATAGTGATATTATTCAAGGTTTGCAAGATTCCCTTCAAACAAATATGCCTATCGAAACGATGATAGATTTGATTAATACTCAATTGGAGAGTGGTGGTAGTTATAAAGTCAACTCTCAAGACCTCAAAGGTACAGGTCGAATGGGACTTCCTTCTTATGCTATGCCAGATAGTAACCTCTATATGATGGAAATCGATGATAGTAGTTTAGCAACTGCTAAAAGTGCGATACAAGATGTGATGGAGGGAAGATGATATGATTGATATCCACTCTCACATTGTCTTTGATGTAGATGACGGGCCAAAGTCTATAGAAGATAGTAAAGCTCTTTTAATAGAAGCATATAATCAAGGAGTTCGGTTGATTGTTTCGACTTCCCATCGTCGAAAAGGGATGTTTGAGACTCCAGAAGAAAAAATAGCGACGAATTTTTTAAAGGTTCGTGAGATTGCTAAAGAAGTGGCAGATGATTTGGTCATTGCTTACGGAGCAGAGATATACTATACTCCGGATGTTCTAGAAAAATTAGAAAACAAGTGCATTCCTACTCTCAATAACAGTCGTTATGCTTTGATTGAATTTAGTATGAATACACCCTATCGTGATATTCATAAAGGGTTAAGCAATATTTTGATGTTAGGGATTACCCCGGTGATTGCTCATATTGAACGTTATGATGCGTTGGAAAATAATGAAAAACGTGTTCAAGAACTGATTGATATGGGATGCTATACACAAGTAAATAGTTCTCATGTTCTAAAACCTAAGCTCTTTGGTGAAACCTATAAATTTATGAAAAAGAGAGCCCAATATTTTTTGGAGAGAGACCTGGTTCATGTCATTGCAAGTGACATGCATAACTTAGATAGTAGACCCCCCTATATTGAGGAGGCTTATCAGATTATTTCTAAAAAGTATGGTAGAGCCAAGGCAGAAGAGCTATTTGTAGAGAACCCTAGGAAAATTATAATGGATCAAATAATTTAGGAGAAAATATGAAAGAACAAAATACTATGGAAATCGATGTATTTCACCTGTTTAAAATTCTTTGGAAAAGAAAAATTCTAATTGCATTGGTAGCAATTGTAGCTGGAGCCTTAGCTTTTGCCTATAGTGCGTTTGTCGTTAAACCGGAGTTCACTAGTACTACACGGATTTATGTAGTTAACCGTAATCAGGGAGATAAGCCTGGTTTGACAAACCAAGACTTGCAAGCTGGATCATACTTAGTTAAAGACTATCGTGAAATTATTTTGTCTCAAGATGTTTTGGAAAAAGTTACATCTAATTTGAAATTAGATCTATCACCAAAAGATTTGGCTAAAAAAGTCAAAGTAACTGTACCAGTCGATACTCGTATCGTATCTATTTCCGTTAATGATAGAGTACCTGAGGAAGCTAGTCGTATTGCTAACTCCTTGAGAGAGGTAGCTGCTGAAAAGATTATCAGTATCACTCGAGTTTCTGATGTTACAACACTTGAAGAAGCTCGTCCCGCTATAGCACCATCTTCTCCAAATATTCGTAGAAATACAATTATAGGTCTGCTTGGAGGAGCAGTCTTTACAGTTGTCGCTGTTCTTGTCGTTGAGCTGGTTGATACACGAGTGAAACGTCCAGAGGATATTGAAGAGGTTATGCAAATCGCATTATTGGGAGTTGTTCCAAATTTGGATAAATTGAAATAGGAGAGAGATATGCCGACATTAGAAATAGCACAGAAAAAATTAGATCTGGCCAAAAAAGCGGAAGAATACTATAATGCCTTGCGTACGAATATACAATTGAGTGGAAATAATTTACAAGTAATTTCTATCACTTCTGTAAAACCGGGTGAAGGAAAGTCAACAACTTCTACAAATATTGCTTGGGCATTCGCGCGTGCAGGTTACAAGACCCTGTTAGTAGATGCTGATATTCGTAATTCTGTCATGTCAGGTGTCTTCAAGTCACGTGAAAAAATTACTGGATTGACAGAATTTTTATCTGGAACAACAGACCTATCTCATGGTTTATGTGATACCAATGTTGAGAATCTATTTGTGGTTCAAGCTGGGTCTATCTCACCCAACCCAACTGCTTTATTGCAAAGTGAAAATTTTAGCACTATGATTGACACACTTCGCAAGTATTTTGATTATATTATTGTTGATACAGCGCCTATTGGTATCGTAATCGACGCAGCTATTATTACACAAAAATGTGATGCATCTGTTTTAGTTACTGCGGCAGGAGAAGCTAACAGAAAAGATGTTCAGAAGGCTAAAGGTCAATTGGAACAAACGAATAAACCATTCTTAGGAGTTGTATTAAATAAATTCAATACTTCAGCTGAGAAATATGGTTCTTACGGTGAGTATGGTTCTTACGGTAAAAAATAAAGGATAGGCTAAGGAAATAGTTGTGGAAAAGAAGGAGATAAAAATATCTCATAGAATTTAAACTGTTTTAGTTTACTACATGAGAGGGGATTTTAAGTGAAACGGAATAACGTTATCTATATTAGTTTTAAAAGAATTATGGATCTTATTATTGGATTTCTTGGAACTATATTTATAGTAATGCCTTCTTGTTTAATTATTTTTATTATTTACAAAATAAAAGGATATAAGGGAAGTATCTTTTTTACACAATATAGAGCAGGTCTTGGAGGGAAAAAATTTAAAATTATTAAATTCAGATCAATGGTTGAAAATGCAGAGGAAATCTTGGAACTTAATGAAGAACTGTATGAAAAATATAAAAAAAATAGCTATAAATTACCTCCAGATGAGGATCCAAGGCTTACAAATATTGGTGATTTCATAAGAAAAACTAGTATTGATGAACTTCCTCAATTTATAAATTTATTGCTAGGTGATATGAGTCTTATTGGACCGAGGCCGATTCTTGATAATGAGTTAGACGAGTATACTGAGGAAGAACGTAGAATTTTATTATCTGTCCGTCCTGGTATCACTGGTATATGGCAAGTTTCAGGTAGAAGTGATGTGTTCTACCCTGAACGCTGTGAAATGGAATTGTATTATCCTAAAAATCAGTCATTTTGGTTGGATATTAAAATTATCTTTTTAACCATAAAACAAGTTTTAACTAGAGAAGGGGCACATTAAGTATAGGTTTTTTTGCTATTAAGGAATGTGATATTTAGAAAATGAAATTGAGTACGAATAATATGACTTTGGTATTCGATTTCATTTTTTAAATTAGGAAAAGTATTTATTAATTGTTAGTCTGATAATCTTTTTAATCGAAATATTAAATAGAATGTCAAACTATGCAAATTACCTTCAATAAATGTAGGAAGTTTAACTGGGTTTTAAAATGACAAAAAATTATAAAATTATCGTTGCAACACACAAGAAATTTACAATGCCTGATGATACTGAACTTTATTTACCTATTCATGTTGGTAGTGAAGGAAAAGAGAAATTAGGATACCAATGTGACAATGAAGGGGACAACATTTCCTGTTTGAATCCCTATTATTGTGAATTAACTGGACTTTATTGGGCATGGAAAAACTTAGAATGTGACTATCTTGGATTGGTACATTACCGTCGTTATTTCACATCGAAGAGTCAAGCTTATCGTGAAGAGATCAATATGGATAGCATTATTTTATCTAAATCAGAGGTCGAAAAAATGATGCTGGACTATGATGTTGTTGTTCCCTGTAAAAGAAAATACTATATTGAGACTCTCTATTCTCACTATGAACATACTCATGATGGAGCTCATTTAGATGTCACTCGCCAAATCATTAGTGAGTTAAATCCTGATTATATTGATACATTTGATAAAGTGATGAAACAACGTAGTGGCTATATGTTTAACATGTTTATTATGTCAAAAGATAATGTAGCTGCATATTGTGAGTGGTTATTTCCGATTGTTGATGAACTTTATAGACGAATAGACATAGAAGGGTATTCTGCTTTTGATGCTAGATTATTTGGTCGTGTCAGCGAAAGACTATTTAATGTTTGGTTGGCTAATCAAGATTTACGAATAAAAGAAACTCCTTTCATATATATGGAGAGGATTGATTTGATTCAAAAAGGGAAGTCCTTTTTGCAAGCTAAATTCTTTGGAAAAAAATACGGACAGAGTTTTTAAATTATGATTTTATTATTACTTACTTTTTTAATTTTTTTAGTTTTCCCTGTTTTATCTTTGTTTTTAAGTATGTTAGGAGTAGTAAACGACAGAAGGTTTTCGGTAACTTATTTAGTCCTTGCGTGTTTATCGATTTCTATAATAGCTTTACGTTATATCCCTCATCCATTAGATGATGGAGCATTTCATTTTAGAGCAATACAAGTGCTAACTAATTTTGATAGCATTATTTCAATGTTTCAAGCTTTTGCATCAGGGTTTAAAGTTGGTAGATATGATTATGGTTCAATTCCTGTATATACTTCGTTGATGTATTTAGTTAGAAATACACATCACTATAGTTTGCTTAGTTTTTTCTCTGCTTTCGTGACTTATTTTAGTTTTGGTTATGTTGTTGTTGATTTGTTCAAGTCTTATAAAACATACTCTAAAGCAACAAATGCTTTGATTTTAATTACAGTTTTGTTATTAAATAATTATAGATATACAACGAGTGGTATGAGATTTTGTATGGCAATATCGCTTGTGATGTTGATTTTGTATTTGGAATCGAAATATAATTATACAAAGTATTGGATGATGTTTTGGTATATAGTCCCAATATGTATTCATTCAGCTGTTATTTATTTTGTCGCTCTGAGATTCATTTTTTTCTACCTAAAAAAGATTACGGTAAGTAAGAGTTTATTCGTTTTATTAGGTTTTCCAATTATAATAAAATTATCACCAATATTTTCGGAATGGACAGGTGTCAGCTTCTTTCAATCTTTTATTAGAAAAATTGATATCTATTCCGATAACGCATCGTATTCAGAGCTCTTTAATACTACTCTAACAATGAGGTTGTATATTGGTGTGGTTATAATGATTTTATTTTTAATTCAATATTTGATTTTGAGTAGAACTATTAAAGAGATTAATGATTGGAAAATATCTTTTGTCAAGATGACTTATTATTTAACATTATTATCAATGGGATCTATACCGTTTCGAAATATATATGATAGGAATCTTTTTTTACTCTTGCCAATGATTGTAATTTCTTCATTCATATTGTTTACATACCGAGAACAGTTAAAAATCTTATCGAATCGTAGCCTAGTTTATGGCATAGAGCTTAGCTTGCTTGGTATATCGTTGATCACAGGTTTTTTCTATAATAAGAATTTCCCTTTTGATTTTATCGATTATAGTAAAACGGATCTTCTTTTAAAGAACATTTATCAGTTCTTTTTAGACTTGCCTTTTACTTAGGAGGATATGTATGTCAGATATCAAAATTATCCAAGATAAGATTCTATCCATCTTAAAAGAATTCATTAGCATTTGTGAAGAAAATAACCTGACCTACTATGCTCTAGGTGGGACCTTGTTAGGAGCGGTACGTCATAGAGGATTCATACCTTGGGATGACGATATTGATATCGGTATGCCTAGAGAAGATTATGAAAAGTTTAAAAAACTAGCCCAAGATCTGTTGCCAAGTAATTATAAATTTTTGAGCGAAGACACTGCTGGCTATAAAAAAGCTTTCTCTGTGATTCGAGATGATTCAACAAAGATTATTATGAATTATAGTAAAGAAGAGTTGGTAGAGAGTTTATGGATAGATGTTTTTCCACTGGATGGGATGCCTTCAAATAAATTAAAGAAAAAAATCCATTCTTTTAGATACTTGTATACAAGAATGATGGTCCAGCTATCGCAGTTTAATAGTTTAGTTAATCAAAAAAAAGATCATCGTCCATTAATTGAAAAAATGATTATTGGATTTGCGAACGCCGTTAATATTGAAAGGATTATTTCTTTTACTTGGGCACAGAAAAAATATTTAAAAACGGTAAAAAAATATTCGTTTAAGGAAGATTTCGCAGGAAACTATACAGGAGCATATAAACTAAGAGAAATCGTACCTTCAGATTATTTTGGAGAACCGGTATCATTGGAGTTTGAAGGGATTGATTTGAGTTGTCCTAGTGAGTATAAAGAATATTTGGTAGCAATTTATGGAGAGAATTATATGCAGTTACCTCCAGAAGATAAGCGCAACCAACATCACTATAAGATTATATCTCTTGGTGATAATAAAGAATGAGAGTAGTTGAAACATGAAAAAAATCGCTTTAGTGAAATGGAGTATTGATAGAACGGATGGAGGACTGAAAGTAGCAACCAGCCTTGCAAATGAGTTATCAACTATGTATGAAGTTCATCTTCTCTCGATGATTTCTACAGAAAACAATTTCTTCTCGCTGAAACAATCGGTTCGATATCAGAACTTATCATCAAAGAAAATATCAATGAGTAAAAATTTTCTCGAAGCGGTCAAGTTGTTGAGAAACTATCTGAAAGAAGAGAACGTTGATATTGTTTTTGGAATCGGAATGAGTATGAATACAGTTGGTGTAGCAAGCACAATTGGTTTGAGAACAAAATTTGTTTCCTGCGACCATACAAATTCTATAGTAGATATTGATACTAAAGTTAAGAAGATACAAAGGTATATTGGAGCGAAATTTGCTGATAAACTTGTGACCCTTACTCAAGAAGACCGTGAAAATTATATAAAAAAATACGGCGTTCCTGAGGAAAAAGTTTGCTACATCTATAATTGGAAAGAGGCTACTCTTTCAGATGTATCCTATAATAAAAAATCAACTATAATTGTGACGGTTGGCCGTTTTGACTATCAAAAAGGATATGATTATCTTGTTCAAGTCGCGAAAAAAGTGTTAGCAAAAAGGTCTGACTGGATTTGGGAAATCTACGGTTCTGGAAATCAAGATGAAGTGGACAAAATTAGAAATTTAATCAATGAAAATGATTTACAGGACAAGTTAGTCATAAAAGGACTCGAAAAAAATCAGGATTTGATTTATGGAGATAAAGGGATTTATGTCATGACTTCTCGCTATGAAGGTCTACCTCTAGTTCTGCTGGAAGCACAACAATACAATCTTCCTATAGTTAGCTTTAGTTGTCCGACAGGACCGAACGAAATTGTTGAAGATGGAGTTAATGGCTATCTGGTTGAGTATTATGATACGGACAAGTTGAGCCAAAAATTGCTTGAACTGATGGGAGATGAAGCTTTGAGACAGTCTTTCTCAGAACATGCAAAAGACAATATGGATAAATTCGATAAAGATAAAATTCTCAAGCAGTGGATTGAACTAATTGAGACGATTTAGGAGATACGATGAAGGATTGTTTGTTAACAATTGTAATACCTAGTTATAATATTCAGGACTACGTTTCAAAAGGGCTGGAGTCTTTCCAACAAGTGCAATCAGATTATAAAAATAAATTTGAAGTACTGGTTGTTAACGATGGAAGTACAGACGATACTGCTAAAGTAGCAGAAGAAATATTAGCCCAAGATTCGTTGCTGGATGGCCGTGTAATTACAAAAGAAAACGGTGGTCATGGTTCAACTATCAATCGCGGTATTCAAGAAGCAAAGGGAAAATTTTTTAAAGTGATTGATGGGGATGATTGGGTTATTCCATCAGAATTTGAAAAGTTTTTAGATACTCTTGAAACTGTTGATGTAGATATGGTGATTACAGACTTTACAGAGCAGCATGTCTATAACAATACTACAGTACGAAATGACTTCGTAGACAAGTATGAAATTGGCAAAAAATACATGGGAATTCCGGATGTTCGCATCCCGATGCACTCGGTTACTTATAAGGCATCAATCTTGTTGGAAAACAAGATTCGTTTAAGTGAAAAAACATTTTATGTTGATATTCAATACACACTCTTTCCTTTGGAGTATGTTCATAGTTTCAGTTATTGGAATTATGATATTTATCAATACTACATAGGTAGACCAGAGCAAAGTATGAATATCGAGAGTATGAAGCGTAATGTCAGTCACCATTTGACTGTTACAAAATCAGTTCTAGATTATTTTACAAAAATTGAAAGTAAACCTGTTTTAAACCGAGTAGTTTCTGAAACCTTAGTTTATCTCATCAGTTTGCAGGTTGATTTGTCTTGGATGGTTAATGATTCCGAAACACTCTTGAAAGAACTATATAGCAAAATTGAGAAAAGTGCATATGACTATATTCCTACGAAAAAGTTTGACAGATTGTCTTATTTGAACTATAAGACCAAGTTTGCAATGGCCTTATTACTTAATCCAATTTTGAAGAAATACTCTAAAAAGAAAGAAAAAGAGAGAGGGGGTTAGGATGTTTATTAGCATCGTTGTTCCGGTATATAATATTGCCGACTATTTGCACTATGCGATAGATAGCCTGCTGAAACAAACCTATCAAAATTTTGAAGTGATCCTCGTCAATGACGGTTCAACAGATGATTCTTCTCGATTGTGTGAAGATTACGCTCGAGAATATGAAAATATCCATGTTTTTCACAAGGAAAATGGAGGCTTATCTGATGCGCGTAACTTTGGAGTTACAAAAGCCAACTCAGATTGGATTTTCTTTTTAGATCCAGATGATTACCTTGAAGACTATACGCTTGAATTAATAGTAAAAATACAAGAAATACATCAAGCAGATTTGATTTCAACAAAGGTAAAAGCTACTTCAAAATATAATGCTTATACTTCTTATCGATTGCAAGACTCAGACTATAAAGATTTGGTTCCGGTTACAAAAGAAAAGGCTCTGGAACTAATGTTGGATGACAAAGGTGCAACGGTTTCTGCTTGTGCTAAGCTTTATCGGAAATGCATCTTGGAACGCGTTCCATTTCCAGTCGGGAAAATCTATGAGGATTTTTATGTTGTAGCAGAACATCTTGCCTTAGCTGAAAGAATCGTGATCAGTCCACTTGAAACCTACAATTACTATCGTAGGGAAGGGAGTATAGTTCGTTCAACATTTACTGAAAAAAGATATGATTTCTTTGAAGCTGTTGCAAAAAATGAGGAAGTTATTAAAAGAGAGTACATTCAGAGTCCAGAATTAAAGCAAGCTTTGCAAGCTAAAAAATTATTAGGTGGTTTTGTAGTAATTGGTGCAAAAGCTGACTCAGGCTTAAAAGATTTTTCAAAAGATAAAGAGTTGTTGAGAGTCGAAATGAGTGACTTGTTAAAAAATAATAAGTTATCATGGAAACTAAAACTAAAATACCTTATTTTTATTTTTAGCCCTAAATTGTATTTGTTGCTACGATAGTATTATATATAAATTAAATTTGATTTGCGACTAGTGTCAAGCACTTGTTAGGAAAGAGGGATTATGAAACAAGCTTATATTATAATTGCCCATAATAAATTTGAGCAATTAGAATTTTTAATTTCACTATTAGATTATAAGCAACATGATATTTTTGTGATTATAGATAGTAAGGTTAGAGTTGATGAATCTACTATTAATTCGCTTAAATCCTGTACAAGATTTTCGAAAGTTATATTTGTAGATAGAACTCCTATTTACTGGGGAAGTTATTCACAGGTATCTGCAGAGATACTAGGATTTCGATGTGCGTATAACCAAGATAATTATAGTATGTTTCATTTATTGTCAGGTGTGGACTTACCTTTAGTGCCGGCTGAAGAGTTATTTGATTTTTTTGAACAACATAAATACAATAATTTTTTGAGTTTAGTTTCTGATGAAATTTTTGAATCAAATAAAGTATATGAGCGAGTTCGATTTAAATATTTGTTTTCTAACCTCTTAGCAAGAAATATCGAAAACAAGTTTTTCAGAAAGTTTGTATCATATTATCGTAAGCTAGAGATTAAAATCCAACGTTTAATAAATATTGATTGCTTTAAAAAATATAACATGGAGTTAGGTTATGCTTCGAATTGGGTATCTATTAATCAGGAGTTAGTTGGAATATTACTTCAAGAAGAAGAGAATATTAAAAAAATATTCAAAAATTCAATAGTGAATGATGAACTATTTATCCCTACTTTAATGTATAAGTATGATCTAATGGGAACTTTGTATTCTTCTTCTCCGATAACAGATGCACCAAGTGATTTTCAAGGCAATCTACGATATATTAATTGGTGGGATGGCTCTCCTTATACATGGACTGATTCTGAACATGATATAGAACAATTAAAACGTGGGAAGAGATTAGGTCATAAATTTTCAAGAAAATTTGATTTAGATAAATTTCCGGCTCTCAAAAAAGAGATTTTAAGGATTATAAATAGGACGGGTTGAGATGAAAGTATTAAAAAACTACGCCTACAATCTCTCCTATCAGTTGTTGGTAATTATACTACCTATCATTACAACTCCATATGTGACACGAGTCTTTTCATCAGATGATTTAGGATCATATGGTTATTTCAATTCGATAGTGACTTATTTTATCTTGTTAGCAACACTTGGGGTTGCAAACTATGGTACAAAGGTAATTTCAGGACATCGTAAAAACATTGAAAAGAACTTTTGGGGTATCTATTCGTTACAATTAGGTTCGACAGTTCTTTCTCTGTTCTTCTATGTTCTTCTATGTCTCTCTGTATCTTTTATGAAAAAACCAGTAGCTTATATTTTAGGATTAAGTTTACTTTCTAAAGGTTTAGATATTTCTTGGCTATTCCAAGGTTTAGAGGATTTTCGAAAAATTACAGTCAGAAATATTACAGTGAAACTAGTTGGCGTCATTGCTATTTTTCTATTTATAAAATCAGCTAGCGACCTATATTTATATGTGTTCTTGCTTACCATTTTTGAATTGTTGGGACAATTAAGTATGTGGTTGCCGGCAAGAGAGTTTATTGGGAAACCGCACTTTGATTGGGAATATGCTAAGCAGCATTTGAAGCCAGTTATCTTATTGTTTTTACCTCAGATTGCTATATCGCTCTATGTTACTTTGGATCGTACAATGCTAGGTGCTTTGGCTTCAACAAAAGATGTAGGAATCTATGATCAAGCATTGAAGCTTGTCAATATTTTATTGACCCTAGTAACTTCATTGGGAAGTGTCATGTTACCACGAGTTTCAAATCTTTTATCATCAGGGGATCATAAAGCAGTTAATAAAATGCATGAGATGTCATTTCTAATTTATAATTTGGTTATTTTCCCCATTATGGCAGGTATGTTAATTATAAACGATGATTTTGTTAACTTTTTTCTGGGAAAAGATTTTCAAGATGCACGCTATGCAATAGCTATTATGATTCTAAGAATGTTCTTTATTGGTTGGACAAATATTATGGGGATTCAAATTTTGATTCCCCATAATAAAAATAGAGAGTTCATGCTTTCAACCACAATTCCTGCCATTGTTAGTGTCGGATTAAATCTTCTCTTTCTTCCCAAATTGGGCTATATAGGGGCAGCAATTGTATCTGTTTTAACAGAGTCTCTGGTTTGGGCTATACAGTTATTCTTTACTCGCTCTTATCTAAGAGATGTTCCGATTATAGGATCTATGATAAAAATTATGATTTCATCAGGATTGATGTATGGTATTTTACTATTTGTAAAACAATTCCTAACTGTATCACCAATGATTAATGTGGGACTATATGCTATTTTGGGAGCAATAATTTATATCAGTTTGATTTTGATTTTTAAAGTGATAAATCCAAATGAGTTAAAACAACAATTATTAAAAAATAAAGGAGCATAAAATGTACGATTATCTTATCGTTGGTGCGGGTCTTTTTGGTGCAGTATTTGCCCATGAAGCAGCCTTAAAAGGAAAAAAAGTAAAAGTCATTGAAAAACGAAATCATATCGCGGGTAATATCTATACTCGTGAAGAGGAAGGAATTCAAGTTCATC
>ERZ773051.1391-NODE-1391-length-13349-cov-2.369189_pt1 | contig 13349 bp, 8 predicted proteins | sample MGYA00580631_ERZ773051 | MGnify/ENA primary metagenome ERZ773051 (study PRJEB29015, sample SAMEA2738137) | human oral metagenome | biome: human oral; feature: human-associated habitat; material: saliva | place: China | collected 2204 ...
TTCCATCCACAACTCTCTATCATCCATCCTGCCGGAATTTTGTAACGGCAATTGCGTGGAGCCTCATCATTACAGATGGCTTCGCCCCGGTCATCAACCTTAAAATAGTGTAAATCGGGCACTTTTTCTTTCAGCTTTCTGAAGGTTTCTTCGTCAATTATCGGGTTCATGAAAAACGAACCGGCATTGCCTGTAACGGCAGGATCGGGCAATTTGTCCTGCCTTATTTCAATAATGGTGTCGCGAAGCTGCTGTGCAGTAAGTGCCTCTACATCAATATGAGCCTCTGAAAGTTTGCTGCGCACGTTGCCATAATCGAGTATAGGTTCAAACTTACGCGACAAACGATAGGTAACATACGTAATAAGGTATCGGTTTTTCCACTCGTTTTTAAAGCGGCTCTGGCGGTAACTGTAATGGCAGTCGGCTTGTGTGAAGTGCACAATACGCCCTGTTGCTATCTCAACGGCCTCGATTTCGCTGATAAAATCTTTCGCTTCGGCACCGTAAGCACCTATGTTTTGTACAGCCGATGCGCCACACTGTCCGGGTATCAGGCTCAGATTCTCCATGCCGTAATAGCCGTGACGAACGGCATAATCAACAACATCATCGAACGTTGTGCCGGCCCAGCACTTTAAATAAGGTATGTTTGTGCCGGCCTCCATGATAACGGAGATGCTGAATTCAGCCTTGGGAGTAACCACCTTGCCGCCGAAATCGCGCGTCAACAACAGGTTGCTTCCGCCGCCCAACAACAATAAACGGCCTCCCGCAGCGATATGTTGGTGCAGCTCTGACGCCAGCATAACGGCATCGTTCTCGTTTTCAAAAACTATTAATTCGTCACACTTCTGGTCAATGCCAAACGTGTTGTATCGCAATAACGACTGGTTTGGGAATCTCTTCATGAGCTATGGCAGGTGCTTCTGCCCTGCACATTAACTATTAAACTTTACCAATTTCCACTGTCCGCCAACCTTACGGAACGACAATTCTATCTCGAGGCCGTTGGCAATACCGCGTATTACGAACAGCCGGCGCCCCGCATCGGTATACTTTTGTCCGTAAATAATGTTGTAAAGCGTACCATTGGGGATAAGCCCCGGCTTGAAATCGGGCCACTGCTGCGGCATCATCACCCCGCTTATCTGTGCGAAATCGTCGTTTGGATCAGGCGCGGAGAACTGCACTTCACGGGCCATGCTTCTTACCTGAAAGGCGGTATCGGTGGCAAATTTATTATAAAACTTCAGGAAATCAGCATTCTTATTCTGGGCCAGAGACATGTAATTCATTGATGTCAGCATCCATTTGCCCTTTATCTTATTGAACAAATATTGCTGGATAAGATTCTTATGGCTGAATATCTTTTCAATAACCACGTGGCTGATAGTGGTATCTTTCACAAGGTTCATTTGCCTGGCGTTGTCGAAGATAAGCGTATAATACTCCTGACGCATAAAGAAACGTTCCATCTCCCACTTGTTTTCGGCAATCTTTTTCACCACCTTCCCGTCACGATAAACAGGTAACGGGAACACAATACGCCTGCGCTGCAGTTTACGATTGGCCGCAAAGTTGAATACAAAATCATCAAAAAGCTCGTCAGCTGCCTTGGGCATGGGCGTAGCTTCTATCAGATTCTCGGTAGAATCGGCCGCCGAAGTATCGCGGACAGCGGTATCAGAAGCCGTCGAATCAACCGTACGGGGCTTGCGATCGTTGCATCCGGTAGGAACAAAGAGCATGAAAAGCAGTGAGAACAATGCAAAAATTACTAAAACTTTCCTCATAAAATACATATAAACCAAGGCAAAATTACACATTATTTTTTATATATAGTTTCTTTTTCATGATAAAATTCGTAACTTTGCAAGCACGTAAATAAGGAGACTTTACAAGATGATATTAGACAAAATAGACGAGCTTCTTAAGGAAGTTTCGACGTTGTCGGCCCAGAATGCCGACGATGTTGAACAGCTCCGGCTAAAGTATCTCAGCAAGAAAGGAGAAATAAATGCCCTCATGACCGCCTTCAGGGATGTAGCAAAAGAGCAGAAAAAGGCTGTCGGCATGAAGATAAACGAGCTTAAAACCGTTGCTACCGAGAAGATAAATGCCTTACGCGAGCAGGTGGGAACGACAGAAACGGGCACCGAAAGCCTCGATTTGACGCGCACTGCATACCCTGTTGGGCTGGGAACACGCCACCCGTTGACGCTCGTAAAGAACGAAATCGTTGATATTTTCCAGCGTATGGGCTTCAACTTATACACAGGGCCGGAGATTGATGACGACAACCACATCTTTACAATGCTTAATTTTGCCGCCGACCATCCGGCGCGAGATATGCAGGATACTTTCTTTATTTCGCGTAATCAACACGATGTAACCAAGAACGTTTTGCTGCGATCGCACACCTCCAGCGACGAAGCCCACTACATGGAAAGCCACGAACCTCCCATCCGTGTGTTGTGCCCGGGTCGCGTTTACCGCAATGAGGCCATATCAGCACGCGCACATTGCTTCTTCCATCAGGTGGAAGGGTTGTACGTTGACAAAAATGTGAGCTTTACAGACTTAAAGCAAGTGCTCCTCACTTTTGCACGAGAGATGTTCGGTGCCGACACAAAGATAAGACTTCGCCCTTCATATTTCCCCTTCACAGAGCCGAGCGCGGAGATGGATATAAGCTGTAACATCTGCGGTGGCAAGGGCTGTAACTTCTGCAAAAACATCGGCTGGGTTGAGATATTAGGCTGTGGAATGGTCGACCCACACGACTTATCGGCATGCGGTATCGACCCTGACGTTTACACAGGATATGCTTTTGGCATGGGCGTTGAGCGCATAGCCAACCTTAAATACAGGGTTAACGACCTGCGTTTATTCTCAGAAAACGACACCCGTTTCCTTGAAGAGTTCAAAAGTGCTTATTAAATGGTTGAGAAGCACTGATTAAAAAGTCCAGAGGTACTTATTGAAACATTTAAAAGTGCTTATCAAATTGCAGGCACATAAGTACGTACAGGCTGTGCAAATACAGGCTTCAGCAACATCGAATACGGTCACGACGAACTTCGTCAGTGGCGTTTAGACCAAACCCATACAGGCATCTGCAACACCGGAAAAGGTGTTACAGATGTCTTTGTTTTTAATAATCATCGTTGTTTTTCATCTTTATAATACCCGGGATATGAGCAAACGAACTGTCCTTTCCATCATATTGTTGTTTATGTTACTGCTGCCATCGCGTGCCGTTCTTAAAGAACGCGACATCGCCGGCACGCTGGCCATGCTCCGAATTGAGCTTACAAACTACCACACAAGCCTCGAAAGGCAGTCGGGTTACCTGAAAGAGCAGCAGCAACAAGTGATGAAACAGCTCGTCGATGCGCTGAACAAGAGCCAGCAGAACGCGCTTATGCTCTACTCACAAAAGAACGGATACGTCTTCGATTTGACCTATGCCTGTCACGAAGCCACCGAGCAGTATCGCGAATTTAAGCAAAATGCGCTGCCGTTCCGCACGTTCGTCAACAATGCCGACATCGAAATAAGCCGGTATGACAGCTTAATCAACGACCTCAGATGTATACGGCCGCCCTCTCCACCCGTTCGAAGATTGATCGCAACGTATGTCTTACCCTCGCCGTGAACATAAGGCATACCCTTAACGACAACCGCACGCAGATTCAACAATATATCGACCTGTACAATACTACCGAAAGCCGGCTGAAATACCTCAACGACTATGCCGATAAACGGTATTCTGACATACAGAATTCGATTTTCTCGAACCGCGGTGAGAACTATTTCAGCATACTACGCCAGATAAAAGAGCAGGTAAAGGAAACGTCACAAACCATCATCGACAAGTATAAGCCCCAGCAAAAATACCATTCCGACTGGGACAGCCGCATCATAATAGGCCTGCTCATCATGATTTTCATTGTAGGATTTCTGGCTTCAGGCATCAATTATATTTCGATAGGCCTCGTAATTACCTGGCTTATGAAGCGCGAAAAAGCCGAGCAGGCCCTCAACTGGGCGCTGGGAAGCAAGCGCAGTATCGAAGCACGCAACTACTTTAAAGGCAAGCGATGGTGCATCATCATGACGGCAACGGTTATCACCTTTGCCCTTATCCTCGGCATTGTGCGTATTACATGGACCCAGAACTTTATTATTATGGCCTGCAGCCTGCTCGTAGGCTACGCATGGTTGTTGGGTGTAATACTTTTCTCACTGCTCATTCGCCTCAACAGCGAGCAGATAAAGTATGGCTATCGCATCTATGCACCCATCATCTTAGTATGCTTTACGGTCATCACTTTCCGCATCATTCTTGCCCCAAACGACTTTGTAAACCTCACCTTTCCGCCCATTTTGCTGGGGGCTACCGTATGGCAATGGCTGGCGATAAGCCGCTGCAACAGGAAACTTCCCGCCAGCGATGCAGGCTATGCCTATATTTCTTTAGTTGTCTTTCTGGCGAGCGACGCGGCCTCTCTGGCCGGATACACGCTGCTTGCAGTAGAGCTTCTGATATGGTGGACGATGCAGTTGACCTGTATTCTCACCATTACCTGTTTGTCGAACATGCTGAAAAAGTATGCCAATAACCCCAAACGCCAGTTCTTCAACGCCGATACACCTGTAAGCCGCGTATGGTTTTTCATGCTCATTTATAAAGTAATATTACCTTCCATGAGCGCCGTTTCGCTGCTTCTGGCCATTTACTGGGCAGCCGATGTGTTTAACTTAAGCGACACTACCTGGCATATCTTCAACGAACCCCTGATAAATACCACCAAGATAACGCTCAGCATTCTACGGGTTGAGCAGGTAATTATACTGTATTATGTATTTTCTTACCTCAACCATACAGCCATCAATGCCATGCGTTACCACCTTACCAACAAGGAAAAGCGACGTGCAGCCGGCGAGAACCGCAAGCCAAACGATCAGTCTGTCATCAGTCAGGCTGCCATGTGGCGCAATGTTGTACAGGTGCTTGTATGGGGAATATGGCTGCTTACGGCCATGACCATCTTCAATATCAACAACACATGGCTCGTAGCTATATCGGCAGGCCTGTCAACGGGTATCGGTTTTGCCATGAAAGACATACTGGAAAACATCTACTATGGCATATCATTGATGACCGGCCGCATCAAAGTGGGCGACTTTATATCCATTGAAGGCACGCGCGGTACGGTGAAATCAATATCCTACGTTTCAACAACCATCGAGGCTTTAGACGGTTCTGTAATGGCCTTTCAGAACGCACAGCTCTTCTCAAAGAACTATAAGAACCTTACCCGCAACCATGGAAACGAAATGGCTATTATACCAGTGGGAGTAGCCTACGGCACCAACGCGGCCTTTGCACGCCAGATTATAGCCGGCGCTGTGAAGTCGGTTGAACGCCATAACTACATTAAGTTTGTACAAGTAGTATTTGCAGGGTTCGGCGATAACAGCATCGATTTTAAGATATTATCGTGGGTCGACTCGCGAAAACAGATATACGCCGAAAGCGATATTATGGAAGCCGTATACAATGCACTGAACGATAACCACATTGAAATACCGTTCCCACAGCGCGATATACACATTGTTGACGGAGGGGTAGCCTTTACAGGGGGCGACAAACCGACGGCGCGGCAGCACGTTGACCATGCCATGACCATAGACGAAGCCATGCAAAAAATAAAGCCTGCCGAATAATTTCTGCGCCCTCAGAAACTTACAGCGTTTACATACAACAGGAAAGCCCTGCACATGCAGGGCTTTTTCTTTTGCGTTTAGCCTTATTCCTTCGTGCCTTTATTATGTTGTTCAAAAGCGTTTACAGCATATTGCCCATTGTTCGGCGGTCGCCGGCAGCGCATACGGCGACCGTCGAACACATGGTATGACGGCCGTCAGCTACGCTGTCGGCGGCCGCCGAACGATGGGCGTTACAACCCTATGCCGCTGCCAATACATAACAATAAGGCTGAGAAACCGCTTTTTTGCAGGAAACAAATTGGCGTTTGCCGTCCTTTTTTGTATCTTTGCATATATATAATCATAAGCCGATATGGAGAAACCCGTTATCATTGCAGGGCCCTGCGTTATTGAAAACGCCGGGCTTCTCGACTGTGTAGCGCGCGAGCTTGTGCGCATAAACCACAGCTTAGGCACCGATATTATTTTCAAGGCATCGTTCGACAAGGCTAACCGTACGTCGTTACACTCGTTCCGCGGCCCCGGCATTGAACGCGGTTTACAGATGCTTTCCGATATTAAGCAACGCTACGGCCTGCGCATAACCACCGATATTCACGAGGCATGGCAGGCCGAAGCTGCAGGAAAGGTGTGCGACGTGCTGCAGATTCCTGCCTTTCTCTGCCGGCAAACTGACCTGCTTGTGGCAGCCGCCAGAACGGGATGTACGGTGAATATCAAAAAAGCCCAGTTTCTTTCAGGGCGCGATATGAAATACCCTGTGCAGAAAGCATTGGAGAGTGGTGCCGCCGACGTGTGGCTTACTGAGCGTGGAAACTGCTTCGGATACAACAATCTGGTAGTAGATTTCCGCAATATCGCTGATATGAAAGAGCTTGCACATACCGTCATCATGGACTGTACGCACAGCGTCCAGCGCCCTTCGGCAGGCGATGGCAAGACAGTAGGCGACCGCAAATTTGTACCGTCGATGGCCCTTGCTGCCAAAGCCTTCGGGGCTTCTGGCTATTTTTTCGAGGTCCATCCAGAGCCCGACAGCGGTCTTTCTGACGCTGCCAACATGCTCGAGCTTGACAAACTCGAAGGACTTGTCAAACAATTGCTGCCCGATGCCGGCAGATAGGAACAGCCATGCCACGGCAATGCCGTGGCCTTCATGTATATTCAAAACAGAAAATAATGGAAAATGCTTCGCCGTCATTGGTGCCACAAGCATACTGTCGCAACAGCAAGAGCCTGTGCTGACGCAATGAAGACGGAGAAGAAACGATAAAATAATGAACCAGGAAGCCGAAAACCGACTGAAAAATTCGCTTAAATACGGCGAGCGCTGCATTCGCGACGAGGCACAAGCCTTGCTCGATCTCATTCCCCAACTGGACGAAAGTTTTGAACGTGCCGTCAGTTTGATATACCATTGCCATGGCAAGGTAATTGTTACGGGCGTTGGAAAGAGTGGCAACATAGGGGCTAAAATAGCCGCCACGCTGTCGTCAACGGGTACGCCTGCTTTCTTTATCAATCCGCTTGATGCCTACCATGGCGACCTCGGTGTGATGACATCCGACGACGTTGTGCTCGCATTGAGCAACAGTGGGCAGACTGATGAACTGCTCCGTTTTGTGCCAATCCTGCAGCATATGAACGTGCCCATCATAGGCGTAAGTCGCAATCCCGGCTCGCTGCTGGCAAAATATTCAACCGTTCACCTTAAGGTTTGGGTCGACCATGAGGCTTGTCCGCTGAACCTTGCCCCCACATCGTCGACCACTGCCGTGCTTGCCATGGGCGATGCATTGGCCGTAGCGTTGATGCAAGTGCGCGATTTCCGACCCCGTGACTTCGCACAGTTTCACCCTGGAGGCGAGCTTGGGAAACGCTTGCTGACCACAGCCGAAGACGTTATGCGCACCGACGATCTGCCAATTATACCGCAAGACATGCACCTTGGCGAAGCCATCATTGAGGTTTCAAAGGGAAAGCTGGGGCTTGGCGTATCTCTTGACGATGAAAGAAGGGTGGAAGGAATACTTACCGACGGCGATATTCGACGCGCTATGGAACGCTGGCAGGCCGAGTTCTTTAACCATACGGTAAGCGATATAATGACAAGAGACCCTAAAATAGTTAGTCCTAAAACCCGGGTTACTGAAATACAGCGCATCATGCACCTCCATAAAATACACTCGGTATTGGTTTGTAACAACCAAAAGCAGCTGATGGGCATTGTCGACAGCTACGCATCGTCAATGCTAAACCAGTAATACAGGCATTGCAAACTGAAGGAAAAAACAGGATAACCCAACACTATTTTAAACAGGTATCAATATAAGAATGAGAGTTTTCTATCGTTCTGCACGAAAGCTTATTGCCGTTCTCATAACAGCCGGCATGGCTGTCGCAACACTTCAGGCCCATGCACAAACAAGCGATACGCTGATTGTACACGCCCTCGAAGCCAAAGGCATACGCTTTTCACACAACAACACGGTAACCCTGCTGACGACGGGTCAGGAAAAATTCGACGACCTTTTTAAGGCTATTGACCAGGCACGCAGTTCCATACACATGGAATACTTTAACTTTCGCAACGATTCCATCAACCGTTTGCTTATATCTCACCTTGCGCCAAAGGTGAAGGAGGGTGTAAAGGTAAGGCTGCTGTACGATGCTTTCGGCAATATGTCGAACAACAGCCCGATGCGAAAGCAGGATATTGACGCCATCCGCGCACAGGGAATAGAGATTTATCAGTTCGACCCTATTCGCTTTCCATTCGTCAATCACGTCTGGGCGCGCGACCATCGCAAGATAGTTGTCATTGACGGTAAGGTGGCATATACAGGCGGTATGAACGTAGCCGACTACTATATTAAGGGTACAGCACAGGTGGGTGAGTGGCACGACATGCACTGTCGCATCGAAGGCGATGCGGTAAATGAGCTGCAACGCATCTTCTTAAGGACGTGGAACAAAACCGCCAGGCAAAATATCAGCGGACCACAATATTACAGAGGGCTGGGCGATATATCGTATTTCCACGGGCTAAAGGCCGACAGCTGCCATTCGCACGGCCGTCAGCAGGTTGGCATTATAAACCGTGAACCTCGTATTTCAAACACCATCATACGCGATTTCTATACATCAGCCATACAGTCGGCAAAAGACAGCATTAAGCTTATCAACCCTTATTTTACGCTGAACCGCTCAATAAAGAAAGCCCTTGCAGAAGCCGTGAAACGCGGTGTAAAGGTAGACATTATGCTTTCAGTAAGGAGTGACGAGCCGCTTACGCCCGATTGTGGTTTCTATAACGCGCATAAGCTCATGAAAAAAGGCTGCAATTTGTGGATGTTTAAACCCGGTTTTCATCACACCAAGGTCATTATGGTCGACGGACGCTTTTGTACAGTGGGGTCGGCTAACCTTGATGCGCGCAGCCTCAGGTTCGATTACGAAGAGAATGCAGTGATAATTGACGCCTGCATTACAGCACAACTCGACAGGCTTTTCGATTCGCAGAAGTCAGAATCGTTTAAGCTGACACCTGCGAACTGGAAAAAATGGCGTACTCCCTGGCAAAGATTTCGCGGATGGTTTGCCCACCTTCTGTCGGCCTGGCTGTAAATATCATCAATAAACGCCACCCCATTGAATATGGAGTGGCGTTTGTTTTAACGGGCTTTTTTAACCTGAAGTAAAAGGATTAGCCACATGAACAGAAACTCCCTATATTATAATAGGTGTAATTTTTCAGGACAAAACTACAGTTTTACGTTAGAAATGTCAACCAGATTGTTGACAATAGCATAGATGGTAAGCCCGGCAGCTGAATGGATTTGCAGCTTTCTCGCAATATTGCGACGGTGTGTAATAACCGTGTTTATGGAAATACAAAGATGGTCTGCAATCTCTTTGTTCGTCATTCCCTGCACTAAAGCAACAATCACATCTTTCTCACGCTCCGACAATGTTTCCCTATTGTCGGGCTGTTGACTAATCATATTCGAAATCTTTACGCTTACATCGTCCTGCCTCGACATCTTTTCCAGACGACGTATAGCAGGAATAAAAATCTCGTCTTCAACATGCGAGTGCTGGTCTAACCATTGTTCGCAGTTGTAAATATCGTATAATGTAGCCGAAAGCTGGTTGTTATGCAAGCCGTCAGACGGCAAATACTTAATGATAATATTCTTTAATTCACGAAGTTTCTTGTCAATCTGTCCGTGATGTCGCGAAAAAGTCTCAATATCATAAGTGGTTGAAATAATACCCTTTTCAAGACCTTCTACATACGGAAACACCATTTTCTCTTCGTATTGCATATGGTTTATGACCGTATGTGCGTACTCATCGTACAGGCGTAATATAAGCCGGGCCAGATTATCGCTCTCATCAAGGGCCGAAACAAGCCCCTTACGTATAAACGGTAATTCAAAATGGATGTAGTATTCGTGGCTGGCTTTAAGATAATGAAGCATGGTAGGAATGGACAATCGTTCAATATCATCATATTCACGATACCCATTTATCGTGAAATTAACGATGGCCAGAAAGGTAAAAGTGTCTACATTCTGCTCCTCACAAACCTCTTTTACAGTTTTATCGCCAAAGCCAAGATTAATACCAAACGACCCAAGGCTTTGCAGAATATTATAATTATCTTGTATAATAGAGATTAAACTATCAGTAGCTTCATACATTTTGTGGCTTTTCATGCGCGCTCCTTATTTTGTTTTTCCTTTTGCAAAATAAATAAAAAAAGACGAAAAATGCGTACCTTTTGACCTGTTTTTTATATACTAATGAATTAAAATACTTATTAATAGTGATGATGCGCTTTACTAATTTTTAGGTATTGCCATTATTATAAATACTGTTTAACTTTGCACACAGAAAGGAACGAGGACAAAATTACGCTCCAAAATAAAGAGTGCGGTGATGATTGCCACTCCCGTTCGTCACGTAAAAAAGAACAAATGGATATTGTATTTTGCAGCTCCTACGTCACAATTTTGCAACGTGAAGGCGAGACCGCAACCAGAAATCTGCACTCTTTACCCATTTTGAACAATTTAAACTTATCGTAAATAATGAAGAATCTAACAACAGGCATTCTGTTAGGATTGTGTTCTATGGCAAGCATTTCTACTGCTTGCGCTCAGGTTAACGCAGCCGATTCGGTAATGAGTCATGCCGGTGGGCACCGCCTTAGTGTAGGAGGATATGGTGAAGTGGCTCTCTCGAGGAACTTTTACAGCGACAATGTTTTCCGTTATTATGAGCCTGCAAAATATAAAAACAAAGGCTCACACGGCCGGTTTGATATTCCGCACGCTGTAATTTACTTAGGATACGACTTTGGTAAAGGCTGGAGTATGGGGTCGGAGATCGAGTTTGAGCACGGAGGAACAGGCTCTGCATACGAGCGAGAGTATGAAGAAGGAGGAGAATGGGAAGTAGAAACCGAAAAGGGAGGTGAGGTTGAATTGGAACAATTCTGGCTTCAAAAAAGCTTTTCGCGTGCGCTGAACTTGCGTGTAGGTCACATCGTTGTGCCAGTAGGACTGAACAATTCACACCATGAGCCACTGAATTTCTTTACTGTTTACAGACCCGAAGGGGAAAACACGATACTGCCTTCAACCTGGCATCAGACAGGAATCAGCTTATGGGGACGCTACTCAAAGTTTAAATATGAACTGCAATTCCTCGAAGGCCTCGACGCCATGCACTTTGATCGTGACGGATGGATTCAGAAAGGGTCGCACAGTGCTTTCGAATTTGAACCGGCAAGCAAATATGCTGTTGCAGCCCGTATTGACTATTATGCCATGCCTGGCTTCCGTATGGGGATAAGTGGATACTATGGACATTCTATCAATAATACATTAATGAACGACTCTCAGGAAAAACTTACCGGAGCTGTAAGTATTGGGAGTGTTGACTTTACGTGGAACAGGAACAACTGGATTGTGCGCGGACAGGCTACTTACGGTCATCTCGACAACGCCTATGACGTGAAATATCTGTCAGGTCGCAGCACCAAGACAAGTCCTTATTCATCATCAGAAGTAGGTAAAAACGCCGTAGCCATAGGCATTGAAGCCGGTTATGATGTATTCTCACAAATACAAAGCTTACGGGCTGACAACCAGAAGATGTATCTTTTTGGTCGTTACGATTATTACAATCCATATATTCGTGATGCCCGTCAGGCTGCTTACACATACGAAGAAAAGAACGTTTTACACTTCGGAGCGAACTATTATCCCATACCACAAATCGTAGTGAAATGTGAATACAGTCACCGTTTCTTTAAGAAAATGTACAACAATGAGCCTTCTTTGAATATAGGTGTTGCCTATGAAGGCTTCTTCCTCTAATATTTTTTCTTAGAAATATTACATTAAACTTATTAATAAATTCACAATGAAAAAACTATTCAGGAACGCTCTGCTCGTTGCAGCAGCAGGAACTATGACATTAGGTTTCGGAAGTTGTTCAGATAACAACGAAGGAACAGGTAATGGCACAAACAGTACTACGGAAGAAGAGGTCTTCCTTGGCAAAGTACTCAGCAACTATGTAGATGCTACGGTTAATCCCACTTACAAGTCAATGGCATCACATGCTGAAACACTTTATTCACAATTAAAGACTCTTCGCGATGCCGTTGAGCATGGAAATGCTACCGAAGACCAGGTAAGGCTGCATGTGAATCATGGAAAAAGGCCCGCGCTGAATATGAAAGCAGTGAAGCTTTCCTCATGGGCGCCGCATCCGACTATAATATTGACCCGCACATTGATACATGGCCTCTCTCTCTTCCTGCCCTGCACGCACTGTTAAAAGGTCCGGGTCTGGCACAGTATACAACAAATAACGATGACGACAACATCAATAATGCACACGACAATCTGGGCAACAGTTTGTTAGGTTTCCACGCAATCGAGTTTGTGATATTCCGTAACGGCCAGCCTCGTGCGGTGGCATCGTTCAACAATGCTTTCGACGATTATAACGATCGTGCCGATTTTACGGATGTCAAACCTATTGATGAGCTGAAATATGCCGTAGCAGTAGCCGGCGATTTAATGTATTCTATCTATCAATTAGAAGTATGCTGGAGTGGCGGTACTGAAGCACACAAGCAGGCTTTGACTGATTTAGAGTGGACTACTACAATGCCATCAAGTGACAAGACTTATGCCTGGAACATGGTTAATGCAGGTAAACCAGGAAGTACTTACACCACCATCAAAGGTGCTGTATCGGCTATTATCGCAGGAGATAAGGGCTGTGCAGGAATCTGTGACGAGGTAGGACAAACTAAACTGGGTAAGCCTTACGGTCTGGGTACAACACCAGAGAATCAGCAATCTGACCCTAACTACATTGAATCACCTTTCTCTCACAACTCGTTACACGACTTCTGGCATAACATCCAGAGCATCAACAACACGTGGAATGGAAAGTATGATATAGACAATACATCTACGACGATTGGTGAATACAGTTTTGCAAACTACTTTAAGAAGTATAATCCAGAATTGGGTACGAAAGTTCAGAATGCCATTAACAAAGCACAGAAGGCTATTAAAGCA
>ERZ773051.1393-NODE-1393-length-13319-cov-15.121155_pt1 | contig 13319 bp, 9 predicted proteins | sample MGYA00580631_ERZ773051 | MGnify/ENA primary metagenome ERZ773051 (study PRJEB29015, sample SAMEA2738137) | human oral metagenome | biome: human oral; feature: human-associated habitat; material: saliva | place: China | collected 2204 ...
TTGCCCAAGCAGCTCCACAAACTAAATGTGTATCCACACTAAATATCTACTGTTCCAGAATAAGGCTAATAAGATAGCAAGAAAACTATTCTACGTATCTAAAAAACACTTTTGATTTAAGCTGCCATCATTTTAACATTCTCAGATAACACATTGAAAAATAAGAATTTAAGTATTATTGGTAAATAAAACCAATAACAGGAAATCCTATTTTGATAATACTTCATTTTCCTTTGTATTCAGGACTAATTATTTAGAGAATATAATAGCGAAAGCCTTCCCAAGCTTAAATACAAGAAGTTTGAAATGGCTTTCACTATATTTACACTTATAGAATATCTTCCAAAACCTTTAAATCATTTATCACACTTATTTGAAGTATTTTTTCATAAATTCTTTAAGGTCCATCTTCTGTAAGGCTTTATATTCTCCACGACATGCTTTCCAAACACTTATTTCCAAAAGTGTAAGAAAGAGACTCATGATAAATACAAATGCTGAGAGCCACCACCACCAGTTTGTATCAACCCTTTCAAAAGAACCGAAGAAATAACTTTGAGTTATACCTGTATGAATAGAAGCATCAGCAACACAACAATACAAGAAAGTACTAAATGTCAACAAACCTGCAAGCAAAGCTACAATTCCGTTTGTTCTCGCAAGTGATTTACAACTAATTTCTTTTCTTTCTTTTTCTTCTTTCAGAATAACATCAGGAATATCACTCAACGCAGTTTTTAAGACTTTAGTCCATGTATTACCACAAGTAGGACAGATAAATCTATAAGTTGTATGCTCAAACATAGATTTATCTATTTCATTTGATATCGTATTAGAATAACTTCTTATTTTTAATAAAATAAAGAAGGTTATAATAAAACCAAAAAATGTACCAACTATAGGCACAATCGACCCTACGATAGGAGAAACAATAGCCCAACCCAGCAGTTTATTAATTCCCGCAGAAGCACCACTACGAAGAAGTTTTCTTGATAACTCTCTTTGCGGCTCACCATTAACATACACCTTACATTTTGAGCACTGTTCAATATGTTTAATCATAATACACGTTCTTTAATAATAATATTTTACAACTTAAACCCTTTAAACTTAGAAACAATGGAGTCTACCTCAATATTCTTTGATATATTTTGAAGACTCCAGCCATTATTATTAGGCTTATCTTTTCCTTTATTCTCCAATTTCTCCTCAGAGAAGGACTCTATTTGGAAAGGTTTTGAACGAAGCAACCCACATAATGCCGTATTTTCCCATTTCATAGCTTCATAGACACGTACAGGAGTATATGGATAATTCATATCTGTATCTGCCATCCAACGTGCTATTTTGTTTATAGTAGTACCTTTCTTTAATGCTTCATAGTCTTTTCCTTGTTCTGCCCATTCTTCAAAATTCATTGTATCTATAATATACTTAGGAATCATATCCATTCTTGCCAACGCACGTGAAAGTGTATGTGCAGGAGTAAATATGCAAGCTACACGATCTGCTGAGAGCTCCGAAGCTCTACTCCATAGTAACAAAGCCTGTTTTAAAGGTTTCATCGCAGCATTACCAATAATACTAACAAAAGTATTCGTCATAATATCACCAAAAGAAAAGACTGCATTGGCTAAAGTCTGATACAAGACATGTTGGCATAATATATGACCACATTCATGAGCAAGGACAGCATCAAGCTCATCATCTTTTACTTTCTTAATAAGCCCAAGCGTAAGTACTATGTAAACTCTTTTATGCCCAGAAGTCCAAGCGTTAGGCAATGGACTCATTTGTAAATACAATTCAGGAACAGGTATTCCCAATTTCTCACAAATAGGAGGTAGACGGTTATATATTTCAGGCATCTGCTTTTCAGACAAACGTAAATTAGTAGTTATATTCTCACTCCTTGAGATTTCATCATAACCATATTGAAAAACTTTTTCCATTAAGTTTGGCAATGCCGGAACACTCTTCAACGCCTTCAAAGCAGCTGCATCATCAGGGTGAATAAACTCTTCAATTTTCATTTTATCCAATTCTTTTAATTTGTAAATAAACACTATTCAAAACACCAGCCTTTTTAATATCAACACCATATATTCGCTTGAAAGCATCTATAACTAATTGTCCCCCATTTAAATATATAGGGTTACCAAATGAATTACTTACAACATCAACTCTCATCCCAGGTTCTAAGCGAATATTATTTGTGTAAATACGCTGCTTCGTTGTGATTCTATATAAAGGCATACTCAAATTATTAACTACATTCAGAGCAAAAAAAAACTATAAGCATAACGTGATAAAAAACACGTTGTCCTCGCAAGCTACTATTTACCCATAAACATATTTATCAAATTTAATGCTAATTCTATTAAATAATAGAAAACTTTTATCCAAATTTCCAAAATACTTATCCGTCGTATTTCAAAAACAACAAAGAATTATTTTATTATAACTTTACGTACTTTTCTTTGCCTTTACTTCCCAAAAAGGCACAAATAAAATTAGATTTAGATATATGAAAAAAAGCGTGGGAGTCTTACAATCACTCGTTCCACACACTGAGGCCTTCGCATTGCCCACCATAGCTGAACGAGCAACGCAGAAGCCCACGCCGATATGTAAAACACACCTTATTAAATATACCCCTCAAAACAAGGTATACTTTAAGGCAAAGTGAATACACACCCATGGACATCTACTGTTGCCTCATTCTCGACTATGGTTGAAATTTGCGAAGTTTCAGTGTGTCAAGAACAAAGCGTCGAGTAAACGCCTTATCATAAAAATAGTCCACCTACATCAAGACATCACAAAAGCGTATCTTTTTCCTCTTTTGTTGCCATCTGCTGTCACCAACAATGATACATACAAATTCGGTATAGGTTACTTTAATGCAAAAATACAAAAAAAAAGAGATACACCAACCTTTTTTATAAAAAACATCAAAGAAATATAATAACAAAGCAATAAAAGTATATTCTAAGACATACTTAATAAAAAACTTTAGAAGACAGAAAAGAAAAAGGGTGTATGCTCTCCTTTTTAAGAAGACTCATACACCCACTATTATATGTAAGTCTGAAAAGTTGCTCTTACTTTGAGCGCCAGAGACCATGGAGGTTGCAATACTCACGTGCGTAAACCTCTGTTGCATCAGTCTTAAACTCAGCTACTGGACGGTCTGTTGGCTCGAGATACTTGCGGAGAACCTCGTTGTTATTAGTTACCAACTCAATCCAAAGGATAGAGTGAGCCTCTGTCATTGGGTGCTCAACCTCACCAACAGTTACACGGTAGCCACCTTCAATCTTCTCAACAACTGGTACGTGCTTCTCGGTAGCAGCATCAGTAGTATTCTCAACTACATGCTCCATACCAGCAACACCACACTCACCGCCTACTAATACTTCAACGATCTGACCACTCTCTGAACACTTATATAATTCGTTTCGCTTTGACATAATAATTATTTCTTAATGTTTTATGTCTGCAAAGATATATCTATTTTCCGAAAGAAACAAACTTTCCACTTGTAAACATTACAAAATTTACATACTTTAAGATTTTATTCACTACAATGGTTACCTTGTATTTACACAATATCTTACCTTATTAGCAATCAAAACTTTATCAACTCTACTCTATCCCACCATCTTTTACCATCGTAAAGATGCCCAACACCAATGGTGTTAACGCCTAACACCAATGGTGCGAACCATGAGCACACGATGTGCGGAGGGCTAAACACCAAAGAACTCATCATATAAAGAAGTGCCATATGACGTTAGAAAAAGCATATAAAACAAAAAGTAAGTCTACTTAATATGATAAGAAGACTTACTTTCTCAAGGTTTATACACCTCTAAATATAGGATATTACATAGAAATGTGTATGCTTTTTTCTTTTTACCTGATAGCTATACTTACTTTACAACTATCTTCTTGCCTGCATGGATATAAACGCCACGCAGTGAAGGCTTACCTGTGAGTCGCTGACCAGAGAGTGTGTAATAATACTTATCGCCCCTGCTCTGTTTAGTATCAACCTCAACTCCTTCAATACCAAGAACTTCGCTCGTCACGTTATTGACTACATACTTACCATTCTCCTTTGTTGATGAGATAACAAAGTAAGACGTTTTCTTCACGCGCTCGATGTCTAAACTTTGATTATCACTGGCATTTGATGCGCTACCAATACTAAACACAAAGTTCACATAATCATCAGCTTTTGTGAGCGTATAGTCTTTATAGAACCAAGTCTTACCATTCAGGGTTGTCTTTGAAGTAACCTTATCTCCCGGCCATGCCGTTGCTGTGTGCGTACCACCCCATGAATGATAATTCACGTATGCCTTCCAATTCACCTGCTCAGTATTCACATAGACCCGAATCGTCTCTGGTGTGAAGGGAACTGGAGCCGTAACCTTATAGCTGCGAGTGATAACCTTACCCACTACACCACCTGCCAACAATGCCACTTTCAAGGTTGTTTCGCCCTCAGGAAGGGTTATTTCCGTTCCAGAAGCCACCTGAGTGCTGCTTGCCGTTGGTGTTGTGCCATCCGTTGTATAAACAAGTTTAGCTCCCGCATTGGCAGAAACGGCAGTTAGCTTAACTTTTAAGTTCTCACCTTCATACTGACCACTCGCCTTATCAGTCCAAGGGGTCTCAGCATCTGTAGCAAGATAGTAAGCATAGTGATAACCACTCAAGAGCTTTGTATAACGTGAAGGAGGAACAGTCAGTTGGTTAGCATTGCTACCCACAACCACCAAGAGTTTTCCGTTCGTACCTGTAACAACATTGGCATAATAATCCTTTGAAGTACGATAGACCTGATAACTGCTCGTATTCGTTACCCCAGCCAACTTACGAGCATCAATCATTGCCTTTATTTCCTTTGGATAAGCAAGGTAGTGGGTATAGAAAACACAAGGTGTTCCAGGCATTGCCAAGAGATAAGCATTGGCTGCTAACGTATCCTTACGGATAGGATTTGGGCTATAACCGCTCGTCGTTCCTCTATCTTGAACATCATGATTTTCAACAAAGGTAACGGCATATTGCTTATAAGAACCATTATCAATATTAAGCCCCGTAAGTCTTGTATCACTAAGAACACGCCAATCATTCTGATTGATAGCATCACGAACAGCATAGCGGAAAGCAAAGTCGAAGGCAGCACTACGTTTTCCTGTGGCATCAATCCACGCCTTTACAGTATTCGCATTGCCGTCCCAATACTCACCTACCGAGTACTTTACATTTACTGCTGTATTATAATCACCAACATGAGAAGCAGCAAATCCCTTCACCATATCATATCGGAAACCAGCATAACCAAGGTCATTAAGCAAGAAATTTTCGTATGCCTTAACAATCTTCTGTACATTACCACTCTTGTGATCAAGGTCGCGCATACCGCCCCAACCTTCTCCTTCGTCATTGTTCTGACTAAGTTGAGTACCCGTTTTTCTTGCTTCTGTAGCAGCCGCTCCACCGTCATCATCAGCACAAACATCCGTAGAAAGGTTTTGATAAGTTACTCCATTGTACGTTTCTGCAGGAAAACCAAACCATCCATTATTCGTTCCATGGTGATTGATAACCACATCGGCAATCGTACCAATCTGCTTATTCTTAAAGGTAGTTATCATACTCCTCAACTCCGCTTCAGTACCGAAAGTAGAGTTCTGATTAAAGTAATAGAGCGGATCATAGCCCATTGACTTCGTTGCGGCAGCCTTACCACTCTGCGGAACCCATACAAGATCGAAGTAACCAGAGAAGTCATTAGCTTTCTTCTCCAATACAGTCCACTGGGAAGCATCGAACGAATCCCAATAAAAACCCTGTAGCATTACGCCACCATAACCAGCAGGCCAACCCTGTGCCATTGTACAAAGGGAGACTCCTAAGGCATATAAAAATGCAAGTTTACGTTTCATATAGATTTCGTTTTTAGTTGTTTACAGTCTATGTGTACAAAGTTAACAATTTACCAAACACAATATCTGCAAACAACTGTGTATCTAAGTATTTTAGGATGCAATCGTTTGCACTTTCAAGAACGAAGAGTTTAGCCCCGACATACAACTTATCTCTCCTCAAAAGACATCAAAAAGAAAGAGTGTATCGAACAAACATTCGACACACTCTTATCATTTTGCTTAATTCAAAGTCATTAAGGAACAAGTTCCATTGTACAGTGTGACTTCGTATCACACAAGAGATAGAGTTTGATATTATACTTACCAGCTGCAACATTGATGTTACCACCCTTGAAAGTAATATCAGTCAATGAGCCACCCCAGTCTAATACCCAATCATTGTTAGCACGGAACTTCATCTCACCTGCAGTCAGTGTGATGCCCTTTATCTCCCAACACTTCTCAGTAGCATTGTAGGTCATTGCCTGATCGCTGCTCCAGCCACCTGCTGTTGCAGAACCAATAACACCAACACGACTAATAGCTGTGTAGGTAAGTGCCTGTGATGTGAGGTCAATATCCACCTTATAGAAGCCTGCTGGTTCAGTCAACACGATATTACTACCCTTCTCTACGAGACCAGTACCATAGTCAGTACCGTTCCAGTCCTGCTGAGTTGCAAACTTAAAGCCATTCTGATTGAGATACATAAAGCCAGTGTACTTACCATCAGCAGCTGCGCTATAAAGCGGATTGCTGAATGACCAGCCGTTAGCATCACCTGACATATAAAGATACTGAGTGAAGGCTGGTGCAACACAAGTTACGTTTGCAGTCACACTCTGTGAAAGGCTGAAGCCCTCACCACGGAGCAACTTTACTTTATCAGTCACTGTAATAGGCACCTGATGTAGGTTGCCATTCTTACCATAGAGGCTCTCTACGGCAGAAACAAGTTCTGTACTCTTCACCTTACCCTCTTTACTTGCGTTAAGGGTTGCGGTCTTACTATTATAAGAAAGTACAGCCGTCAAGGTCTGAGAAACGACAGAATCCGTTGAGACAACCTTTGGAACAAACAGCTGAACAGAGTCTGCTGTTGCAGTATTGAAGTCGATGGCAGCTGCTTGGTTTACAGTAAACGTAACCGTACTGGCTGTCTCTGCGCTGTTACTCTGTGGTGCAGTCCATGCTTCATATTCATCGCTACCGCAAGAAGCAAGTAGCAATGCGGCACTTGCCATGATTAATAATTTCTTCATTTCGATTCTTCTTGTTATGTGATAAGGGTGTGTCATACTAATTGTGCCTGCTGACACACCCTCTATTATCATCTTTAATAAATTACTGCTTTACGAAAGAATACTGACCAGTGATGTCGTTGAAGTAAACAGTGTAAGTACCCTTACCATTGCGAACATTCTTACCGCCCTTCGTTGCAACACCATATGGGAATGCTTCAGAACCCCAGTTTACGTCCCAAGTACCATTAGCAGCGAACTTACAGCCCTCACCATCAGCACCAGTAGACTTCTCATTGAAGGTCACAGTAGCCTTCCAATCATGATTCTCTACAACAGTTGTCTGTGCAGTCATTGGTGTTCCTGCAGCATTCCAGCTGTCATGCTTACCAGGAAGACCCATAGAGTTGTAAACAGTAGGTGTAGCACCAGTGTACTCTGCGATTGTCAGTTTCACATTCTTAGTATCAAAAGTAATGGTATAGTAACCAGCTGTTGGAACCTTGATATCAGAAGAACCGCCATCATTATAAAGGAACTCGCCATAGCTTGCGCCCTGACCAACCTGACCAGCATCCCAATTCTCTGGGTTCTTCTTCAGTTTGAAGCCTGCTGTTGACAGATAACCAGTCCAAGATATTACGCCCTTACCTGTCTTCTTATCATACTCCTGACCTTCCATTGGCAACAATGGAACCACCTGACTATTACCCCAAGAGCCATCACCGAACGAACCACCGACGAGATACCAAGTCTCAACAGGAGCGTCAGAAAGCTCAACATAATAAGGAGCAACACTCATCTTTACAGGGTTAGAGTAGATTGTATCACCATTTACTAATGAGTAAACACGTGCGTAGAGTTCCTGTGTTGCAGGGACAGTAGTCTCCTCATAGCGTTCCATCTTCTGAATAGCCGTTGCAAGGTCGGCTGCAGGAACAGAGGTAGAAGCTGTACCTGTTGGCGAACCAACAGCAGCATAGTTACCACGTTCAGCATCCATATCAACAACAGCGTCCACAGACTTTGTCCAAGTGTTGGTAGTTGAGAACTGCATACCATATTCAGCAGCTACAGGGAAACCATATTCAGGCTGCGACCATGTGAACTTCAGGCTCTCAGCAACCTTTAAATCTATTGTTTGTGCAGCGTAAGCTGGTGTGTTCAGAACAAATGTCTTTGGTGACTGAAGAACTGGATTATTGTCCAAATCCTTGTCACAGGCAGAGAACAGTGCCACACCTGCACACAACAGCAACGATGACTTAATTATTGATTTCATATTGATTATTCTTTAATCGTTTACTTTCTATTATTCAATAGTACGTCTTTTCAATGTCTTATGGGTCTCAAGAACATCCTTTCTAACCATGATGTGGGTTATATTGAGTCTTGTCGGCGAATTCTTTTCATGAAAAGAAATAATTATTTTCACGAGTGGAAATATTTATTTTCATGAAGAAAAATATTTATTTTCATGAAAAGAATTTGCCAATAATGATTCCCGAGAGATTCAATCACGGTTTACATCAGACTTTTCAGGCATTGACAACACCTTAATTAATACCCAGAATTCTGAATCAAGTTGCTATTAGCAACCATATCACTTGTCGGAATTGGGAAGAGATTGAGATGAGAGTCGAAGTTACGGCCGATCTTCACACCACCCTTCCAACTCCAGTTGTAATTAACATTACCACCAAAGTAGCCGAAACGGATAAGTGTTGTACGACGCAAGCCCTCAAAATAGAACTCACGACTCCACTCATCACAAATCTGGCGGAGTGAATAAGCGGTCTGAGTAGTAGCATTAGCACGCGTACGGAGCGCATTGATATAAGCAGTTCCCTGTGCTGTTGTCGTTCCATTGTTCTGACGTGCATCTGCTTCAGCATACATCAAGTAAGCCTCAGCAGCACGCATGAGGAAGAAGTCGGCATCTGGGAAGAGTGAGTTATGACCTGCACTGCCGTCCGTCTTGAAGTTATTAAACTTACAAACAGAGAATCCGTTGGTAAATACCTTTACACCCTTCTCATCGTCACCATTGCTTACATTACGACCTTCACCATCGAAGAGGGCACGATCGTCATCAGCTGCTGCTGGCATAGCGTATGCAGCAACATTAGGAGCATCGTTATTTGGGAAGAACTTCAATACGAGGTCTGGACGCATACGGTTACCAGCCCAACCACCAGTTGTGCTGTTACCAGCAATAGTAGCACTCTTGATATGCTCGCTGTTATCGTTAGAACCAGCCATAAGGTAGAGGGTTGTACCATATGAAGTAGTCTTCAAACCATCCTGAAGGATTGGGAAGATAGCCTCAACAGAAGCACCATTCTCACCATTATCGCCCATAAAGAGCTGCTGGTAAGCACTCCACTGACCCTTCTTGGTGGTATAGAGCTTATAAGGAGAGTCGATAACCTTCTTTGCATATAACTTAGCATTAGCCCAATCAGCAGTACCTGTATAAACCTCAGCATTCATATAAAGACGAGCCAAGAGCATCCAAGCAGCAGCTTTGTCGACACGACCATAACCAGTAGTGGCTGAAGTCTTAGGACTTGCATCGTTCAAATTAGGCTCAACCTCGTTCTTCAATTCATCAATAAGCCACTTATAAAGGTCTGCACGCTGGATGCGAGCTGGCTTAGCAGAAGATATTGCTGTTGTGAAAGGAACATTACCCCATCCGTCCAAGAGATAGTAATAATTCAAAGCACGGATGAAACGAACCTCTGCTGACATCGTTGCGTTGTAGTCACCGAAGTCTGCAAGATACTGATTGCAATAGGTGATACCCGCATAAAGACGATAGTAAAAACCCTTCAACATTGGATGTGAAGCGTCATAACTATCGAAGTTCATGTTAGCAATACCCTCATCACCCCATGCGCAGATAGCCTCATCAGTGGTCAACTCCTGTGAATTGAATAGCTGACGTACGTAACCACTGGTTCCACCATCAATACCATCAATATCGCTATCACCATTAGCTCCACCGTTACCAGCCATAGCTATGTTAGCATAACACTTATTGAATGCGCTTTCTGGCGACGTATTTTCCTTTGTATTAAGGTTTGGATCAATTGGTTTTACATCCAAATCGCCTGTACAAGAGGTGAACCCTACTGACAGCAAAAGTGCTGCTGTAGAGAATATATATTTGAATTTAGTATTCATTGTCTTTACTCTTTTATAGATTTAGAAATTCAGGTTCAAACCCAAGATGAATGAGATTGGACGTGGATAGAGGTTGTTGTCAATACCATTGAACACCTCTGGGTCGAGACCTTTATACTTAGTAAGGCAGAACACGTTATTCACAGTTCCATAAATACGACCAGTAATACCATTCCATGAACCCTGCTTGAGAAGATTAGCGAAGCTATAACCCAAGGTTACATTATCCAACTTCAAGAAAGAAGCATTCTGTACCCAGTAGTCTGTCTGAGTAGATGTTGTCTCAGTTGACAACCAGTTGTCTGCTACTACATCTGTAGGACGGTTCACGAGGAACTTGCTCTTTACAAATATTTCTGAGTTAGACATATTAGAAGTACTTGCAAAAGCATCATTGTAAACATAGTTACCAAGACTTGCACGGAGTGCGAAACCGAGGTCCCAATTACGATACTCAAAACGAGAAGCAAAGCCCATCGTTACTGGTGCTGCAGGTGCCTTGTAGTAGTACTTATCTGCATCGGTAATCTTACCATCGCTGTTGCGGTCGACAACTACACCCTCCAACGGCTTGCCATTCTTATCATATGCCTGCTGGAATACGTGGAAAGAGTTAACTGCATTACCTACATGCTGTGCCTGGATGTTACCACCTGTACCAGCAGAGATACCTCCTGTTGGTACGAAATAGTTTGGATCGCTACCACCATTGAGGTTCGTAATCTTATTATAGTTATAGGTGAAGTTGTAATCCATTGTCCAGTTGAAGTCCTTAGCGTTCACTGCCAACCAGTGGAGACTTGTTTCAACACCCATATTATACATAGAACCAATGTTGCTCATTACCTGATTACGGAAGTTAGCACCTGCTGGTACGGTTGCATTGTTGAGCAGGTCGTTGGTCTTGCGATAGTACCAATCAATGCTACCAGTGAGGCGCTGCTTGAGAATACCCCAATCAAGTCCTACGTTATAAGAGGTAGTAGTCTCCCACTTCAAGTTTGGATCGTATGCCTTTGGACGAGCCAAAGAGCCATCACCAGCGATTGGATAGTAAGATTCATTACCTTTATTCATTTCGTATATAGCAAAGTAATTATAGTCGCCGATACCTTCCTGCTGACCAGTCATACCCCAGCTAAGACGAAGTTTCAAGTCTGACAACCAGTCAATCTGCTTGAAAAGGTTCTCTTCATTGATACGCCATGCGAAAGCGAATGATGGGAACGTTGCCCAATGCTCCTTGAAGCGTGAAGAACCATCATTACGTACGGTTGCTGTTACCATATAACGACCGTCCATCAAAGACCAGTTTGCACGGCCGAAGAAGGATACAAGATAGTTCTCTGTTGCATAGTAATAAGGTGCATAGTTGCGTTGTTTGCCAGCAAGAGTTGCATCACCGTTTGTTGATGGATAGTAACTCCAATAAGCGTTTTTAGTGTTATGCCAGAAGTGTGCCCACTCATAACCAGCCATGATATCGAAGTGATTCTTTGCTTTATCATTGAAATCGTGGTAGTACTGAGCGTATGCAGAGAGCTGCATGTTACGTTTCAACTGTGATTCCCATCCATAAGAACCATAATAGATAGCCTGTGGAGAGGCTGGATCAACATCTGTTACCTGACGTCCCTTAGCAACATCAACACCTGCAGTAACGTGGAAACGGAGGTCTTCAAAGCCATGAACTTTATAATCAACATCGGCACTACCAAGGAAGTCGCGGCTGATAGCACGGTCGTTCTTTAGGTTAAGAATAGACACAGGGTTCTTTGTTGCCAATGAATAATAGGTCTTTGGCCAACTGCTATCATTGAGCGCTGTACCATCATCAAGCCACTGATAGTAGCCACCGAAGTTATCATAACCAGACGCATAGACTGGCTGTGTTGGGTCAAACTGACGTGCTGCCTTGATAGCCTCACCATCAGCATAGCGATTCTTTGTCCACATTCCCTTAGCATTCAACGTAACCTTCAAGTGGTCATTCAAGAAAGAAGGGCTCAATGTCAACGCTCCAGTGAAACGCTCAAAGTTAGAAGTCTTGATGATACCCTGCTGATTTGTGTAACCTGCACTAACACGATAAGGCAACCAGTTAGCAACTTGACCAGAAACGGCTACGTTATGGTCGTGGCTAAAAGCAGTGCGGAAGATTTCGTTCTGCCAGTTAGTATTAGCCTTACCAAGGCGTGAGTAAGCTGTTGGAACTTGATTACCATTAGCATCGAGGGTATAAAGATCAGTACCAAACTTGTTTGCTATGAGGCTACGATACTCATCAGCAGACAAGACATCAAGGTTCTTTGAATTCTTACTAACGGTAAAGCTACCATTATAAGACACCTGCAAACCACGACGTCCCTTCTTAGTTGTAATGATGATAACACCATTTGAACCACGAGAACCATAGATTGCAGTAGCAGAAGCATCCTTCAAAACGTTGAAAGACTCAATATCCTGTGGGTTTACAAGTGACAAAGGATTGCTAACACCCTTAATACCTGTCTGGTCCATAGCCACACCATCAATCACAATCAATGGATTGTTAGATGCGTTCAAAGAAGAACCACCACGAATACGAATGTTAGCACCGCCACCAGGAGTACCACCATCGCTCGTTACACTCACACCGGCAACCTTACCAGCAAGCATGTCCTGTGCATTAACAACAAGACCCTTATTCTTGCTATCAGGTTTCAAGGCTGTCACAGAACCCGTAAGGTCACTCTTCTTAACAGCACCGTAACCAATAACAACAACCTCATTCATCTGCTGTGCTTGGTCTTCCTGAAGTGTAATTACCATACCATTGGCTGCAGCTACCTGTTGTTTCTGGAAACCAATGTAAGAGATTGTCAAAGTAGCACCCGGCTGTACGCTGATAGAGAAGTTACCATCAAGGTCGGTCACTGTACCATTACTTGTCCCATTGATAAGG
>ERZ773051.1396-NODE-1396-length-13304-cov-2.858329_pt1 | contig 13304 bp, 10 predicted proteins | sample MGYA00580631_ERZ773051 | MGnify/ENA primary metagenome ERZ773051 (study PRJEB29015, sample SAMEA2738137) | human oral metagenome | biome: human oral; feature: human-associated habitat; material: saliva | place: China | collected 2204 ...
TCCTCACAAAGTGAAAATTGTAAAACAGCGTGCTACTCGTTATTTTTCTACACTGCGAGATAAGCTGATGTGGGGTGCCGATCAACGGTAATGGACAATTCGACAAAGTATGAATAATAATGACTGACAAAAGGGAGTGATAGCGGATGAAGCTTAGAAATCTATTGAATGTTCCCCAATCGAAATATGATACCAAAACTATTTTAAAATGGTTATGGCAAGCCTGGAAGGGCAATCAGCTTCAGGCTGTACTTAATGCCAGCATAGGTTTTGGTTCGGTAGGCGTTTCTCTGGCACAGGTTTGGGCTGTTCAGCGCGCTATTGATGTAGCGTCGGGAGTGGTAAAGGGTTCTATTTATTGGGCCGTTGCCTTAATGGGCCTGTTTATTATTTGCGATTACGCACTGAATATTGCAAGTGTCTGGTTGAGGAATATTTTAGGAATCAGGGCACAAAACCACATGCAGCAGTATATGCTTGACCGTATTTTGCGTTCGGAATGGCAGGGAAAGGAGATGCGTCATTCTGGCGACGTACTTAATCGGTTAGAGTTTGATGTAAATAACGTGGTCAGTTTCCTCACCGAAACAATCCCTAATACATTGTCGGTATTGGCTATGTTCATCGGTGCCTTTTGCTATTTGTTTTCAATGGACAGGGTATTGGCTTTGATAACTGTGGCTATTATTCCTGTTTTTGTTGCAGTAAGTAAAATTTATGTCAGCCAAATGCGACGGCTTACACGTGAGGTTCGTTCGCAGGATTCAGAGGTGCAAAGTGTGCTTCAGGAAACTATCCAGAACCGGATGCTTATAAAAACCATGGAGGGTGAGGGGCCAATGGTTGACCGTTTGGAGCATACGCAAAGCCAGTTACGCCATAAAGTGGTAAAGCGTACGATTTTTTCGGTATTCAGCAATTTAATACTGAATCTTGGTTTTGCCTTGGGTTATCTCGTCGCTTTTCTATGGGCAGCAGTACGAATGGCTTCACACACGCTGACTTTTGGCGGTATGACGGCGTTTCTTCAGCTGGTAGCCCGTATACAAGGCCCAGCAAGGAACCTTACAAAATTGGTTCCTGCCTTTGTCTCTGTGTTTACAGCGGCCGAGCGTTTAATGGAATTGGAAGAGAATCCGTTGGAAGAAAGTGGAGCACCAGTGTATGTTTCGTTACCCTGTGGCGTGCGTTTTGAGCATTTAAGCTATGCTTATGATGCTGCCGACGGGTATGTAATCAAAGATCTTTCTTTCGATTTTAAGCCAGGTTCATGTACGGCAGTACTTGGAGAAACGGGAGCAGGCAAGACAACTCTCGTGCGTTTAATGCTGGCTCTTTTGCGTCCGACACAGGGACATGTGTTTATTTATAACGATAAAGACAGTAAAATGCTAAGCCCCCGGTTACGTTGTAATTTTGTTTATGTGCCGCAGGGTAATACCCTTATGAGTGGAACAATACGTGACAATTTGCGCTTAGGGAAGCTCGATGCTACCGATGAGGAGATGGAAGAAGCCTTGAAACAAAGTTGTGCAGAGTTCGTATTACAACTGCCTGATGGCCTTGACACGTATTGTTCTGAAACAGGAGGCGGGCTGTCTGAAGGGCAGGCACAACGCATTGCCATTGCACGGGCATTGCTTCGTAATCGTGGAATTATGCTTTTTGACGAGGCAACATCGGCCCTTGACCCTGATACCGAGCAGCAGCTATTGAAGAATATCCTTGCTTCGCATACACGAACAGTGATATTTATCACTCATCGCAGGGCAGTTGTTGACTATTGTGACCAGACGTTATTGGTAGAAAAAATATAATCTCAGATATTTAATGTTTTAAAATTATTACAGAAAAATGAAAAAGATACTTTTGTTTTTACTTGCAGTTTTTGTGGCAGCACCGAGTCTGATGGCCGAGGATGCTGATAGCTTATATGCTCGTGATCTTTTAAAGAAAGGCACAGAGGCTCCCGATTTTGTTATTAATCAGGATGATAATGGACAAAAAGTTTCGTTGTAAAGCCTGCGCGGACAGTATGTTGTGCTCGATTTTTGGGCATCATGGTGTCCTGATTGCCGAAAGGATATTCCAAAGATGAAGGCTCTCTATGATACGTTTGGCCCACAAGGCGTACAGTTTGTAGGCGTTTCTTTTGACACAAGCAGGGAGGTATGGGAAAGATGTATCAAACAAAATGGTATGGATTGGCTGCAATATAGCGAGCTAAAGAAATGGAAGAAGGAAACCAGGATAGACAGAGATTATCATATTAACTGGATACCGACGATGTATCTTATTGACCCTGATGGCGATGTTGTGCTTGGAACTGTGGAGATTGAAAAGCTTAAAGCTACGTTAGAAGGACTTCGTGAGCCTCTGAAAGTCTTGATGAAGAGGAAGAATTGTCTCACAGAATAGGTTGAAGAGGTTTGTAAAAAGTTCGTTGTCATTTATTCTTTTACTTCTGTTCGGAGTAAGATAGCATCTTAATTACCGCAACTTTACGGGTAGTCTTCAACGTCTATTTATAAAATAAAGATCTGTAATACGATGATGATTCATTTACAAGACATCAATAAAACTTACTTTGGAGCACAGCCTTTGCACGTGTTGAAAGGCATTAACCTCGACATTGCCGAAGGCGAGTTTGTATCAATTATGGGTGCTTCGGGCTCGGGTAAGTCTACATTATTAAATATATTAGGCATTCTCGATAACTATGATAGCGGTGAATATACACTCGGAGGGACGTTAATTAAGAACCTTAGCGAAACCAGGGCTGCCGAATATCGTAATCGCATGATCGGTTTTATTTTTCAAAGTTTTAATCTTATTGGTTTTAAAACAGCCGTTGAAAATGTAGAATTGCCCCTCTTTTATCAGGGAGTTGGCCGTAAAAAGCGCCATCAGATGGCACTCGACTATTTAGAACGGCTCGACCTTCTGCCGTGGGCAGAGCATTATCCCAACGAAATGTCGGGCGGACAGAAGCAGCGTGTGGCTATTGCAAGGGCGTTAATCACCAACCCCAGAATCATATTAGCCGACGAACCTACGGGTGCTCTTGATTCGAAAACGAGCGTAGAGGTGATGGAATTGCTTAAAAAGCTTAATGAAGAAGAACATAAAACCATTGTTGTCGTGACGCATGAGAGCGGTGTTGCCAACGAAACCAACAAGATTATCCATATTAAAGATGGCGTCATTGGCAAGATTGAAGAGAACCTTGACCACACAGCCCGTCCGTTTGGCATCAATGGAGTAATGAAATAACTGATGTAAGCGGAGAAAAAAATGCGTGATTTGTTTTTAGAATTGTGGGCAACGTCAAAACGAAATAAGCTTCGTACCGCCCTCACTGGCTTTGCAGTGGCATGGGGAATCTTCATGCTTATCTTTCTTTTGGGTGCAGGAAATGGATTGATTAATGCACAAACACATAACATGCATGGCTTTTTGAGCAACTCAATGATGGTTGGAGGCGGAACAACTTCAAAAGCATACAACGGATTAAAGGAGGGACGGTCCGTTACACTTAACGATAGGGATATGGCAACATCGAAACATCGTTTCCGTGAAAACGTTGATACGGTTGGGGCAGAATTGTTTCAAAATGGTGTAAATATTGCCAACGGATCCAACTATATCAGTGTTACGTTGAATGGCGTATATCCTTGTGACGCCGCCATTAATAAGGTAGAGGTAATCGATGGCCGTTTTATCAACGATATTGATAATGCTCAACGCCGAAGGGTTATTGTGTTAACACAGAGCCAGGCCAGAGAATTGTATCCGCGAGACTATCGTACACTTATAGGTATGAATGTGAAAGTAGGTAACTTTTCTTTCCGTGTTGTCGGTATCAGCAAGGATGATGAAAGCTCCATGTCAGAACCAGCGTATGCCCCTTTTAATACACTTCGTACAATGTATGGGCGCGGTGATAAGGCCGATCAGATTGTGTTTACTTTTAAAGGTCTGAAAACAGAGGAGGAGAATGAGGCTTTTGAAAAGCAGTATAAGGCCAGTATTAACCGTAACCATGATGCGGCTCCTGATGATGAAGATGCTATTTGGATATGGAACAGGTTTACATCGAATATGCAAATGACCCAGGGGGTCGCCATGATACGTACTTCTTTATGGATCGTAGGCATTTTTACCCTGCTGAGTGGTGTTGTAGGAGTGAGCAATATCATGTTGATTTCAGTCCGCGAACGTACGCGAGAGTTTGGTGTTCGCAAGGCTATCGGAGCTAAGCCGTGGAGTATTCTGAAGCTTGTCATTGTTGAAAGCATTATCATTACCACTTTTTTCGGATATATTGGCATGCTGTTAGGCATTGCCGCTAACCAGTATATGGATATGACCATTGGCCAAAAGTCAATGGATATAGGCGTTCAAAAGATTACCACTTTCCTTAATCCTACTGTTGGTATCGACACATGTGTTGAGGCTACATTGCTGATGATTGTTGCCGGTACGATGGCAGGGCTTATCCCTGCGCGCCGTGCAGCCCATACTCGACCCATAGAAGCTCTGAGATCAGAATGAGAATTGATATTGATACTTATCGTGAAATATTTGATACGATTACACGTAACAAAGGCCGTAGTTTCCTCACGGGCTTTGGTGTATTTTGGGGAATCTTCATGTTAGTGACGCTAATTGGCGGCGGGCAGGGGCTGAAGGAGATGCTTTCCAGTAATTTTCAAGGCTTTGCTACGAACAGTGGTATCGTCTTTCCACAAGCAACAACCAAGCCTTATCATGGTTTCCGTAAAGGCCGTACGTGGTGTATGAGCTATCGTGACGTCGACAGACTCAAGGCTCAAGTTCCTCAACTCGATTTTGTTTGTCCGGCGTTAATGCGCAATACTGGCAATATTATTTTTAATGACAAGAAAATGGCCGCCTCCTTCAAGGGACAGGTCCCCGACTATGCCCGCATTGAGCCACCCCGTTTATATTATGGAAGGTATATCAATGAGATGGATATTGCACAGGATCGTAAGGTTTGTGTAATTGGAAAAAAGGTGTATAAGACACTGTTTCCCAGTGGCGGCAATCCATGTGGCAAGCGTGTAGAGATCGACAAACACTTCTATCAGGTCATTGGTGTCGATTATTCGGATGGTTCAATCAGTGCAGGGGGACGATCGGAAGAGTCGGTAATTGTTCCCATTACTGTTATGCAGAACAATTATAACATGGGTGACAGTATCTCCTATATTTGTATGACGGTACGTGACGGCTCCCGTATTTCTTCTGTTATCAAGCGTGTACGTGAGGTAATAGGGCAGGCACACAATATCGACCCTACCGATGAGAAGGCCATTACGCTGGTAAATACTGAGGTCATGTTTTCCATGCTCGACAGTCTTTTCAGTGGTGTTAATTTCCTGATATGGCTTGTAGGTATCGGAACATTGCTGGCAGGGGCTATTGGTGTTTCAAATATTATGATGATTACCGTACGTGAACGCACTACGGAGATAGGCATACGCCGGGCCATTGGTGCCACACCGCGCGTCATTCTATCACAGATTCTGTCCGAGAGTGTGGTGTTAACAACGGTAGCTGGCATGAGTGGCATCTTTGTCAGCGTGCTTATTTTGCAGATGATAGAGCTTGGAAACACTACCGATGGCATTGTGTCGGCCCACTTTCAAGTTCGTTTCTGGTTAGCCGTTGGCTCACTTTTGTTATTGAGTTTGCTTGGCATACTGGCAGGTCTGGCACCTGCAGCCCGCGCAATGAGCATTAAACCCGTTGATGCCATGCGCGACGAGTAATACATTTTACAGCAGACATGTAAATCAATTATTCAATCAAGACATATTAAAAAGCATACAGATAATGAAGCGTTATTTTAAATTTTTCGTAGTTGCACTTGTGTTACTTGTCTTCATTGGTACATTTGTGTTTCTCTGGATCAAGTCAAGACCCCAGCCTGTCAGTTATGAAGAGTTCCAGCCTACGGTGAAAGACATTCGTAAAACCACAGTTGTTACGGGCAAAATTGAGCCTCGAAACGAAATCAGTGTGAAGCCACAAATATCGGGTATCATCGCAGAGATTTACAAACAGGCTGGTCAAATGGTAACGGCGGGCGAAGTAATAGCCCGCATTAAGGTCATTCCTGATGAAAGCCAGCTTAGTGCAGCCCAGGCTCGTGTACGCTTAGCCAATATCAATCTGCGTCAGGCACGCATTGATTACCAGCGTTTAAAGACGCTCTTTGACAAAGGATTGGTTGCTGGTAACGAGTACGACCAGAAACGCCAAGCCTATCAACAGGCGCAGGAAGAGGTACGATCGGCCAATAATAACTTAGAAGTGGTGCGCGACGGTGTGGCTGCAGAGAATGCCAGTACAAGTTCAACGATGATACGTTCAACCATCAGCGGTCTTATTTTAGACGTGCCTGTAAAGGTGGGTAACACGGTAATCCTGTCCAATACTTTCAACGACGGTACCACAATAGCCACTGTGGCCAACATGAACGACCTTATATTTCGTGGCAATGTTGACGAAACCGATGTGGGCCAACTGGTTACGGGCATGCCCATGAAGATTACGATTGGTGCTTTACAGAACGATAAGCTCGAGGCTTCGTTGGAGTATATCTCACCGAAGGCGGTTGAAAACAATGGTGCTAACCAGTTTGAAATCAAGGCAGCAGTACATGTTGGCGGCACTCATAAGATACGATCAGGTTACAGTGCCAACGCCGAAATTGTGCTTGCGCAGGCTAACCAGGTGATGACTGTACCCGAAAGTGCCATTGTCTTTGAGGGTAACAGCACCTTTGTATATGTTGTAAAGACATCGGGCGACACGAAAACGTATGAGAAGCGCAAGGTCGTCACCGGTCTGAGTGATGGTATTGATATTCAGATTAAGAGCGGATTAAAGAAAGGCGAGCGCGTGCGAGGGCCGCAAATAATAGCTGATAGTTCTGCTTCCGGCGGACAATGATAAGAATGGCGGCCCGTAGTCACTATTCGGACACGGGCTGGCAGGTTGCCACAAACTGCACAGAGTGTACAACGTTTCTCCGTTTTTACGCCGCTTGTATACTTGTTGCAGTTTGTGGTTTTTTCATACTTATCCCGTTTGTTCGCTCATTTTCTTTATCGGTTGTCTTCACAATTCTATCAAATTTTTCATGAATCCAGGGGTTAGGAAATCGTATGGTTTGCTGTATTACAGGAAAACAGTATGCAAAAATTGACTAACATCGAGCGTCTTTTCCGTGCACACTATCCGTCCATGTATCGTGTGGCCATTGCCTTGCTGCGCAATGCTGACGAAGCGCATGACGTGGTGAGTGACGTTTTTGCCGATTTACTTGACGGTCGTCTGGCGTTACGCCCTTCCGTGCATGATGCCAATGCTGACAGCACATCCCGTTTTCTCCTGCTCTGTGTGCGCAACCGCTGTCTCAATATGCTCAATCATCGTTCAGTAAAGGAGCGTGCAGCCCGACTGTTATTGCTGGAAGCACAACCCTCTGTCGTCCCCATCGATGTTGAAATAGCCCATATTGATGAGGTGTTTAGCTTTATGGAGAGCCAGCTTACACCACAGACATTGCAGGTGATGAGGCTGCGTTTTGTCCGGCAAATGAAGTATAGGGAGATTGCTGCTGCGCTGAATATCAGCGAGGTGGCGGTTTACAAGCACTTGTCGCAAGGCATACAGAAACTGAAACAACATTTTAACCCCTGAACAAGATGGATAATTTCAACCTGCTTTTAGACTTTATCGACCATCCCGAAAGCTTTTCAGAGGCCGACGTTGAGATGCTTCTCCGCGACCCTGAAACGCGTAAACTCTATGACACTATGGTGGAAGCCCGTGCTGCTTTCGCCCATCATGACGCCCGTCCGGATGTAAACGATGCCTGGAAACGCTTCAGCAAGGCCCATGCCGATGCCCATTTGTCGCGCCGTTGGCGTAAGGCCGTGGCGGCGGTTGCTGCGCTGTTGATTATATCGGGCATCGCGCTGGCTGCTATTTTCTGGCCTTCAAGGCCTGTTTCCCCACTTGCTCCGCGTAATACTTATCACACGGAAAGGCAGCCAATCGGCAAAGTTGTCCGTCGCGATACGGCAACAGCACCTGTGCCAAAGCCCGCAGGGGTTCGAACGTTTGAGAATATTCAGCTCGAACAGATGCTGGCAGAAATGGCCGTTTCCTATGGTGTGCAGGTAAAGTTCAGGAATAATGACGCCCGCTCACTTCGCATTTATTATACCTGGAGCATCACCATGCCGTTGCAAAAAGTGCTGGATGAGCTGAACCGCTTTAAGCAATTCAGGGTAACACTGGATGGGGAAACCCTTATTGTAGAATAGTAAGAAGATGCAGATATGAAACGATACCTTTTCCTTTCCTTCCTGTTGATGTTGCCGTTCTGCAGTAGTGCCCAGCAGGTTACGCGCAATTATGATCATCGTTCTATGTCCGATGTGCTGGTTGACCTTGACAAAGTCTCTTCCCATCAGCGCATAAGCTTTATCTACAACGAGCTTGAAGACTTCACTGTTACGTGCCATGTCAGTGCCCGGACGGTGCCGGAGGCCATACGTCAGGCCATAGGCTTCTATCCTATAGGCATGACTGTCACCGACAGTCTGATTACAGTAGAGTGCGTGCAGAAAGAAACACAGAAACTTATTGCCCGCATTGTTGACCACCGCGGGTGCCCGATGGCGTTTGTTAACGTTGCACTGCTCAACCCTTCCGATTCATCTTTCATCACCGGTGGGGTGAGTAACGAGGCCGGAGACGTAGTTATTCCCTGCCGCGCACCGCGTGTTCTGCTGCGTGCTACGTATGTGGGGTTCAAGACACTTGCCGTAATGGTCAGTACCCGACGTGTGGGCGACCTGCACATGACACCCGACAGCTATACGCTGAAAGGCGTAACTGTTGCGGGAAACCGCAAGACCGACTATGTCGATCACTCGGTTTATACGTTCAATGCCGAGCAAATTCGCCATGCCCGACAGTCGCACGACCTGCTGGCTACATTGCCCGGTATCCTCGTCGACCCCGTAACACACCAGGTTTCCAACCTCATGGGCAAGCGCATGAAGGTGTTGTTGAATGGTGTTGAGGCCACAGACGATGACCTTAAACTTGTGCCGGCCGACAAAATTAAGAATGTATTGTATTACACCGAGCCTCCATCGCGCTATGCCGGAGCCGATATTGTGCTCAACGTTATTACGCGTCCGCTCGACCGCGGCTATGCCGTGGGCGTGGATGTATGGAACGCTGTCAACACCGTTATGGGCGACAACCGTGCCTATACGCGCTATAACTGGGGACATCATCAGCTATCTTTCGACTATGCTAACAATATAAGAAACTATCGCAGCCGCTATTACGAACAGCATTACCGCTTTACACACCCTGACGGTACGCTGGCCGATTATCATTATCAGGGCAGGGACCACTTCGGATATACCAACAACAACTTCCGTCTTAAATACACATTCTCGCGCCCTGACGATATTACCTTTCAGGCTGTGCTTGCACCTTCCTGGGCCTATGTTTTCTCACGGGGCACGCAAACCATCGCAGCCACGGGCAATCCCGCATGGCATGACGGGCACGGAACGCAGAATGAATGGACCAAAACTTTCGGGCCCTCGCTCAATCTCTATCTGGAAAAGCAGTTCGCCCATAGGCAGACGCTTACTGCCGACGTCGTGGGCACGTGGTATAACAACCGTCAGCGCAATGCCACTGTGCAGAAAACGGCTTTCAATGACAGTGTTTTGGTTGACGACGATATGACATCGCGGAACCGCAAATATTCGATTATCGGAGAGGTCGATTATCAGAAAGCGTGGCCAAAAAGCATGCTGAACATAGGTTATACGGGCCGATGGTCGCAATCAGACTATACGATTAGCAACGTCTTGTCAGGCTATCAGCCTTACGATTACGCCTCGTCGTATCAGCTCCACAACATATATGGCGACTACGCGTGGGCCATAGGCCGCTGGTCGTGGAAGGTAGGGGCGACGGCAAACTATGTGGAAACCTCGAACACTGACACGCGCTTCCATAAGTTTTACGTCACGCCGAAGCTGCTTGCAGCCCGTAATTTCAAGCACAGTCAGCTTAAATTCCATTTCGGTTTCGGCCTTAACGTGCCGCCTGTAGCCCAATTGAGCAACAGTTCGTCGGTTATTATCCCCGGGCTTATCCGTCAGGGAAACCCGTGGCTTAAGACGGGTGGCGAATACAATGCCTTAGTAACGTTCAGCCACGAAGCCTCATGGGTGAGTTTCCGTGTGCAGGCAAGTGCCGTTTATACAGACAAGCCTCAGAATGCTTACTATCAGTGGAAGACGGTGAATGGGCAGCGAACGATAGTGTCGTCATACGAAAACGCCGTCTGTCAGTGGGAGGGAGGCGTTACCGGACTGTTGCAGTTGAAGCCTTTCAAAAGCGATTTGCTCACCGCTGACCTGTGGACATGTGCCTATTTTACCCACATTCGCAGCCACCTTATCGGCAACCGCACGTTCTGGTATACGCCTCTTCGTTATAACATCAACTTCAGAAAAGGTTGCTGGGGTGCCGGTTTTCAGGGCGTTATACCTTCAAAACGTCTCACGGGCATGGTTCTGACGAGCGACGAAAACAAGCAGCACCTCTCGGTGTTCTGGCAGAAAGGGCCGTGGCATGTGGGCGTAACGTGTCTGTGGCTGTTTACAAAGGCGTGCTATTCCAACAAGACGGTTGACAACCCCGTGATGAACAAGACCAGCCGCACGTGGATAAACGACAACCGTTCAACAGTTCTTCTCGGCCTCAGCTGGAACTTTTTCTCGGGTAAGAAAAAGGTTATCAGTCGCAGTATCCATAATCAGGACGGCGATTCGGGGGCACTTTGAGCCTCCTCCAACCCCTCCGAAGGAGGAGAGTTACGGCAGTTTTCTGGAGTAAAGGCGGAATTATTTAGGAGTTAAGAAGTTAAAAGGAGTTAGGGAGTTAAGACATTACTAAGGAGACGGGAGTTAAGGAGTTAGGAGGAGTTAAGACAAATGCCTGTTAGATGGTTATACCAATATAGGATAAGGACAAAGTGTTGTCTTAACTCCCTAACTCCTTTTAACTCCTTAACTCCTGCAAAACTCTTGGCAGGCTTTTTGTTATACCATAGAATGATGGAAATAAAAAGAACAGAACATGGCAGCGAAGGCCTCTTCGAAGCCTTTGACGGACAGGAACGCATGGGCTATATGTCTTATACGTGGGATAATGACGAACAGATGGCTATTGAACATACGGTGGTCGACCCTGCTTTCGGCGGTCGTGGCGTAGCCTCGGAACTGCTCGATTATGCGGCCGATTATGCCCGGGAAAATCATAAGAAAATTCGTGCAGTGTGCTCGTTTGTCGTGGCTAAATTTGCCAAATCGTCAGCCTACGACGACGTAAAGGCAAACGGATAATTGCGTTAAGGCATTTGTTTTACAGCGTTATGTCCGTTGTTCGACGGCCGTCAGCAGCGCGTACGGCGACCGTCGAACGATGGGTGTGACGACCGTCAGCAGCGTGGCTGACGGCCGCCGAACAATGAACCTTATAATGAAAACAAGGTATCGTTATTGTAAAACGGTTGTAACGATACACAAAAACGGTGGATTCCTTATTGTAGGAAGCCACCGTTTTTACGGTGTATAAATGGAAAATCAGCGTACAATCATTTTATGGCCCTTGTAGATATAGATACCCTTTTGCACAGGCTTGCTGATGCGTACGCCGTTAAGAGTATAGTAGCCCGTGCCGGTATCCAAGACTGCTGATGGAGTAACGTGTGCGATACCTAATGCAGCATTGGCAGCCGTTGTGGTTATATTGTACCAGCCTCCGTTGGTAAAGGTCATATCTTGTGTCTGGTTTGTACCAATTCCGCTTTGCCCGTTGTTGAAGATAATGAACTTTGGGGCTGCCGTTTTTGTGCCATAATAGCACCACTGCCAGATGTACTGGCCTCCCTTTGCCCGTCCTATGCAATAAACATGCTTGTTATCGCCTGGCCACGTGGCGTTGTCGTCAGGTGAGTAATTTGATGTTGTGGGTGTCCACACCCACGCATATACGCTGGTATCTGCGTCCCAGGAGGCAGGCGCTATAAAGTAGGCGTTCCAGGTATAGCCTGCAGGAGGAGTCTGGAAACTTACCTGTTCCGGGGCAGGAAAGGAGTATGTACGGGTTACAATATTTGATACATGGCCTCCGATAAGCAGGCCTGCTTTCAGCGTTACCGTGCTGCCTTCAACGCGGTTGATGGCTATGCGCGTACCGCTTGCTGCCTGTTGGCTCGATGCTGTGGGTGCAGAGCCGTCGAGTGTATACACCAGACGTGCGCCCTCTGTGGCGGTTACGGCTGTTAACGTGGTGCTGAAACTCTGTGTATAGCTGCCTGAAGGCTTGTCGATGAAAGCCGTTTCGGCCGAAGGTGACAGGTAATAGGCATAGTGATGACCACTTAATACCTTGATAAAACGGTTGCTGGCAGGTTCGCCGTAGCCGCTTCCTACAAGTACAAGCAGGTTTGCTTTCGTTCCGTTGACAATGCAGCCATAGTAGGATGTAGCACTGCGATAAGGAGTATAGTTACTGATATTATTGACACCTGCGGCCTTGCGGACATCAATCATAGCCTTAATTTGGTCAGGATATGCCTTATAATGCTTGTAGAAAACACAGGGAGTACCTGGCATTGCCAGCATATAAGCGTTGGCTGCAAGAGTGTCACGCGTGAGCGAACCGTTGCTTGAACCGTCAGGTCTCAGCTCTGTGTCGTGGTTTTCCAGGAAGGTAACGGCATAGCGACGGTAAGTATTGTTATTGATTAGTGGCATATCACCGAAAGGATTAGCCTGTCCGAGCTTTGACCAGTTGCCACTGTTTGCCGCGTTATTTACCACATATTTGAACTGAAAATCGAAGGCAGCACTGCGCTTGCCGGTAGTATTGATCCAGTTGATGATTGTATTGGAGTTGTCCCAACATTCACCTACCGAGAAGTTTATGCCGGCAGCATCATTATAATCGCCCACATGCGAGCCGTTAAAACCCTTGACCATATCGTAACGAAAGCCGATATAACCGAGGTCGTTCACCAGAAAGTGCTCGTAAGCCTTAACTATTCGTTGTACGTTGGCACTTTTATGGTCGAGGTCGCGCATGCCCGAGAAGTCGTCTCCCTCATCATAATTGTGGCTCAGGGTTACACCGTCGCGTGCAGCCTGTGCTGCCGTGGTGTA
>ERZ773051.1398-NODE-1398-length-13287-cov-2.747128_pt1 | contig 13287 bp, 8 predicted proteins | sample MGYA00580631_ERZ773051 | MGnify/ENA primary metagenome ERZ773051 (study PRJEB29015, sample SAMEA2738137) | human oral metagenome | biome: human oral; feature: human-associated habitat; material: saliva | place: China | collected 2204 ...
GCCCGCCCAGCGTACCGATAAGCATGCCTCCCACGGCAGCAGTGCCGATGGTTCGGTTGCCCACGGCGCCGGCTCCCGAGGCAAACACCAGTGGCAACAGGCCGGCAATAAAGGCAATACTGGTCATCAGGATAGGGCGGAAGCGTGCTACGGCAGCCGAAATGGCCGCCTGTTCAATTCGCTCTCCCGCATTCTTGCGCTGAACAGCATACTCAACCATCAGCACGGCGTTTTTCCCTAACAAACCAATAAGCATGACCAAAGCTATCTGGGCATAGATGTTATTCTCCAGTCCGCAGACCTTCAAAAAGAGGAATGCGCCAAAGATACCTACCGGCAGGAATATAATGACGGGCAGTGGCAGCAGGAAATTCTCATATTGGGCCGCCAGAATAAGATAGACAAAGACAAGGCATACCACAAATATGATGATCGCCGTGTTACCTTGTTCGGCTTCGTCTTTTGATATACCGGCCCAGTCGTAATCGTATCCTTTGGGCAGTGTGCTCTGTGCAACCTCCTGAATAGCCCGTAATGCCTGACCGCTTGAATAGCCGGAGGCCTGTGCTCCTGTAACTTCCGAGGAATTATAAAGATTATGTCGCGTAATCTCACTCATGCCATACGTTTTTGAAAGCGACATGAAGTCGGCATCAGGCACCATTTGTCCATCTTCGTTCTTACTGTAAAGTTGCAGCAGGTGTTCCGGGAAATCACGATATTGTGGAGCTGCCTGCACAATTACCTTGTAGGGTTTTCCAAACCGAATGAATCCCGTCTGATAATCAGAACCTATCAAAACCGACAGGTTATTCAGAGCCTTGCCGGGCTTAACTCCTTTTTGTAAGGCTTTTTCGTCGTCAACATGAAGCATGTACTGGGGGAAACTTGCCGAGTAGAAAGTAAAGGCATTGCCAATTTCTGGCCGCTTGTTCAGTTCTTTTACAAACTCTTTGCTCACGCGCTCCATTTCATGGTAATCGTTTTTCCCCGTTTTGTCCAGCAAACGAAGCTCAAATCCGCTGGCAGCACCATAGCCGGGAATAGACGGCGGTTCAAAGAAATCGATGTTTGCCTGCGTAATGCGTGCGCATTTCTTTTCCAGATCGCTGATAATTTCCTTTGCCGTTCGTTTGCGGTGTTTCCAGTCTTTCAGGTTAATCAGGCAGCTTCCTGAATTGGCACTCGTCCCTTCGGAGAGAATTTCAAAACCTGCCAGTGACGAAACACTCTCAACGCCCTCTTCCTTTTCAGCAATATCGAGCAGCTGCTTTGCTACGGCATTTGTACGTTCTATGGTAGCACCTGGAGGAGTTTCAATCACGGCATAAATCATTCCCTGGTCCTCTTGTGGGATGAATCCTGAAGGAAGCCCCATGTTTATCCAGTATGCCAGTGCGCAGAATGCCACAATCACAATCATGGTAAAAGCCTTCAGGCGCACGGTATGCCGTATGAGGCGTTCATATTTTCGGCTGCCTGTATCAAACCTGGCGTTGAAGTGTTGTAGGCTTCGTCCTATGAATCCTAATTTTACATGGTTCTCCTGTTCCTTGGTCAGGATAAGTGCGCACAGAGCCGGAGTAAGTGTTAGTGCTACGAAACCGGAGAAGAGGATGCTCGATGCCATCGTTATTGAAAACTGACGATAGAACATTCCTTCGGGGCCACCCATGAAAGCTACGGGAATAAATACGGAGGCCATGACCAGAGAAATGGCGATGATGGCACCGCTAATTTCCTTCATGGCCTTTTCAGTAGCTTCAACAGGTGAAAGCCTGTTGCGCGACATTTCAACATTAACGGCCTCAATTACCACAATGGCATCGTCTACAACAATTCCAATTGCCATGACCAGGGCAAAGAGAGAAATCATATTCAGCGTTATATTGAAAGCCAGCATTGCTATGAAACTGCCCAACAATGATATGGGGACAGCCATGATGGGGATAACGGAGGCGCGCCAGTCTCCCAGGAAAATAAACACCACGATAGCCACTAACACAAAGGCTTCGAACAAAGTGTGTATCACTTTCTCGATACTTGCATCCAGGAATCGGCTAATATCATAGCTTATTTCGTAGTGCATTCCCCTGGGCATGTCTTTTTGCAGACGGCTCATGGCCTCCTTAACTTTGGTAATCACGTTACGTGCATTGCTGCCATAAGCCTGTTTAAGGGTAACGGCAGCCGAGGGCCGTCCGTTCAGGGTTGAGTAAATATCGTATACTTCATTTCCCAGATGAACGTCGGCAATATCTTTCAAGCGTACAAAACTACCATCGCTGTTGCTCTTAATGATGATGTTTTTATACTCTTCTTCTGTGGTATAGCGTCCCGGATACTTCAATACATACTCCTTAACCTGTGGACGCAGTCCGCCGCTTTCGCCCAGTTTTCCCGGTGAGACCTCTATATTCTGGTCTTCAAGAGCATCACTCACGTCGTCGGTAGACAGGCCGTAGGCAATCATCTTGTCGGGATGCAGCCATACGCGCATCGCATAATTGCGCGTACCGAGAATATCCAAATCGCCAACGCCGTCAACACGCAGCAGCTCTGGAGATATGTTGATGTCGAAATAATTAAAGAGAAATCCCTGGTCAACCCTGGGGTCGTCACTGTAAAGATTGATATACATCAGTATATTAGGCTCTTCACGTGATATTTTAACTCCCTCGCGTATAACCTCCGGCGGCAGTTTGTTTGTAGCCGATGATACTCGGTTCTGCACGTTCACGGCATCGACATTGGGGTCGGTGCCCAGCTTAAACACAACGTTAAGCTCGGCCTCACCGTCGTTTCCGGCATCGCTTTCAATATACTTCATGCCGGGAACACCATTCAAGGCCTGTTCCAGCGGAATGATAACCGACTTTACCAACAGCTCGTTATTGGCTCCCGGATAATCGGCAATTACGTTTACCTTAGGAGGAGAAATGGAAGGAAACTGTGTAATGGGAAGATTGAACAGCGACAGAATTCCAATAAAGGCAATGACCAGTGATACAACAATCGACAGCACCGGTCGGCGAATAAATATCCTGAACATTCTTAATCAGCGTTTAGTTTATCCAACTTCATTGATGCTTGTGGCGAAATAACAGACAGGCGAACCTTGTCTCCATCGTTTACTTTCTGTATGCCGTCAATAAGATAACGGTCGGTAGCCTTCAGTCCTGAGCCTACGACGTAGGCTCCCGTCAGTTCAGCATCAATCTTAATAGCCCTCTGATGTACAATGTTGTTTTTGTCTACTACAAATACATATTTGCGGTCTTGCTGTTCATAAACGGCTTCCTGTGGAATCAGCATGGCTTTCTTTTTCTGGACAAAAAGTTTGATTGTGCCCGTTTCGCCGTTTCGTAACAGATTGTCAGTGTTGTCAAAACCAGCACGAATTGCGATGGTTCCCGTTGAGCTGTCAAATTGTCCGCCGATGTCCAGTATCTTTCCTTTTGCCGGGAACACGTCACCATTAGCCAGCACAAGCTGCAGCGGGGCTTGCGAATATCGCTCCGGATGGAGGCGGAAATCCAGATAATCGGTTTCTGAAATATTGAAGTAGGCAAACACCTTCCTGTTGTCTGACAAGTCAGTAAGCAGGCTGCCCTCATCTATCAGACTTCCTGTTTTGCCGGGTATGCGTCCCAGAATGCCCGCGAACGGAGCACGGATAATCGAGAGCCGCTTGTGCAGCATGGCCAGCTGATAATCGGCTTCAGCTTCTTTTAATTTCGCCGCTGCCATGCGCTTTGCATTATTTGAGAGCACTTTGTTATCTGTTAGTCTGGTTACATTCTGCAAATCTATTCTTGCTTGCTCTGCGGCAGCCCGTGCTTTGGCAATCTCCTCGTTTGCTCCGGCAATTGCAATGCGGAATAGAGGCTGGCCGGCTTTTACAAACTGTCCCTCGTTAACATACACGTTCTGCAAGATACCCGCTTGCTGTGAACGTATTTCTATATTTCGTTGTGAAGCGATGTTTGCAACGTACGACCGTGGCAGAGAGACGTCTTCTACTAATGGTGTGGTTGCGGTGTAAACGGTTTTTACCTGATTTTCTTTCTTTGATTGACAAGCGCAAAGAAAAAATAAGGTGGCGAGACAAGTCAATTGAAATAAATTCCTCATGAATTAACGTGCGTACAATGAATTATAAATGCCCTTTAAATATGGTGATTAGCGGAATTGTTTTAATATAAATGTATTGATATACAAACAATTACAAACAAAAGTCGTTATGATCGCCGGGGCAAAGTTACTGAAATATTCAATACTATATATTACTTCAGCATGTTTTTTTGCTGTAATAACAGTAAAATATCAGACCTGAGCCTGATGGAGCACGACAAATACCAGCAGTATTTGTTGTGCAACGGATTCAGCAACGGGTTTAGTTGCAGGGTAGGGCAGGGGGCTTGTACCGATGTATAAGGTCGGCCGTTGTGTCGTTGCAGCTCTTGTTTCTTTTCCCTTTGGGAATTGATTTGTATGGGAAAAAGGCAAATATATTTCACGTTTTTAACCAATATTGTAACCAAATCGAAAAAAACAGTTACCTTTGTGGCCCGAAAAGCTGATAGCTACGTGCCTGTCCCAATTATTTTTCTACAAAATATTTTTATCAACATTTAAAATGAAGAAGGTAATCAAATCTAAATGTTATGTGCCTCCTTGCTGCACATTTATCCAAATGGAAAACAGCTGCTGCCTCTGCGATGCGTCAAACCGGCTCAATTCTACCGAAACCAAGGAAGAAGAATGGCAGCCCGGAGGAGTAATAATTGACGAAACAATTGAAGTTTAATACCATGAAAAACAAAGCAATATCTCTGTTACATTTAATAGGAGCCGCGCTTCTTTTGTCGGCCTCTCAGGCATTTGTTTCATGTTCGAACGAAGATGAATCGGCTGCGAATAATGAAATATTACTGAATGGCGAAAAGCTCTCTGTCCACATAGGCGAAGAGGCTTTCAAGGCAGGCGCCGAACTGCGTGCGTCTGCCCACCGTGCCGATACAACCATTGATATGGGCAACGGCATTGTTGCCGAAATGTCGATAGTTCCCGACCGCACCGCCCCGAGGGTGATGTCGGCAGGCACCCGTTCCACAACATTGGCCGACGGACACTATACCATTTATGTGGTTGACGCGTCGGGTGCGCGCCTTACGGGTGCCGACAAGGAACTGTCAGGTACGGTAACAGGTGGCAATTTCGTCCCCGACCATAATGTCAGCATGAAGTTACCTAACGGCACATACACCTTTGTATGCCATAACGATGCCGTAACCGAACAGGGCGGACAGCTGAAAATTAACAGCAGCTCCATGTCATCAGCGTGCCCTATGATAGGAAGCGTAACCAAAACCATAGGCGGAGGCATGAACGATATTTCGTTTACCCTGAAGCATTACGCCGCACGCGTCCAAACTATTGTCACAACCTATACGGCTTATGCCAATATGGATGGCAACTCAACAACGCTGTCGTCGGCAAGCAACGGGCTTACCGAAATGAGCCTTTCGCTCAAAGGCGATGCACCTGTCCGCGCAGCCTCAGGAACAATGATTTATTCAGAAGCCGGCGCAAAGCAGTTTGAAAAGGTGGGTGCGCAGGCCTACTCGAGTGTGGTAAAGCCTTTCCAGACACAGAGCAGCTATGCTTACATTGCGCTTGCTCCGGGAGAGAATATTCCCGTGAACGATCTTCAGTATAATTTCAATGGTAAAATATACGGCAAGCCAATTAATCACACTTTTCTGAATAAGGCGCAGCTCAATCCAAACTATTCCTATTCTATCAAGCTTACCTTTAAGAGCAAGGACCCGCTGCTGCTTTTCCAGGACGGTACGGTAGGGTATAAGGGTGATAAAACACCAGCACGCATGCCAATTGGTGTGGTGACGAAAGAAAAGACTGTTGAAACCGACACAGGTACAGCAATGGCGCTGAATAATGCAGGCGACGCCATACAATTTATTGAGCTTGCAGGTGATTATAGGTTGCCTTACTCTGATATAAACGAAGGTAAATTGTTTGATATTGAGGCTGACGGATTGCACTATACGTATGAATATGAAACAGGAAATTCATTTCAAGATTATTTGTCAGGGCCAGGAGGGCAATTCCCTCCTGCTGTACCCGTATCAGAATATCAGGAGGATGGCCAATATGTATTCCCGGCATTCCGCATGGCTGCCAATTATTCTCCTGGCGTGCCTACACAGAATATCGGAAAGTGGTTTTTGCCAACGGGTTCGCAATGGCGCGATGCTCTGATGCTGATTCAGAAACTTCCAAAATCCGATTTTGAAGGTGTAAATAGTGATAGTGAGTTTACAGAGTATATGCCATTTAGCTCAAACCCTGACGCTGATTTTGATGCCCTTGGTGGGAAAGTCACTGTTCCATGGTCGCTTACCAATATGCAAGCAGCGCTTACTGCAGTGGGCGGAACGTTCCCTGACGGTCTTTATAACGTGGCTGGCGGCTTTACATTGGCTGGAAACCGTGTGCATTATTTAGCAGCACAGCCTACCCGTATTGTCACTGTATGGACACAAGTGGCTGAATATGTCCCAGCGCACGTTCGTCCGTTTGTTCATTTCTAATGCTATACAAAGAGTTTATATCGTCTGTACAAGGCAGATAAAACGATATTAGAACCGTAAAATTGTGGTTAATTGCCGATGGCTCATGATGTGGCCAGCAGCAGTTAGCCACAGTTTTTTTGTTTTCGGTGTTTCTGTACGAAGCAGGAGTTATCGTGCTGCAAGCTTTTTTCATGTCCTGCCCAAGCGTTTTTTACTTATACCGGTTTTTATTAACGTGATTAAACTATGTAGGAAGGAGAAAACCTTTCTGCGTTTCGTCATGCTGCCTTTATCTTTTTCTTGCGTGCTTTAAGTTTGTTTATAGCATGATAGCCTGCTGAAGCTCTCTGTTACCTTTATCAAAGCCGCTTTCAGCATTTTCAATGGATATAATAAGCCCCGAAAGTTATTTGATTAACTTTCGGGGCTTTGTTTTATCTTAACAAACCCTTTTCATATTAATGAATATCAAAAGGTTTTCAACATCTTAATGTTTGTTATTGTTTCTCCTGTTTATTTCATTGTCCATATTTGCTGTCCAATAATCTTAGCTGGTACCCTTGACCTGTTAAATTCAATGAATCCTGGCGTAAAGTAAATAGAATTAGCATCTCCGACATTACGAAATGGTATACTTGTCCAATAACATCCAGTACCAGGAGAATACGTCCCGGAGTTAATATATCCAAGATATGGTAGGTAAAAATATTCGCTGGATGCTAACTCTCCGTTTTTAGAATCCCATAAAGCTCCTGCAGGTTGTCCTTTTTTCATTGTAATTCGAGGATAAGAACTTTCACTTAGATCCTGCTGATAATTGTTATAGGCAACAATAGTTGATTTTGTATTTCCGTATGCATCGGGTGCTGTTATATAATTCCATTTTTTTAACCAGGCACCTCCAACACACATATAGCCATTATAAAACCATGGATTTTTATTATCATAATATGGATCTCCAGCATAAGCATACCAGGTCGCAGCAGCGAAAGTAGGACAATCTCTACACGAATTTACCGCAGCAGTTGCAGAATTGCTGTATACTCTTCCGTCAGCTGGATTTGTGTATCTGTTTGGATAATCATTTCTACTATTATAAGTATAAACGGGGATGTTATCATACTGTGTACCAGTAGCTGCATTATACCAATAGTTATACCTTGCATCCCACTGATAAAATTGATCTTTCTTATCCGAAAAATCTTTTAAAGTTAAATCTACCTCTATCGGATAAACCATATTGGGTAAGTAGGTATGGGTATTTATCGTTTTAGTAACAACTCCTTTAGTGCTCCAACCAGTATTATCTCTGGCTTCCAGTGTGTACTCTACCTTCAAAGTGTGTGTGCCTGGTGCTATTACCATATAAGACGCATTAAGAGCCTGGTTAGGTGTAGGGCTAAGCTTACCGTTGACGCCGTAACCAAAAGATAATGTTATACTTTTTTCTGTGCCAGAACCTGTCAGCCCTGAAGGAGTTAAGGTATAGCTGCCTGCTATATTATCGTCAGAGGTTACCGTAATTGAAGTGACGCGTGGAACATAATTTTCCTTGTAATTGTTATGGGTATAGGGTAAGAAACAAAGAACTGTTGCCTTATGATCAAGATTAAACTGGTAACTACCATTAGCGCGTCTTTGTGCAGTAGCTGTTCCACAATCACCATAGTCACCTAACCTTTGTGTTGAATTATTCTGGGTTTGATATTGCAATTTGGAGATGACAACTCCATTATAGCTCGTAGCATTTTTGCCCGGATAATACACTGTAATTGTAGATGATGTATAACTCCCGGGAAGTTCAAATTTGGCAGTTGGTGCAGTAGCCGTAATGTCGGCTGTTCCACTAACACCATCGGCTGTCCATATTTTATCACCAGGCTCCCAGAAATAGTTGACCTGAGTTCCTCCCGGGTATGTCATATTGAGCGATGTACGTGTTTTTTCCGTTCCTCCAACAAAGGTAGTTGTTGATTGGGAATTTAAATTTTCATCACCTTTCTTACCATCCGTGTCAGCAATGTTCTCCGCACAGCCAGAGAGCAATATTGCTATCCCTAAAAAATAAATATTCTTCTTTTTCATTAATCTATTTTTAAAACCGTTCATTTACCTTATCTTCTAATCTTCACAATGTGGTTAATTCTCTCCTTCATCAGTTTCGTCTTCCCAAGATCCCTGCTTGGCTCCGCTTATGGGTGCACCAATGCCACCGGGATTGTGTCCGCTGAGATTAGACGCTTGCAGTAAGTTACTTTCCAATTGTGTTGGAACAAGCTCGATAGAAGGAGTAATGTAAATTCTCTTCATTTTTGTTTAATTAAATTTATATATTATCAACATTAAAATTTAGTTTATTCTACTTATACTGTAATGTAACAATTTAAATACATTACGTCATACTGATAGAAATGCACAACGCTCTCGCTATAACAAAACTCTATTGTTTATACTCATTTAAAAGTTCTATATATGTGCAGTATAATCATTTAAAAATGAATTTACGTTTAATAATCTGGATACATCAATTGTCAGATGTAAGATGACAATTGAAAAACCCTCTGCACTATAAGAACAATTTGATATTTTAAGAGGTTTTAATTACTATCCTTAACTTTCGGGGGCAAAGTTACAAAAAATTATACCCCCCCCCCCCGTATAAAATATGTTAAATAATAAAATATATTGTTATTTGAAAAGCCAGTTATTGAATTACGTTCTCCTATTTTAAGTAGCAAAATCAGGTCCTTATACTAAAACGTAACCCTTTCAAAAGCATTCTCAACTTGTGCGAAGTGCATAACTTGTTATATAAAAGCCATCTGTCACTATGTATACAGAACCGTCAACATCCGGCGTTTGTTTTTTTTAATTCATCGAATATACAGTAATCTCTAAAGGTAAAAGCCGTGACAGGCTGCTTGACCTGCCGTTACGAGCAGCTTTGTCATTTGCCGTTGAAGGTGGATCTGAGCGTATCGAATTGTGTGCCCGGGCATAACGGGTTATCCGTCATACTGTAATGAATGGTTATATATTGTCATTTTTGCAGCCCGTCATCCCCTTGTCGACGGTTTGATATGTCACAGTCCGCAACGTATTGTCCAGTTATTCGGGTTTGAGTTTCATGTATTTTGAGCCTGTGCAGGCAGGCATATCCCGTAAACGACACGCTGTTTACCATATTGTCAGGCTGCGCTCTTGCTTGGAAAACGCTCATGCGGGGTGCGGTATACACCCCGTTTCGTGATTCCTACGCACCTTTTAACAGAAACGAGTGTGTTGTATTGCTGCGCGCCCGGCATGGCACCATCCTGCGTTTTGAAAAGTTAAACAAGCGTGAAATGATGGTGAAAAAGTGTTGTGTGCGCACACAATTGTTTGATACAAGTCAAAAATAAGCTTAAAAGACCGTATTTTCAGATTGTAATTTTTGCAGATATGTGGAAGGCTTACTAACTTTGCATCAGATAACAAGATAAATTAGTTAGTAGATTTTTCATATAGGTTTTTAGTTTTTAGGTTTTGATAGATTGTTTTTTAGGTTCAAAAGGTTATTAGTTTTAGGTATTAAGATTGATTATTTTTCAGGTAACACAGTTTGATGTTGGATGGTGGTTTGACGCCGTGAGGCGGAAACCCCAATCTGGCTCAAATGGAATGAAAGACAATTTTGGAAAAGAAAAGAGCGGGATTTAGTCTGAGTGCAGACCGAATCCCGCTTGTTTTTTGTATCAGTAACAAATGTGATAAAGAAGATTTTGTGGTTTTCTCTATTCGCTATTCATATATTATATTTTGATCACGCTTATCATGAAATCCCATAATAAGCCGTATTGTTGATTCGAAAATGCCGTTCTGGTGCGGCCTTAAGCCCCTGACGGCATTGCCGTTGTTGTGTAGAGCCGGTTGTGCGGCGGCCGTAGGGCGTGCTGCTGACGGCCGCCGTACGCAGCGTGTGACGGTTGTCGGCAGCGTGTCTGGCGGCCGCCGCACAATGAGGTTTGTTCCCTGAAGCTCTCCCCATGCAGGGCTTTTCCAGTGTACAAAAGCCTCCTGAGCCAGGAGGATATGAGGCTGAACCCCCGTCCTTGCCGTTTCTTTTCCGTGCGCCCGTGCCCCCTGAGTCAGGGGGATGGGGGTCTGAACCACCGCCTTTTCCGTTTCTTTTCCGTGCGCTCGTGCCCCCTGAGCCATGAGGTTATGAGGCTGAACCACCGACCCTTTCCCTCCGTCCCCTGTATTCTTGTACCCATCTCCTCTCAAAATATCCTGATAACAGGTTATGGACGGGCTGCCTCTGCCCGTACCTTTTTAATGATATACAACCTGCATTCCTGTTTGTCTGCACCGCAGGAAGCTCATGATGGTCATGGAGCAGAGCCGAAAAGGTGGTATAAAATGTATCGTGGAGTTATAGCCTGGTGTAACGAAAATCATCGGGGAATAATGGCATGCCGGCCCTGAGATGACGATGTGTAATTGATATAATCGGCCTATTTGTCGTTGTAATGACCCTCAACCTCCAGCACATAAACCTCAACAATGTCTTCATAAACATCGTAGATGATGCGGTCGTGGGCCGTGACGTGTCGCGACCACGTCATATCTTTCCCGCCTTTCAGTGGTTCAGGGTGGCCGAGTCCGGTTTTAGGGTGTTCCAACAGTTCTTCAAATATCCTGCGATACTTTTTAAACAAGTCGGGATTTGACTTTTTCCATTTTGCGATTACCTTGTCAACGGCATGCGAAACTCTTATCGTGTAAGTCATAAACCGTCGAAATAAGCATCAATATCTTCACTGTTTTTGAGCGTAACACACCTTTCTGCCCTTATTTCCTGCCTTGCCTTTTCTATTCTTGCGCTCAGTTCGGGCGTGATAGTAAGGTCGTCATCCTCAACAGGCACGAGGATATACGCCTGCTTTTTGTTCCTGCGGATAATTACTTTCTCGCCCTGGTCGGCTAGGTCAAAGACGTGAGCCTGACGACTTCTGAATTCTCTGGATGTAAAATTACGTACTGCCATAGTGTTCATTTTTCGGCAAAGATAGGTAGTTTTCGGCATAAAAACAAATATAATGCACCGTTTTTGGTACACCGCATCATTTATTTCTACCTCCTTTCTGCCTCTTTTTCCGTTCGCTCTCGCCCCCTGAGTCAGGGGGATGGGGGTCTGAACCGCTGCCGTTGCCAAAACACGCTTATGGCCTGCACACCGCTGGCACAGACCCTTTTCTTCTCCCGTTTTTCACTTTTTTTATAAGAAAGTTGTGCAAAAATTTGCGCAAACCCTGCCGATTATATATTTTTGTGGGGTGAAAAACGGCAGATGGTCTGCATGACAATGACATGACGGGCGGCTGCTTGTTTTTCAGCCGGCAGGCTTTACCCCCTTACAGCCGTACTGGAATGAGGGCAGAGGGCCGCCGGAAAAAGGGGAGAGGGGTATCCGCCACAGCGTTACAGACAATGCCCGGCATTGCAAACCGCTTTCCCTGACTGCTAAAAACTGATATGACAAAACAATGCCTTAACCACCCTGCTGCCTCCGAATGCCGCGACAACAACAGGAACAACGACGGCAGCCCCCTTGCAACGGTTACCGAAAACCTGCGAAGCACGGCGCGGCAGCAGCATTATGCAAGCCTGAAACCGCCGGCAGCGAGGCGCAAAACGTACGGTGCAGCGGGAAACCACCGGTAAAACGGTAACAGTATACGGGGCAGGCCATGCCTTCAGCACAGCACAATCTGTTAACATTCTATACATTTATCTTAACTTATGGCATCAAAACGACTTTTTACAACGGCCCTTTCGGCCTTGTGCTTCTGTTCATTTGCGGGAGCACAGCAGTTGTCGATGAATCTGCAGTCGGCAACGGTAGGGCAGGCTGTTGAGCAGCTGCAAAGCGAGGGTTACTCGCTCATCTGCCACGGTGGCGTACTAAACATGTCGCATCGCGTACACGTTGACGCGAGCACACTGCAACAGGCTGTCGAGCAAATACTCGACGGGCAGGATGTTTCGTACACCGTTGCGGGAAACAAAATTATTGTAGAGCCGCGCATGCGCGGTGCCATGGCACAGCAACAGCGCAAGACTGCCGGGCAAACCTTTAGCGGACGTGTTACCGATGCCGCCGGAGAGCCGGTGGCAGGAGCGGTTATAAAGGTTAAAGGTACAGGGCAGGGAGCCGTGGCCGACGCCGATGGCAAGTGGACTATTCAGGCCCGGCAGGGCGACGAACTGGTGTTTACCAGTCTGGGTTTCACCCCCTCGACGGTAAGGCTGGGCAGCAAAACCACGGGCGTAAGCGTGAAGATGGACGACGACAACAAGCTTTTGAACGAGGTTGTAGTAGTTGGTTACGGCACGCAGAAGAAGGTAAACCTCACGGGTGCCGTCAGTTCGGTCGACTTTACCCGTCAGTCGTCGCGTCCCGTAACAACGGCATCGCAGGCCCTTGCCGGCATGGCCGCCGGTGTTCAGGTGCTGCAAAGTTCGGGCCGTCCGAACTCGGAGGGCTTCGGTATCAACATACGCGGTATAGGAACGCTGAACAATGCGTCACCGCTGGTGCTGGTAGACGGTATGGAGATGGACCTCTCGTCGGTGAATCCCAACGATATTGAGAGCATCTCTATTCTGAAAGATGCCGCTTCGTGCGCCATCTACGGTAACCGCG
>ERZ773051.1399-NODE-1399-length-13280-cov-3.492779_pt1 | contig 13280 bp, 12 predicted proteins | sample MGYA00580631_ERZ773051 | MGnify/ENA primary metagenome ERZ773051 (study PRJEB29015, sample SAMEA2738137) | human oral metagenome | biome: human oral; feature: human-associated habitat; material: saliva | place: China | collected 2204 ...
CGCTCTTCCGATCTAAATTCCTTATCTGTAATCATCCAGTTGGTAAAGCTAAGCAAATTATCGTGCGAGATTTGCACACCCTTTGGCTTTCCAGTCGTTCCCGAAGTGAAAATGATATAGTAATTATCATCACCTTTAACAGGGTGTGTAATTTCGTAAGGATGTTTGGCTGCAAAAGCAGTTTGAACTGCTGCCAAGTCAAGAATTGGTATGTTCACATCTTTCAGCGGAAATTCATTGATTGCAATGATGAGACTAGGTTGTGCCACTTCCACAATTGCTGTCACACGTTCAAGGGCGGAATGACTATCAATCGGGATATAGGCATGACCTGACTTCGTTAAGGCTACAAAAGTCGCCAACATGTCGTATTCTTGCCCACCAAAAACTACTACTGGTGATTTCTCAGGAAGCGCAAGGCTATCAATCTTTGCAGCAAGGGAATCTGAGTCCACTTTCAAATCATGATAAGTATGAACTTCTCCGAGGACATTGTAAACTGGAAAATCTGGTTGAGACTGAGCAAAATACTCAATCGTTTCAATCATATCATTAATTACTGAATTGGTCACAATCTGCTCCTAAAATTCATTGTAGATAAAACCACCTTGACCTTGGCCAAGATAATTAAAGAAATAAAGCAAGGCTAAAAATATCACAAAATAAAGTAGCGTCTGCCCAAAAAATTTAAAAATTATTTTATGTTTTTTCATTATATTCATCACTTTTGTCTTACTTCTAAGATAGACTTAGTATATTTTACCATTTTCTAGCGCAATTTTTCAATACAAAACATTCTTTAATTGAGGAATTAAGCTAGAATTAAGGTTTATTTACAACAAACCTAGGGAAATCACAGATGTGCTGTCTCAAAAAACTAGAAAAGAAAATGGTTTTAGACTTACATTTTAAAAATATATAAAAATTTTATATATTTTCTTGACTTTGAAAGTGAAAAGCACTATACTATGTATAGAAAAATTATATATAAAAATATTATACATAGGAGGTGACTCATGTATTTTCCAACATCTTCTACCCTGATTGAATTTCTCATTCTAGCGATTTTGGAAAGTGAAGATTCCTATGGCTATGAGATTAGCCAAACGATTAAATTGATTGCCAATATCAAGGAATCAACCTTATATCCTATTTTAAAAAAGTTAGAAAAGAATCGTTACTTAACAACTTACTCGCAAGAATATCAAGGTCGAAAACGAAAGTATTACTCTCTTACTCCAAATGGACGGGAGCAATTAAGTACCCTTAAGGAGGAGTGGAAAGTGTATACAGCGACAGTCAACGGTATTATAGAAGGGAGCGTTCGTCATGACAAGAACTGATTATTTAGCCGCATTAGAGAAATACTTAAAAACATTACCTGAGGCAGACTATAAAGAAGCGATGGATTATTTTACGGAATACTTTGAAGACGCTGGATCTGAAAATGAAGCACTAGTCATTAAAGAGTTAGGAGATCCTAGAGACGCAGCAGAAGAGATTATTCGCTCGCTTTCAGTACATTCGACAGAAGAGATAAATTCTGATAGTGCAGCAAAACAACCATCTCCGAATATTCATCCTTCACAATATGCTAGCGACACTTATATCTTTGAAGATTACTCAACCGTCTCTGAATTGCATATTGATGTGAGTACTAAAGATATTCAAATTGAGCCTTCACCTGATGCTTTCTTTCATATCAAATACTACAACGGAAAGAGCAGCAACCAGTTAAGCTCGATTGTTCGTGACAAGAAATGGTATATTACAGAAAAAGGAGCAGCAAACTCTAGTGGTTTGAACTGGATTATTCATGTTATGAAAAATGGTCTGGATCGTCATCCAGTTTGCATTCAAATCCCAAGTGGAAACCCTCTTCAAGTCTTCTCTTTGCAATCTTCTTCAGGTGATGTTGCTATCTCTCGTCTTCAAACACAAAAGGGAGATATCGAACTTGCAAGTGGCGATCTGTCCATGCGGCATTGTCAATTACAACAGACCGATGTTACCCTTACTAGTGGCGATATCCATCTGGCACATGCCAAATTAACAGATTGTAAAATTACTCTTGTATCAGGTGATCTCGACACGCATTCTTTAGAAATTGCTGGTAAAACCTCTATTCAAACAACAAGCGGAGATGTTACGCTTCATTTGTTGCACCATGATTTTAGCTATGATATTGAAACGGTACATGGAGATATTTCTATTTCTGAGCAGCTCCAGCCAAGCCACCAAATTGTTGGCAACACAATCCGTCATAAAGTATCAACTTCTACAGATTCTCTTGCTATCCAAGCTGTCAGCGGAGACATCAATCTTTATTAGAGGTTTAGCATGAAACAGATTGATTGGTTATTCTTTGATATTGGCTCAACTTTGGTAAACGAAGAAAAAGCCTACCAAGATCGGATTGAGCAGGCTATTGCGGATACTCACATTTCTTATGCAGCATTTTATCAAACTATGATCCACTATTTTATGGAAAATAAAAAAGGCGATGTAGAAGCTCTGAACGATTATGGTCTGAAGCGTCCGTCTTGGAGGTCTGATTTAGAGGTGCTGTATCCTGACTGCAAGCAAGTGCTGAAAACTCTCCACCAACACTACAAGATTGGGATTATTGCCAACCAGTTACCGAACTTGCAAGCAAGATTGAGAACATTTGGTATTGATTCTTGGATCGATCTGGTGATTTCCTCTGCCGATGTTGGCTTGGCAAAACCCGATTTCGCTATTTTTGAGTTAACTTTCCAACAAGCGAACTGTTTGGCTGAACACGCTGTGATGATTGGCGATCGTTTGGACAATGATATTCTTCCGGCTAAACAACTTGGAATGCAAATCATTTGGATCCGACAGGGATTTAGCCACTTGAACCACATAACGAATCCAGCAGAAACACCAGATTGGACTGTTGATAATTTGGCAGAAATAGGAGATATTTTGAAGAATTAGTAACATAAAAAGCTAGAGCAAGAAACTCTAGTTTTTTAATGTCATTAATTTTATTATAGCATATATTTTCCTTCAAAAATAGACTTGTTTTTTGCTATTGTACTATATTGAAGCCCAAGGAAGGGGAATTGTTTAAGCAGTTCCTTAGTGTTATTCTTAAATTGTATGATTGGTTTTATTGTGAAGGTCAAACGAAAGAGGTTGGGGCTCCCCAGCCTCTTTTCATGCTATTTCCAACCTCCGCCCATCCCATTTGCGTTTTGAGTAGTTAGGCTAGCTGTTGCAGTCGTGGATTGTCCATTGACTGTAATGGTGTAGCTTTTACCGTCTTTGATAGCAGCTGAGCTCGCCAGAACAGATTGGAAATTCTTAGCAGCGGTGTAGCTGAGGATTTCTTTTCCTGACGAATCAGAAATCGTCACCTTAGCACCAGCATTCCCAGATACATTCGTAAGGATAGAGGCCTGTTTAGAGTTTGAGCCAAAACCCATTGCCATGCCATTGCTACCGACCATTACAACGGTGCCACCAGTAATGGTGCCATTGCCATCATAGTCAAGAGCACCATTGCCACCATTTGTGGGACCGTCCACATAGACTTCCCCACCTGAAATGGTCAAATCCCCATTAGAATCCAAACCGTCACCTTGTGCGTTAATCTTTATCTTACCACCAGTAATTGTCAGGCTGACACCAGCAGTAGCTTGTCCCGGAGTCTTTTCACTACTGCTACCGTCTGCGACATTGATTCCATCGTCATTCGCCGTCAAGTCTAAATCCCCACCGTTAATGGTGACGGTCTTGCCTTCTAGTGCTTCTTCGCTCTTTTCCACTTTAATCGTACCGCCGTCAATAAAAGCAGTATTAGAAGCGTGAATGCCGTCATCTCCAGCGTTAATGGTAATCTTTCCAGACTGGATATAGAAATTGCCTAGCGATGTATCTTCATCATTATCCGCGTGAATGGCATCTTCCGTTGCAGTCAAATTCATTGTCGCGTCTTTGATATTGATTGCGTCATTCGCTGAAAGGGCGTTTTTATAGCCTTTGATTGTGTAGGTTCCGCCTGTAATGCGCAAATCATCATTGGACTCAATAGCATTGCCATAATTGCCTTCGACCGTCAGACTACCAGAACCGTTGAAAGCGAGGTCGTCCTTGCTGTAAATCGCAGCGTCATAGTCTGTATTCTTGTGATTAGCAGAATCCGAAATCGTGTTCTTGCTGCCCTTTGCAAGCGTGATAAAAGTCTTATCTGCATTTTCTACGACAATAGCAGCATCTGTTCCAGTCATCGTGACCCCATTCAGCACGAGTTGAACTTTGTCTTTATTGCCAACTTTAACGACAATTTGGACATTTTCACTTGAACCAGACAAGATATATGTCCCAGCTTTAGTAATTGTCACCGTAGATCCCGACACTTCTGCACCAGAACCAGAAGCCTTAGCAGATGAACCGCTCAGACTAATCTTAGTTGCTTTTGATTCATCATAAGAAGCGTCTTGGTCACGTTTAGTAAAATAATCAGACGTCTTGGTGGTCGTTGTCTTACTTGTGCTAGAGGAGCTAGTGCTGGTTGAGCTGGTGTTTGTCGTACTGCATGCCCCTAAAGCAACTGTCAATAGGACAAGCAGAATCAAACGTTTGAACTGTTTTCGTTTTGAAGTTGATTTTCTCATGGCTGTCCTCCTTTTACAGTTCATTTTCTTTTGTGACATAGCGGCTAATGGCAATCTCTAAATTCCCATTTCGCGTCCGCAGAGCGTCCACTAATTCTTTCTCTGTCATCGTACCATTTAATTGGACAATATACTTAATCTTGAACAAACTTCCCATATCAGACGTTTTGACATTTGCCAGTTCAACATAGTTGGTCGCCTTTTGAAAGATGTCATCAAAGACAGTTTCATAATCCAAACTTTCTGGAATGACAACAGTCACTTGGCGCATAGAATGCTTCATCTGCCCAAAATTCACCGTTTCCAGCAACAACATGACAACTGACATGATGATTGTAAAGACGCTGGCAAAGACAAGATAGCCCATGCCGACAGCAATCCCAATCGTCATCGCAAGGAAAATCGCCAGCAATTCCTTAGCGCCGCCCGGTGCCGAACGAAAGCGAATCAAACTGAAAGCCCCCATGACCGCAACCCCTGCTCCCAGACTACCATTGACTAAAAAAATGACAATGGCAATCAAAGTCGGCAGCATAACCAAAGTCATCATAAAGGACTTGCTGTAAATGGTTTTGTACTGATAAACCTTGGCTAATATCAGTCCCAGCACAAGGGCGATACCAATCGCACCAAACATACTGGCTGGATTGATTGTTGTTCCTGTAAAAACGTTATTAAATAACTGATCGAACATATCTGATTACTCCTTTATAGTCTGTTGTTTTCTTATAGGCGACTCCATATTTTGAGAAAGATTTTGGAAAAACGTGGTAGCAGTCCAAAATTTCTGCCAGCCAGAGTGGATACGCCCCAGGTACCTTAATTTCCATGATAACATGGTTGTCAGGTAGCAGGTTCTTGCCATCTTTTCCTGCTAACAAACTTAATTTTTTCGTTCGATAAGCGACATCATAATCGATGGTAATCCGCACATTTGAATCTTCCAAACCTTTTAAAGAGTAGCGGTTGTAGTAAATATACATCATGGGCTGCACACCTCCATACCGCTTGCAGAGCCATTCGATTTCTTTCTTAATCTGCGAATCCTCAAGCTGGCATTCCCCCGCGAGGTATCGCTCTGCTGTCAACAACTCAGTCGCAATCCGACGTTTATACACAACCTTACGCACTTTTTTCTTGATTTCCAAAAAAACTTGGCTATCAGCCTGAGGGCTAGCGTCATAAGTCCGCACGCGCAATTTTTCCTTGAAATAAGGCTTCTCCAAAGACTCCCGAATCATCTGATAGGTCGGCGTATCATAGTAGAGGTTGCCAATCGTTGAATAGGCATGCTCGTCTTCTGCCATATACGCTTCAAACTCCTTTAGCAAATCTGCCAACGTTTCCTTTGAGATGACATACTTGGTTTCTATCCGTTGAAATTTATCTTTAAATGTTTTTTTAGCCATGAGATTGCTCTCCTTTGTCGTTCTTTATCTACGTAGTTTACGGGCAAATCCTTAAAAGAAAGCTAAAGAAAACTTAAAGAAAACAAAACACCCCCATTTTCTGGAGGTGTTTAATAGATGTCTGTAGAATGAAATAGAAAATAGAAGCTACCGCAATCTTATTCTTCACTCTTCTCTGCTTTTTCTTTTTTGATAAGAAAAGTGCAAATAACGAGAATATCTGCTATCAGCAAAATCCAATACCACACGGTATCACCGCTTATTGGACCAGAAGAGAAAGTACGTAAAAAATAAAACATCAGATACAAAGAAATGTCATTATAAAATTCCCAGTTAAAATGATAGCTGCCTACTGGATAGGACCGCTTATGCGAACACTCTGGCACAAAGATCTGCAAGAGCAAAAATGTTCCCAACACAGCAAAATAAATCACATTGAACACGTTCAATTTCGGATAAGGTTCAACAACCAAGGAAAAGAATATCATCATGCTCAACAGATAAAACCGCCACCGAAACCAAAATTCGTTATTAAAATGAAATCTTATCATCCCATCACACTTTCTAATTTTCTGCTCGTTCCTCTTCTTCGTCTTTATCCTACCACTCTGACAGACAAACTTCAAGTAAGATGAAGGAGAAATGTTAGTTGATTTCTGCTACTTTTCCTGCTTCTGCTTTAGGCTCTTTGCCCTTGCGACGGGCAAGGACATCCGCATAGTGCTTGCGGCTGTTATTGAGCACGGAAAGGAAGGTCGCATAAAAGCCATCGTCTTTGACTTGGTGCAAAATCACCACATAGTCCGCCAACTGTTGGTAAGGCGTCGCCACTTCTTTGCGCAATCGCTTGACATCATAGCTCACTTTTTGCAATTTCTCTTGGGAACGAGAGGCAAAGAGTTGTTCAAAAGCCGAGTGGCTTTCGGTCAGATTTTCAACGAATTTCCCAAGCGCTAAAGTCCCCACCTGCTCCTTATATGGGGCTGTTTTTAGCTTGTCCAGCAAGCTGACAACGAGGGCAGTTTCTTCCTCGTAATGCTTCTGATGAGCGTCTTTGTATTGGTCAAACAAGCGTTTCAAGCTGGCATAAGCTGCCTTTTCCTCTTCCCGCTTGGCTGCCCGATAAGGTTTCAGCGCATCGCGAAGAGCTTGCAAATCAGCGTCGCGCAATTCGTCAGCCGCACTAATCGAAGCTGACTTTTCACTCGCCCGAATCTGACCGAGAGAGGCTTGATAAGCAGGCAAGGCTGATTTTATCTTCTTGACGAGAGCGGTAATGACATCCTCATTTTTAAAGTCGAGCGCTTCTTTCTCCACATCATCTAAAAAACGAGTGATAAACTGCGTGAATTCCGCATGGCGGAGATTACTAATTTTAAGTCCAATGAGCTTTTCTTGCTTCATAAATTCCTTCTTTCCTTTTTTACTTGTCACTTAAAGCGACCGTTTCAATGACTTCTCCTTTTTCCGTCAGCGCGGCGGATGACCTCAACTACTTTTTGTTTGCTTCGTCCGCCCGGCGGAAAGTCTCCCTTACTTTTGGTTTACTCCGTCCGCCCGGCGGACAGCATGAATCAAAAGAAGTTTATCTCGTCCGCCGAGCGGACGGAGTGAACGACAATCAGTTTGCCTTGTCAGCCATGCGGACGAAGTGAAATTGTCTCGTCTTCCCTCATCAGCCAACGAAATCCAGAAAAATCATCTCATTTAGTATAACATGAATGGGAAATTATAGGAAATTTTCTGAAAAAGAGGATTAACCACTTTCAAAACAGTTTGAACACACAGTCCTCAATGGAACGCAGAAGCAGAAAAGGTATTTTTCTTCATCACTTTTTCTCCTTTCATCTATATGATATAATATGATGAAAAGGCATTCACAAAATGCCCACTATTTTCACATTTCATATTTAACACAAGGAGTCGCCTATGCGTTGGGATATTGGCACAGTTTACAAGACGATTCGAAAAGCAAAGGGAATCACCCAGCAAGAGATTTGCGGAGATTGGATTTCTCGCTCCAATCTTTCCAAGTTTGAAAGCAACCAATCCGTTCCCAGCTATGAAACCATGGAATTTCTGCTCCACCAGATTGACATGAGCTTTGGGGAATTTGAATATATTTGTAATTACTATAAACCGCGGACAAGACAAGTGATTATCAATCAAATGTCAAACCACTTATCTATTGTTAATAATACAGAACTTAAAAAAATTGCTCATCTATGCGAAGAACATCTTAAAAAAGTCAAACATGATTTGCCAATCCAAAATATTCTCTCCACAATCAATATTATTATGGAAGTACGAGAGCATAACTTTAGCGATAAAGCAAAACAATTGGCAGAGCAAATTTGGACAGACTTAGAAAAGCGAGATGTCTGGTACGAAAGTGACTTTCGTCTGTTAGGTGTTATTCTCTTCTTCTTTCCAATTGAAACCATTCAGGAGATTACCGAAAAAATTCTCACCAATCTTGAAAAATATAATGATTATAAAAACATCAAAGGAACTCAAGCCTCTATTTTATTCAATCTTTCCACCGTTTATTTTCTCAATAACCACCTTGACGATTGCCAGCGTATCACCGAGATGATCTTACCGCTCGCCAAGCAAACCAAACGATACGACAAGCTCGGCTTTGCTCAGGTTCGCCTGGGCATTTGCCAAGGAGACGACGACCTTATCCAGAAAGGTCTCCAGTTGCTTGAGCTGACAGAAGAAACGACCTTGCTCGAAAACTTGAAAGAAGAAGTCAAACAGCATCGTACTTCCCCTTTCTCTCATGTTTCACGTGGAACTTCAGCACCTTAAAGGAGACAGAGAAGCAAATGACTTACAACGGATTTGTATTTTTTGATATTGATGGTACTTTAGTAAATAGTCAGGGACAAGTTCCGATAGAAAATAAAAGAGCCATTGCTCAACTACGAGCCAACGGCTTTCTGCCTATTATCTGTACGGGGCGCGGTCGCGGAGAAATGGGGACGGTTCTGGAAGACGCTGGGATTCATTCCGCTATCTTGCTAAATGGCATGGAAATCCTCCATGAAAAGCACTTCTTGTTTGAAGGACGAATTGCACAAAACAGCATTCTCAAGCTCCTGCAACTGGCAAAGGAAAATGAGCATGACCTAGGTTTTTATTCGCAAGGAGAAATGCGTGTGACGGCGCTCAGTCTGACCGTTCAGCGGAATTTCCGCTATTTTCATCAAGACCTGCCCCAAGTCGGTCCGACCATTTATCAAAACCAGCCTTGTCAGATGTTGCTCATTTTTAGTGAGGAGCCTGAAAAAGACACCCAGTATCAGACAGAAATCCCTGAACTGCACTTTTTCCGTAACAGCCCCTACTCGATAGACATCACGCCGCACGGCTGTAACAAAGGCTCTGGGATTCAGCACCTGCTGACCTTGCTGGCAGACGAAGCACCGACTTACGCATTCGGAGACGGACTCAATGACCTGACCATGTTTGAAGCAGTAGATTATCCTATTGCAATGGGCAATAGCCAAGCAACCGTCAAGGAAGCAGCCACTTTCATCACGCGCTCCAACGATGACAACGGCATTCCACATGCCCTTGCCCATTTCGGTTTGATTTAAAAAAGAAGCTCCTGTATTCAAGATACAAGAGCTTTTAGATTAAACTAATTCTTTTTTATTCGGATTGTAGACCAAGAAACCAAGACCGACAAAGAGCAGCAGAACAACTGTCATGAAGGCAACTTGTCCACCGACTTGCCCTGTTATCGAAATTGTTTGACGCAAAGCCGAAACAGAGTAACTCATTGGCAACCAAGGATTGACATCTTGGAAAATCTTATCCGTCAACGGAAGTGGGTAAGTCCCTGCACTAGAGGCTAGTTGCAACAATAACAAAATCAAGGAGGTGAAAGCACCAAGCTTAGTGTCCCACGTTACCAGAGCCGTCACCACCGCCATGAAGCACATGCTCGTTAAAAGAATGATTCCAAGCGTTGCCCATTCATGATTGGCAGTCAAGCCAATCATGTGCACTGCACCATACACCAATAAACCTGCCAAGAGAGAAATAACGCCATTGACCTGAATACGTGCTTTCAGCCATTCCATACGTGTCTCAGGTTTCTTACCAGAAGGCAACGTGTTAAAAATGATATTGGTTGAAATCGCTGCTACAAAAAGTGCCACAGAAATCATGTATGGAGCCATACCGATACCATTTTTACCAACATGGTCTTTATCTATTTTCTTCGTTGTCAATGGATTTGCGAGAGCTTTAGCATTGGCTTTATTGGTTGTCGCCATAGATAATTGATTTTTGGCATCTGTCAAACCTGCTGTCAAGCTGTCCGCACCCGACACAAGTGTCCCCAGATTAGACGTGATAGTTGAGCTGCCGTCTGCCAGCTTCGTAGAACCATCTGCTATTTTACCAGCACCATCAGACAGTTTGTCTGCCCCTGACACGAGTGTAGCAGAATTGTTCACTAATTGACTAGCTCCGTCTGCTAATTTTGCCAAGCCGGCATCAATTTGACCATTATTAGCCGCCAATTGATTAGCTCCAGAATTGATTTTTGCCATACCAGATGTCAATTGACTATTCTTACCAGCCAAGGTCTTAGAACCTGAACTGATTTTCGCCATACCAGATGTCAATTGGTCGCTATTGCCAGATAAGGTATTAGCTCCTGCCGTAATCTGAGCAACCCCATTGGTGTAGTCGGTTACACCTTTTGCTAATCGACCAGCACCCGTTGCTAAGCTCGTTTGCAATTGATCAATACCTGCTGCTACTTGATTAGCACCCGCAGTTGATTGTTGCAAAGCTGCGAGAATGCTTGCTTGGGACTGTTGTGCACTCACTTGGAGATTTGAAAGCGCACCTTTTGCTTGTTCGATAACAGCGATGTTTTGTTGATTAGAAGATTGCTCTGGCAAGTTCGCCACTTGCGTCTTGAGCGCTTGAATATTTGTCAATAGACTTGCCGCAGTCGTAGCAGTTTGACTTGGAGTTTGCGAAATCGCAGCATTGATTTCTGCCTGCTCACTAGCACTTAACTTTTGATAAGCAGCTGTAGCAGCCACGTTAGTTGCAATCGTAGTCTTGTCTGTCGTCGCACTATTGGCAAGCGTGTTCGCAGCCGTTTCCATATCGCTTAAAGCAGTCGTCATGCTTGCTTTAGCGGCTGACAAGTCTGATCCAGTTGAAAGAGCGGTTTGCACAGCAGTTAAACCTGCTTGCAAATCCTGTAGCTTTTGAACTTGTTCAGCAGTCATGCCAGATTGTTGAACAGTTGTCATTAACGTATTCAGACCCGTAGCTAATTGATGCGCGCCGCTTGATAATTTTTGAATTTCTCCATTAGAAGCGGTCAATTGATTGACTCCAGCCAATAAATTTTGCGATTGAGCATTTAACTGATTCGCACCGCCTGCAAGATTTGCTACACCATTGGCATACGCATTTAAACCATCTGATAATTCTCCTGAACCGTCAGCCAATTGACCAACAGCATTTGTATAGTCTGTCAGACCTTTTGAAAGCGTATCTGAACCAGAAGCCAATTGACCGACACCTGACGTATAAGCTGAAAGGCGTGTCGATAGCGTACCAATTCCGTCTGACAGCTGACGCACCCCAAGCGTATAGGTTCCCAAACCTGTCGTCAATGTATTAGCGCCGTCTGCAAACGTCATGCTAGAGCTAGATAAAGTATTCAAATTATCTGTCAAAGTTTGACTACCGTCTTTTAATTGTTGACCGCCAGAAGCGAGTTGCCCACTACCAGAAGCAGCTGTTGTCATACCTTTTCTCAATTTATTCATACTCTTAAAAAGAGAAGTCGTATACGTATTGGTCACATTGTTTGCGACAGTTTGTTGAAGCCGCGTCATAGCCGAATCACTCATCTTGCTGGCAATAAAGCTGTGCCCGCTAGACGTTTGATAATCAATCTGCATTTTTTGTGGCTTATTATCCAGAATACTAGCTGCCTTTTGGGATAAATCACTTGGAAGCGTGATAATCATATAATAATCACCTTTCTCCAAGCCCTTCTTAGCCTTTCCTTCAGATACAAAATGAAAGTCCAAAGCATCATTCTTTTTAAGACTTTTCACCATATCATCACCAACGGATAAGGTGTTGTTGTTAAATGTCGCATGTTGGTCTTTATTCACAACCGCTACTGGCAATTCTGAAACTTTACCATAAGGATTCCACATGGAGCTCAAAAAGATCACATTATAAAGAGCAGGAATCAAGGAAACACCAACCATGATAATAATAAAGATTGGTTTTTTGAAAATTGCTTTCCATTCTTTGAACATTTTTTCTCCTCTATCTTAGACACTCTGTATAAAAATTTTAATTTTTGAAATATTTTTATACACATTGTCTAAATATTTGATATAATAGATTATACAGTTTCTGAAATTTTTCACAAGAGAAAAAATTGGTTTTTAGACACGTTGTATAAAATTGTTCAAAAGAGGAAGGTAGAATGGTAGAAAGTAACAAACGTCAAAAAACAAAAATGATTATTGAACATGCAATGGTTGAGCTGCTTGAACACGAATCGTTCGACCAGATTAGTACAGTCAAGTTGACCAAGACCGCCGGCATTAGTCGTAGCAGCTTTTACACACATTACAAAGATAAATATGACATGATTGAGCATTATCAGCAAAAACTTTTCCATAAGTTAGAATACATTTTTGAGAAGTATGCTCAAGACAAGCGTAGCGCGATTATAGAAGTTTTTGATTTTCTCACACGAGAATCCCTCCTTTCTGTTTTGTTAACAGAAAACGGAACAAAAGAAATTCAAACATTTTTACGCCATAAATTCCAAATCATGCTGGCTGAAGACCTACAAGAGCGCTTTAGTAGTAAACTACTAAGTCAAGTGGAGAAAGAATACAGCTATGTTTACCTGACAAACGCCTTTTTTGGAGTTTGTCAAATGTGGATTGCTAGAGGAAAAAAAGAAAGCCCTGAACAAATGGCAGATTTTCTTTTAAAAATGTTGGATTAGAATATTTCTTATACCTTGCCCTAGTAGCACCCACAAGCTCTCTAGGGCTTTTCTTCGTAATCTTTACAACAAAAAAAGAAGCTGGGAAGATTCCCAACCTCTGATAATCCATCGATTAAAGTTGTTTGTTATAGTATTCAACGACAAGCGCTTCGTTGATTTCTGGGTTGATTTCGTCGCGTTCTGGCAAGCGAGTCAATGAAC
>ERZ773051.1402-NODE-1402-length-13257-cov-14.602636_pt1 | contig 13257 bp, 8 predicted proteins | sample MGYA00580631_ERZ773051 | MGnify/ENA primary metagenome ERZ773051 (study PRJEB29015, sample SAMEA2738137) | human oral metagenome | biome: human oral; feature: human-associated habitat; material: saliva | place: China | collected 2204 ...
AGACAACCTCGCCACCTTTGCGTCCAGCTTTTGGTCCGATGTCTACAATCCAGTCGGCTGCACGCATCATGTCTTCGTCGTGTTCTACCACGATGACCGTGTTTCCCATGTCGCGCAGCTCTTTTAGCGAGTTGATAAGACGCTCATTATCACGCTGATGAAGTCCGATAGACGGTTCATCAAGGATATAAAGAACATTGACAAGTTGTGAGCCTATCTGTGTGGCAAGGCGGATACGCTGGCTTTCACCACCTGAAAGCGTAGCACTTTGACGGTTCAAAGCAAGATAATCAAGGCCCACGTCGAGTAAGAAGTTTATACGTTTACGTATCTCCTTCACAATCTCTACAGCGATTGTACGCTGTTTCTCATTCATGTGTTCCTCAACATGGTCTATCCAATCTCGCAGTTCGGTTATATCCATCTCTGCAAGTTCAGCAATGTTCTTATCCCATATCTTGTAAGATAAAGCCTCACGATTAAGACGATGACCATGACATTCAGGACATTGTGCTTCGGCTATGAACTGGTCTGCCCACTTCTTACCAGCTGAGGAATCATCATTCTCCATGACCGTACGGAGATACTTAATGATACCATCAAAGGACACAAAGTAGTCGGAGGTGGTGTGTACAAGTTCTTTAGCAATCTTCAACTTCTCCAAAGAACCATACAAAACCTCGTCCATTGCCTCCTTAGGAATATCCTTGACAGGGGTCTTGAGGCTACAATCATATCGTTTTAAGAGTGCATCTATCTGCCAGAAAATCATCTGGTTCTTATACTTTCCTAACGGTACGATAGCTCCACTATGGATGTCAAGCTTATCATCAGGAATCACCTTCTTTAGGTCTATCTCATCAATCACACCCAATCCTTTACACTGCGGACAAGCTCCTTCGGGCGAGTTAAAGGAGAAGATGTTTGGAGCAGGGTCTTTGTATGCTATCCCAGTGACTGGGTCCATCAGTCGTTTAGAGAAGTACTTAGCTTCGTCTCGTTCGTTGTCAAGGATCATTATCAAGCCTTCTCCTTGCTTCATGGCCGTTGAGACCGTCTTTGCCAGACGCTCACGTAGCGTGTTATTCTCCGTACCACCGAGTTTCATCTTGTCGATAACAACCTCAATATTATGGTTCTTGTAGCGGTCAACCTTCATACCACGTGTTAACTCTTGTACCTCTCCATCGACACGAATATACAAGTATCCCTTGCGTCGCATCTGCTCAAAGAGTTCACGATAATGTCCTTTACGGTTGCGAACAAGTGGTGAGAGAATATATATCTTGCGGTCTTGATAATCAGACATAATCATGTCTACCACTTTCTCCTCGGTGTATTTCACCATCTTCTCACCGCTCATATAAGAATAGGCTTCACCTGCACGTGCATAAAGAAGGCGCAGGAAATCGTATATCTCAGTTGTTGTACCAACGGTCGAGCGTGGGTTCTTGTTTGTTGTCTTCTGTTCGATGGAGATGACAGGGGATAATCCTGTAATCTTGTCGACGTCTGGACGCTCCATATTACCAAGGAAATTGCGTGCGTAAGCAGAGAAGGTTTCAATGTATCGACGCTGTCCTTCGGCGAAGATAGTGTCGAATGCAAGCGAACTCTTACCTGATCCAGACAGTCCAGTGAAGACGGTAAGTGAGTTACGAGGGATGGTTATATCTACATTCTTCAGATTATGTACTCTTGCTCCGAAGACTTCTATTTTCTCATTCATGGGGATTGTTGGGTGTTAAATGTTGGGTGTTTGGTGTTGAATGTTGGGTGTTGATGGATAGTTGGGTGTTTGGTGTTGGGTGATGGGTGTTGAGGATTTCCTCCGTGTTGATAATTCTCTTGATGGTAAGAACGGATGAAAATCGCTATTCATCACCACCCATCATTCATCATCCATCACCCACCCATCATCATCTCGTCGACTGCGTGTAACCTCTGAGAAGGTTAACATCTCGTCGAATGTGGAACTCTTTGCCGTCAGCTCCTTTGGCGGTTACATTGACGAAGTAAGTTCCTTGGGCAACGTCTTTGCCTTTATATTTACCATCCCAGCCACCAGCAGGGTCGTCCCATTCGTATATCTTTTGTCCCCAGCGGTTGAAGATGATTGCTTTGAACTCTACAATACTCTTATAGCCAGGCTTTGCACGATAGATATCATTGATGCCATCGCCATTAGGTGAGAATGCATTAGGCATTTGTAGACTACTCTCACTAATCGACAGACTTATTGGGTTATAGCGTGTGGTGTCACCATTTAGAATCTCATAGAGTATTACTCTCGTCGTACCTGCCTCTGTGAACGTGTATTCCGTGTCCTTATCATAACGGATAAGAAAGGCCGAACGAGGATTCTTCTGGTTGAAGAAATGCCATTCGTAGTTTGTTGCTGCATCCGTTGTGGTAGCTGGGTTGGCTGTGAAAGTTATTGTTAATGGAGCTGAACCACTATAAGTATCACCAGCTGCAATCGTGTTTGTCTCACCATTCGCATCTGTATATTTGCCCGATGGCTGGCAGTTTTGTGCCCAAGCTACTGTAGATAGCACCATTGAAAGCAGTATGGCGAATATCCGTGGTTTATGTTGTTTCATCCTTATAGTTCGTTTATGTTACCTTGAAAATTGTATAATCGTGCAAATTTACACAATTTTTCCCATACAGACAAGTAAATGTTCCTGTCTGGATAAGATAATACTGCGTATTTCTTCATCGGTGGTTTCACTCCTTACAAAAAAGTGTAAACGATGTTGCCTTAACTCCTTTTCACTCCCCATCACTCCTTCTCAGAAGTGTAGATGGAATTGTCTTAACTCCTTTTCACTCCCTTTTACTCCTTAACTCCTTATGAAATTACTCCCCTTCACTCCTTAACTCCTCATAGAATCATTCCCTTTCAGCCCTCATAATAGAGTATAAACGGTGTTGTCTTAACTCCTTCTCACTCCCCTTCACTCCTTAACTCCTAAATTAATCATTCCCCGTCATCTCAAAATTCCTTGTTAGTTTGTCAATATCTTTCGCTCCCCTTAAAGCTACTACATGCTTTTCATGCACATAGAAGAGGCCTAACTGCGTTCAAGAACATGCCCTTCTTGCCTATTGAAGACGCCCTTCTTGAAGCAAGAAAGGCGTCTTCTTTAATGTTGTTTGTAATATGCTGATTTGTTGGGTGTTATGAACTTATGTTTTAAGGAAAGGTTAGTCTTATGTTGAGGATAATAGGTTTAATTTTATGTAATGATTTTTTCTGTCCTTGTTGACCTTTTCTAACTATTGAAGGCTAATTGAAATCCCCCTGTAGAAGATGCTGATAGAAGTAGAAAGGGAATTTGTTCTCACAGAATATCATAGTCTTTGCGCACAAATGGGATGCAGTCTAAGATTATAAGGAATGGTCAAGGCGTCAAGGCAGAAGTAGGATGAGCCTTTCTCTTTGAACTTTTTGCTTTTTGTCTTCTTATTAAGCATGAATGAAGAAAAGTTGCTATAACAGCTCAATTCACTCAAATTAGTTTTCCTGTCATATCTGTCATAGATTCTAAGATGCTAACTTGTTGGTTTACAGTGATATTGTATGAAATGTTAAATATGACAGCAACTTAAAATAAAACTATTCTTGTAAGATATGTAATCGTTTCTCTCTGGTGAGTGAGTCATTATCTTTCTATAACTCGGAAGAACCTAAGATAATATCGAACAATAGATTACTAAAAAATTATACAAGAACGTTATTATGTGCACAAATAAATTATCTGCTATTAACGTTTTTGTGTTTTTTATCATTCTACATCTTTTGATTACAGATTTCTTTTGTATATTTGCAGTTGTAATTAAATCTTTTTGAAACCAACAGTATGTTTATGAGAAAGTATTTGAAATATCTTTTGTTATTCTTTGCAATGACTTTTAGTTATAGCTTATTGGCACAAAGTGTTCAATGGCACGACCAACATAAAGTTAAACGCAAGGAGACTATATTCGGAATAGCCAAGGAGTATGGTGTTACCATCCCACAACTTATAGAAGCAAACCCTTTGATGAAGCAAGCAGGATACGAACTGAAGAAGGGCGACCTAATCTTTGTTCCTTATTCAAAGGAGGGAGATTTCCAAGCTGACGGGTCTATAAAAGGTAAGGTAGACAAGAAGGCTGCGGCAAAGGCTGCCGCTAATCAGGTTGCTGCGAAGGCTGTGAATGCTATTCGTGTTGGTGTTATGCTACCCTTGCATAACCAAGATGGAGATGGTAAACGTATGGTTGAATATTATCGTGGTATCTTGTTGGCTCTTAACCAGTTGAAGAGTGAGGGTATTACGACTGATGTTCATGCTTGGAACGTACCAAAGGGTGCTGACATTCGAGCTACACTGTTGGAACCAAATGCTTCTAAATTGGATATTATCTTCGGTCCTCTTTATTCAGAGCAGGTAAAGCCTTTGGCCGATTTCTGTCGTACGTATGACATAAAACTCGTTATTCCATTCTCAATAACAGCGACTGATGTAGAGACGAATCCAAATGTTTTCCAGGTTTATCAAACTGACGCTTCGTTAACGAATAAGGCCATAGCCGCTTTCTTAGAGCGTTTTCAGAAAACACACCATCCTATCTTTGTTAATTGCAAGGACGCAACAAGTCAGGTGGGCGACTTCACAACAACTTTGAGAAGACAGCTCGATTTACAGAAGATTAAGTATAATCTTACGAGTTCAAAGTCATCAGATGCAGATTTCTCAAAGCACTTTGAGTCAACTCGTCCAAATGTTGTAGTTATCAATTCAGAGAAGAGTCCGCAGTTGAATGAGGTCTTTGCGAAGTTAAATCAGTTAAAGAAATCACGTCCTGGTGTGGCTATCAGCCTGTTTGGATACAATCAGTGGTTTGTCTATCAAGATTATGATCTTGACCAGTTCTTCAAGTATAACACTTATATCCCATCTACCTATTACTATAATAAGGCAGCAGATAAAACAAAGGAGTTGGAGGCAAAATATACAGAACAGTATGGCGAGCCGATGTCAAAGCAGTTTATTCCACGTATGGCAATAACAGGCTACGACCAAGCACAGTTCTTTGTTCGTGGTTTGAAAGCACATGGAAAGGATTTCAAGGGTTCTGCTGCCGAGGTTAAGTATCGTCCGTTACAGACTCGTTACGACTTTGTTCGTGTAGGACAGGGCGGGTATATCAATGATAACTTCCAACTGGTTCACTTTAAGACAGACCAGACAATGGAGAATCTTGTCTATTAATCTGAAGAAGAGTATCTTATCCTGAGATGAAGAAAATAAGCTCAAGAATATTAGCTGTTATTCTATTTGCGCTGCCGCTGACTGCAGCAGCGCAGATAGGAGACCATCGTGATGACCTCGCTATTGGTGTTAATGGTGGTTATGTCCTCTCTAATGTGGGCTTCACTCCGAGTGTAAGACAATCCATGCACGGTGGGTTAACGGGCGGACTGAGTGTGCGTTATGTGTGCGAGAAGTATTTTAATACTATCTGTTCTATCTATGGTGAAGTCAATTACGCCTCAGTAGGATGGAAAGAGAAGATACTGACGGGTACTGATCAGCCTGTTATCAACTCTAACGGGGCCGCTGAAGAGTATTCACGCACTGTAAACTATATTCAGATTCCTGTTTTTGCTCATCTTGCATGGGGACGTGAACAAAACGGTTTTAACTTCTTCTTCCACGCAGGTCCACAGTTAGGACTCTATTTGGGAGAGTCGACATCAAAGAACTATGACACCCCAAATCTTGCTACTGATGGTACTGGGCGGAGTAATACGGTAATTGCACAGGAGTCAATGCCTGTAGAAAAGAAGTTAGACTACGGTATTGCTGCTGGTTTAGGAATGGAGTATAGCAATCGCCAAGTAGGACATTTCTTGCTGGAAGCCCGCTATTACTATGGATTGGGCAATATTTATGGAAGCTCAAAGAAAGACTTTTTCGGCAAATCTAATTACGGCAATATTGTTGTTAAGGCTACTTACCTTTTTGACATTGTAAGAACAAAGTAATAATTAACCTATAATTTTATCATTATGTTTGAGAACCAACCTAAAGCACTGTACGCATTGGCATTAGCCAATACCGGTGAGCGTTTCGGCTATTACACCATGATAGCCGTATTCACTTTATTCTTAAGAGCCAATTTCGGGTTATCTAGTGGTACCGCTGGCTTGATTTATGGTGTTTTCCTTGCCTTAGTTTATTTCTTACCATTGATAGGTGGTATTATGGCCGACAAGTTTGGCTATGGAAAGATGGTGACTATTGGTATTATCGTCATGTTTGCGGGCTATTTATTCTTGTCTATCCCATTGGGTGGAGGAGTAATGGGCTATGCAGCAATGTTTGGTGCTTTACTATTTGTTAGTCTTGGAACAGGTTTGTTCAAGGGTAACCTACAGGTGATGGTGGGTAATCTTTATGATGCACCAGAGCTGTCAGCAAAGCGCGATTCAGGTTTCTCTATCTTCTACATGGCTATCAACATTGGTGCTCTCTTTGCTCCTACAGCAGCTGTGAAAATTAGGGATTGGGCTGAAGTGTCACTTGGCTATTCTGGTAATGACGCCTATCATTTCTCTTTTGCAGTTGCTTGTGTGTCATTGATTATCTCAATGATTATCTATTATGCCTTCCGTAGCACCTTTAAGCATGTAGAGGCTGGAGCAGGTCAGACAAAGAAAACTGATACAGCTGTTGCTGGAGAAGAACTCACACCACAGCAGACAAAGGAACGTATTGTTGCTCTTTGTCTTGTTTTTGCTGTTGTTATCTTCTTCTGGATGTCGTTCCATCAGAATGGTCTTACCTTGAATTACTTTGCTGATGAGTTTGTTAGTCCAAAGGCAGAGGGTGTTCAGACAATGGCATTTGATGTAATCAACCTTGTGATGATTATCTTCATGGTTTACAGTCTTATGTCATTCTTCCAGAGCAAGACCTCTAAGGCTAAGCTGATTTCTACTGTTGTATTCCTTGCAGCCGTAGGAGTATTGGTTTATAAGTATCATAACATCGGTGGTCCTGTTGATGTTAGTGCTCCTATCTTCCAGCAGTTTAACCCATTCTATGTTGTAGCTTTGACTCCTGTAAGTATGGCAATCTTTGGTGCTTTAGCAGCTAAAGGTAAGGAACCAAAGGCTCCTCGTAAGATAGCTTACGGTATGATTATCGCTGGTTGTGCTTATCTGCTTATGGTTTTGGCATCACGTGGTTTGCTAACTCCTAACGCGCAGGCTGCAGCAAAGGCTGCAGGAGAGACTGTTCCATTTGCTTCTGGTAACTGGTTGATTGGCACCTATCTCATTCTTACTTTCGGTGAGTTGTTATTGAGTCCTATGGGTATCAGCTTCGTTAGTAAGGTTGCACCTCCAAAGTACAAGGGTGCGATGATGGGTGGATGGTTTGTTGCTACAGCCATCGGTAACCTGCTTGTTAGTGTCGGTGGCTTCTTGTGGAATGACATACCTCTGACAATTGTATGGGCTGTCTTTATCATCCTTTGTTTCATCTCTGCTGGTTTCATGTTCTTGATGATGAAACGTTTGGAGAAGGTGGCATAGTAAAATACAAGAGTGAACGTATGACTACTGTAAACGGGGCTTTTGATATAGTTTTCTGGTAGTTTCATACAATGATATAAAAAGGGCTGATCTCAATGGATGAGTTCAGCCTTTTTATTTGTCTACTTACAATACCGACGTTTGGTGGTATAGTCATAATGAGTCTCTATTATCTATGTTATTGTAATCAGATAGCGTATAGAATCCGGCTATCTGCTTGTAGCAGATTAGAGGACGTACGCATGTGGCAGATAACAGCGTTAAGGTAATAGTTTTCAAAGCGGTCGACGCTTCTCCTAAAGAGGGTTGACCCTTTTGCTCAAAAAGGTCAACCTTTTCTCTCAAAAAGGTCAACCTTTTTCTTCAAAAGGGTTGACCTTTTTAAAAATCAGTCGACTGAATTAAAAGATTCAGTCGACTGTTTTATGTTTCAACGTGTCTTAATACCACCAAGAAACGCCTGTGAAGGAAGATGTTATCAATCTGTTGTGATAGGATTAATGCTTGTCAATGAATTAATTTATAACTTATCTTTCAAATACGTACCTGTCAGACTCTCCTTGCAGCGAGCCACCTCTTCTGGTGTAGCAGCTATTACGAGGTTTCCACCCTTGTCGCCTCCATCAGGACCAAGGTCGATGACATGGTCGGCACACTTGATGACATCAAGGTTATGTTCGATAACCAATATGGTGTGGCCACGTTCGATAAGGGCATTGAAAGCATGGAGTAGCCGATCGATATCATGGAAGTGCAGACCTGTTGTTGGTTCATCAAAGATAAAGAGAGTTGGGTCTTGCTGTTCCTGTCCGATGAAGTAGGCGAGTTTCACACGTTGGTTCTCACCACCAGAGAGGGTAGAAGAACTTTGTCCAAGTTTGATGTAGCCTAATCCCACATCTTCCAATGGTTTTAGTTTATTGACAATCGCTTTGCGCTTGTGCTCACCGAAGAATTGAATAGCCTCAGACACAGTCATGTTCAAGACGTCGTTGATATTCTTACCTTGGAACTGTACGTCAAGAATCTCACGCTTAAAGCGTTGTCCGTGACACTCCTCACACTCTAAGACAAGGTCTGCCATAAACTGCATCTCCACTGTAATGACACCTGCACCCTTACATTCTTCGCAGCGTCCCCCCTCAGTGTTGAATGAGAAATACTGTGGTGTAAAGCCCATCTGCTTTGATAACTGCTGGTCTGCAAATAGCTTTCTGATTTCATCGTATGCCTTTACATATGTGGCGGGGTTAGAGCGTGTACTCTTACCGATAGGGTTCTGATCTACAAACTCAACGTGTTTAATCTGTTTCCAGTCACCTCCAAGAGAAGAATATTCGCCCGGTGTGTCTGCAACCTCATCCAAATGGCGTTTGAGGGCAGGGTAGAGTATACCTTTCACAAGGGAAGACTTTCCGCTACCACTGACTCCTGTCACTACAGTAAAGACATTCAGAGGGAACTTTACGTCAACACCCTTAAGATTATTCATGCGTGCTCCCTTCAATTCTATCGCCATATTCCATGGTCGACGACTTGTAGGTGTTTCGATAACTTCCGTTCCTGTGAGGTATTTAATGGTATATGAACGGGGGTACTGCTCTAATAATTGCAGTGATTGAGTATTTTTCTTCTCTTTAATATCTCCCTCTATTCGCTTGATATCAGATACTTTACCTTCGAAAACAATCTCTCCGCCAAGTCTACCTGCATCTGGTCCAACGTCAATCAAGTAGTCGGCAGCACGCATAATTTCCTCATCATGTTCCACGACAACCACTGTGTTACCTAATGCTTTAAGTTCCTTCAGTACACGAATGAGACGGTCGGTGTCACGACTATGCAAACCAATGGAAGGTTCGTCAAGTATATAGAGTGAGCCAACGAGGGAAGAACCAAGGGAGGTTGTGAGATTGATGCGTTGACTTTCACCACCACTCAATGAGTTTGATTGGCGGTTAAGAGTGAGATAACCTAATCCTACATCTAAAAGGAACTGCAAACGACTTGTTATTTCGGTCATCAGTCGCTTACTGACTTCCTTTTCATGCTCTGTTAGTTTCAGATTGTCAAACCATTGTTTAAGGTTGATGATTGGCATATCAACGAGGTCGGTGATAGCCATGCCACCTATCTTCACCCATGTAGCTTCTTTCTTTAGCTTCGTACCATGGCAGTCTGGGCAAACTGTTTTGCCACGATAACGGCTGAGCATGACACGGTATTGAATCTTGTATTGGTTCTCTTTCAACATTTGGAAGAAGGTATCAATACAGATACGGTCGTGAATGTCTTTCTTTCTTTCGCTTGGTAGACCCTTCCAAAGACTTTCCTTCTCTGCCTTAGTTAGTTCAAAATAAGGCTTAAAGATAGGGAAGTTGTCTTTTGCAGCACGTCTGCAGAACTCATCTTTCCATGCTGCCATCTTCTCGCCGTGCCAACATTGTACACAGCCATCATAGACAGAAAGAGACGAGTCAGGGATAACTAACTTCTCATCGATTCCGATGACACGACCAAAACCCTCACAAGTCGGGCATGCACCGAGGGGAGAATTGAACGAAAACATATTATCGTTCGGTTCTTCAAAGCGTATGCCGTCTGCTTCAAAACGCGTAGAGAAATCATAGGTAAGCTTAGCTGGCAGAATCATTAACTGCATATTGCCGTCGCCCTCATAAAAAGCTGTCTCGCATGAGTCAGTGAGTCGGGTCAGTGTATCTTTGGAGTTGTCAACTGACAAACGGTCAATAACGAGATAGATATTCTTTGCTTTATCCTTTGCCGTGCTTTTATTGTCATCATCAGCAGGGTTTTGTTCAAGCCAGTCTTCTATGCGGATAAAGTCATTATCTACATAGATACGTGCATAACCTTCCTGCATCTCCATCTCAAGTTGGTTCTGTACGCTTCGTCCTTCAACGATGTGGAGTGGGGCAAGGATACAGAACTTTGTTCCTTCTGAGTAGGACATGACTTTCTCAATGACGTCTTCAACGGAATGATGCTTCACCTCTTCGCCAGATACTGGGCTGAAAGTCCTACCAATACGCGCATAGAGAAGACGGAGATATTCGTATATTTCGGTAGAAGTACCCACCGTTGAGCGTGGATTACGTGAAATAACCTTTTGCTCAATGGCGATAGCAGGGGGGAGTCCTTTGATGAAGTCGACCTCAGGTTTAGACATTCTGCCTAAGAACTGACGGGCATAAGCAGAAAGACTTTCCACATATCGGCGTTGTCCTTCAGCGTAGAGTGTGTCGAAAGCAAGCGATGACTTGCCCGAACCTGATACGCCAGTAATGGCAACAAACTTACCTTGAGGGATTCTTACATCTATATTTTTTAGGTTGTTAACCTTAGCTCCTTTTACCTCAATATATTTATTCATATTTTTCAACTTTATTCTACATTTATCCTTACATACTCTTAAAAGAGATTTAAAGGATTAATCGCAATATGCAAAATTACAAAAAAACTTTGGTTCTTTCTGATATTTACTTTATATTTGCAAGCGATATTTGATTTTAAAAGAACACAATTATGAGAGTTAAGAAATTATTGGTTATTGCTTTGTTGGCCCTTCCAATGATGGGTATGGCACAAAGCTCATATGAGCAGATAGGTGAATCTGCAAGCATTACACAGTTTGAAAACAAGCAGAATAGCGCAGCTTACCAGCAATGGTTGAGCCAGTATGAAGAGTGTGGTCGTCAGATCAATGCAATATCTGAGCAGTACCAGCGTGAGGTTGAGAAGCGTGGCTATCCAAAGAAGAAGACTGTCAAGGCTAAGATGGCACTTGTAAATCAGTATATCAGTTTGTTGCAGCAGCAGCGTGATTCACCAGAACTGAATCAGGGTGTTGATCTTGACAAGGTGAATAGTAAGATTACTATGTGGCAGGAACAGCTTGAAGGTTTGGCTGCTTTGCTGAAGAAGATTTAAATCGTATTATATTGTAATATTAAAAGAGCTGTAACCGCTTTGGCAGTTACAGCTCTTTTTTGTTTTATTGCTCTTCACCATCAGTGTTAAGCAGAATCTTTTTATTTCCTTTTTTTGCTTCGAAATAAGGTGGTTCATCTCTTAGCGATATACTGTCATAGATGAAAGGTGCAATAATAGTATCCTTACCGTCAGGAAGTATCAAGCCAAGTTTACCATCTAATTGGGCTATGAGCGGCATTGTTAGTAAGTCGTCAACATAGACATAACAAGTACGAAGGAACTCATACTTCGGTTCAACGAGTGTACGTCCTCTGTGATCGAGAATACCAAACTTCCCTTTTCGTTCGATAACCTCATGATACTGAATATAAATCTCACGTATAAGGTTCAGATACTTCACCATCTTTCGTTTATCGTTGACCAATGTTACGAGGTAATCGAAGGTGTCAGAGTAGTTTGCCATAGCACGAGCTAAGACAATCTTCATGTCTAATCCTTTGATAACCTTGCGGTTCAAGTCGATGTATCGTGCAATAGCAGCCTCCTTTTCTTTCATAGGTAGGTCTTTCAGATGCTCCTCAAAACGTAACATCTGTTGTTTGCTGCCGTGCATGGCTTTGATGTATCTATGTATCTGTCGCCCCATTTCGATGCACACGAAATGGCGAATCTGCTGCTCCTCTATAGGGTCAGCGTATTCCTGGTTGAAGTTGTCTTGCGTAATCATGGGCTTTTTCTCCTTTGTTTTTGCCAAAGATACTGACTTTTAATAGTTCTACCAAGGATTTAAAAGAATTTAATTCAAATGATTATTAAATGTCTTTATTTCTTGTCTTTGGATTAAAGATGAAGCTCAACATCCTTGCCGAATGGTGCAAGTGACAGTCCTGCCATTTTGAAGTGTTGCTTTGCAAAAGGAATACCTATAATTGTGATGGCAAGAAGTAGTCCAAAGAAGATGTGGGTGAGACATGCCCATAAGCCACCAAAGATTATCCAGATGATGTTGAGAGGGATGGTGATACAACCCGAGAGACTTTCTCCGTTTCTCACTTCTGCCCCAAAGGGCCAAAGACACAAGAGTCCGAGCTTGAACGTTTGAATTGCTGCTGGTATGCCGATAATGGTAATGGCAAGTGCTAAACTACCTGTAAAATAACCGATAGCAGCCTCTAATCCGCCGAATATCCACCAAATGATGTTTCCAAGAATACGCATAATTGATTGTTGAATAATGATGTTTATAAGCAGATGACTCCTCTACTTGAATATTATAAGGTAAGTTTTGAATCTGATTCTTACAATATCTTACTGCTCACACTGGCTTCATCTTGTGTGTTGAGGACCTTCTGCGTATTGTTTGAAGATAAGAGAAAAGATTCTCGATGATTGTTACATTATATTTATAAGACGACTAATGACCAACCTCTACGGGTAATATTCACCAAACGACAAAGGTTGTTATGAGGATTAAATGATGTCTGTAATTTCTTCTAAAGACTTTCGCTTTTTCTCATTCGTTGGACAGTCGTCAGCTATGTGACCGATAGGAATGATGGCAACAGGCTCAAACCCAACGTATGGAAATGTCTCCTTTAATTTAGCCACATTGAAATTACATACCCAACAGCTGCCTAAGCCCCGCTCTGTTGCAGCCAAGCAAAGATGTTCAGTAGCAATGGCAACATCAATATCGCCATGCTGCTTGT
>ERZ773051.1404-NODE-1404-length-13242-cov-2.522105_pt1 | contig 13242 bp, 10 predicted proteins | sample MGYA00580631_ERZ773051 | MGnify/ENA primary metagenome ERZ773051 (study PRJEB29015, sample SAMEA2738137) | human oral metagenome | biome: human oral; feature: human-associated habitat; material: saliva | place: China | collected 2204 ...
ATGGTCCAGACTTTTTGGCTTTGCTCCGTGAGACCTGGAACATGCAGCATTTTGACTTCAATCTGATATTTATCGCGTAGAATTTCGATGGTTTTGGTCCATGGTTCGACAGTGTAGGTCCAGCCATGAATGATATATAAAGTTTTCATTAGTTAAGTCCCCTTTTTTCGCGGCGCTTTTCTGCGGCCTTTTCACGACGTGGCAGGCGTTCGGCATCGGCCGGATTTAATAATAATTTTTCGATAATCCATTCGAGATATTGACTACCCTTGAAGAGAATAGTCTCACCGTTTAGGGCATTTTGCTGAATGAATTCAAGAGCTTTTTTCGGGTCATCAAAGTTATTTACCTTAATCCCCTGCTTCTTGAGAATTGGGTAGGTATATTCACGGGTACGCCGACCGATTAAAATTACTTGTTCGGGGTTAGACGCAATAATTGCATCGGCAAGTTTTTCATGTTCATGTTGCTCGATACTACCCTGCTCCACCATATCCCCGATTACCAACCATTTATGTTGAGTACGCATTGAACGGTACATCTTAAGGATCGATTCCATGGAGATCAAATGAGCATTATAACTACTATCGATAATTTTTAGATTATTGATACCTCTAAGGAAAGTATTTCGACCCGGGGCTTCACGCATATCGGAAAAGTCACTCGGGATTTGAATATGAAGATATTCGCAAAGCTTGGATAGCATAGATAATTGAATCGCCAAATCGCGTTGCATCGGATTTTTAAAGGTAATAGTGAATTCGTTTAGTTTTGGTTGGCTGGAGAAATTCATAACGAACTCAGTTTTATTTGGATAAACAGTATAATTTAGCAATTCACTCTTGCTACATTTAATGACTTCGGCCTTAGTTTTACCTTTGGCGACAATTTTATCGATGGCACGATTCATAAGAGCGACATCCTTGTCGATGAGGATTAATTTTTGCGTATTTTCCGGCAAAGTAGCGAATTCATGCGTAATGGCTTTTTCAAGATTTGGAAAGAGGCCGGCCTCTACCTGTTTTTCGAACTGCACAGCATGTGAAAGACCTAGAGAAACCCAAATCGTGACTTCTGGTTTTAGCCATTTGGCAAGAAATTCGGCTTCGTGTGGACGCTCACCATCGATTTCGACAATATAAAACTTTTCACGATGAGTGTAAAAAAGCGATTTGAATGGTACGCCGATAATTAGACTGAGCCAGCGCCACTTACTACCACGCACACCGTCCATATCAACAATATCAAAGGCTACGCCAAAGGCAGAATTAGCATTAAAGGAATAATGTGCCTTGGTTTTCAGAGTAGATTCGACTAAATTTAACATGGTAGTCTTACCCACTGAACCAGTAATGGCAATTACACGAGGTTTCCAGCGCCTAAGCGAGATATTGGCAAAAAAACGAAAATAATTCGCAGCTAAAAAATAAAATTTCTTTTTAAGTCTCATTACGAGCGTCATATATTTATTTTAGCATATACCTTTAATTTTTTATATTTTGAAAGAAACGAGCAGCCCGTTCGGTGGTCGGATGATCCATCACTTGGTGCGGTTCACCATCTTCAATAATTTTTCCCTTATCAAGAAAGATAAGGCGGGTGCCAACCTCTCTGGCAAAACTCATTTCATGAGTGACAATCACCATCGTGCGACTATGATCTTTGGCAAGGTCCTTAATAACCTCGAGCACTTCGCCTACCATTTCTGGATCGAGTGCAGAGGTTGGTTCATCAAACAAAATTACCTCTGGATGCATGGCTAAGGCGCGAGCGATAGCGACACGCTGTTTTTGGCCACCGGAAAGATTCTTCGGATAGTCATAAGCTTTATTCGCTAAACCCACCCGTTTTAGTAACTCCATAGCCTCTTTTTCCGCCTGCTTATTCGAGATATGTAGAACTTTTTTAGGAGCAAGCTTGATATTTTCTATAATATTAAGATTTTCAAAAAGATTAAAACTTTGAAAAACCATACCAACTTTAGCACGAAGTTTATTAAGATTGGTTTTGGGATTCGTAATCTCCTGTCCATCGATAAAAATTTGGCCCTTATCCGGAGTATTCAGAAGGTTAAGGCAGCGCAAGAAAGTAGATTTTCCGGAACCAGAGGAACCAATCAAGACTACGGTTTCGCCATCTTGAATTTCGAGGTCGATACCACGCAAAACTTTTTGATTTTCGAAACTTTTTTCAAGTTTCCTTACAACAATAGACATGTTAAGCTAACCTCTTTTCCACTTTTGACATAATTTTAGTAAAGATTAGAGTAATCGCCAGGTAGATAATGGCGGCAGCTACCAGAGATTCAAAAGCTGTGGCAGTCAGAGAACGAATATCGTCGGCACCACGCATAATATCACCGAGACCGATCCAACCAACGATAGAAGTTTCCTTGAAGAGCGAAATTCCCTCGCCGATAAGGCTCGGTAAGGAATTCTTGAGCGCCTGTGGCATTACAATATAGAGTTGAGTGTAAAATTCTGAAAGACCGAGTGAACGCGCGGCTTCTTTTTGGCCACTAGAAACGCTTTCAATACCACCACGAATGATTTCCGAAATATAAGCGCCGCTATTGAGCGAAAAAGCTACGGCGGCGACAATGATTTTCGGCATAGCACGATACTCGGCAAAAATTACGTAATACATAATTAAAAGCTGCACCAGAAGAGGCGTGCCGCGGATAATCGTGACGTAGAGATTGGCGATTTTTTGACAAAATTTAACACTGGAAGTGCGAAGCATTGATATTAAAACACCGAGAAGAAAACCAAAAAAGAGCGCGAGGATTGTTAAAACAATAGTAACTTCAAATCCGTGCCAAAAATAAATCCAACGCCCGTTACCAAATATCACTTCCAAAAATTTCATCTCGTTTCTCCAAAATATTTTTTTAGTAAGGTATCCATGCGACCATCCTCTTTCATACGATTAATCGATTGATTAATATTTTCTTTCAAGGTGGTGTTAGATTTTTTCATCGCAATAGCATAAGATTCATTACCAATCGCGGAACCAAGAATTTTGAGTCCCGGGAATGCCACAATGTATTGATCAGCCGGAGCATCATCCAAAATTACAGCATCAACTCGACCCGAGGCGAGTTCCTGTAAGACATTTGGCGCGGCTGGGAACTGAATCACTTTGGCACCCTTAATTTCGGAAGCCAAGATATCACCGGTAGTACCGAGTTGAATGCCGATTTTTTTGCCAATAAGACCAGATTTATTAAAAATTTTACTATTCTCTGGCACAATAATGCGCTGGGTGGCCTGATAATACGGCTCTGAAAATAGAGCATTCTTGGCACGTTCTTCGGTGACCGACATGCCAGCCACGGCAATATCGATGCGACCACCTTCGAGAGCCGGAAGCAGACCGTCAAAAGACATGTCCTCAATTTTTAGCTCAGCACCGAGTTCTTTCGCGATTTCGCGCGCGAGATCCACATCAAAACCGACCACCTGGCCACCTTCTTTATACTCAAATGGCTTAAACGTGGCGTTCGTCCCCATGACAAGCACCGAGGCGTCGTGAGAAACTACGGTTTCGCGCTTCAAAATATCGAAAAACATCCAGAAAAAAGCTGCGACGCAACCCGCCAGAATAATAAGATTTTTAATAATTCGGACAGGATTTCGTTTCGGCTTATGCATAGTTTAAGTATAAGGCGTTTAGCCTGATATTTCAAGAATGCAAACGTAATAAGAGCATATGATCGTTGTTTTAGTAAAATTTAGATCTGAGTAAAGTATCCTGGAGCACCTGGACGATCAATACGAAGACACTTTAATTGTTCTCCAGTTGAAATATAACAACTTGAACCATTACTAGTCTTAATCATCCTTCGTCCCACAAAAACATCTCCTCTTAGATCGGGCGCACTTGACAAATTAAAATCGTTTTTAACATAGATACGCGTCAGACTATCTTCATCGTTGCGCCCAAGATAAAACATATCATCAAATTTAGTGACATTTAGAGTATCAAAATTTGTTAAATATAACGTTGTTAGGTACTCTGTCCTTGAAAACATATGGCTCATATCAGTTACATTTTGAGTGTTAAAACTTGAAAGATCTAAAGTAGTCAGCTTCACGCCCGCAAACATATTACTCATATTGGTAGCACTCTGAGTCTCGAAAGCCGTAGTGCTTATTGATGTTAATGGCGTATTAGCAAATAAATAACTGAAATTAAGCACATTTCCAGTATTAAATCTTGACACTATTAAACTTGCTATTCCTGCATAGGAGAACATATTATTCATATCTCTCACGTTTTGAAAATCAAAACTGGAGAGATTTAGTGAGGTTAATACTGAGGCTTGTGAAAACATCTTACTCATATCAGTGACATTAGACGTATTAAAATTCGGCATATTTATACCTGTAAACTTACTAGATCCATAAAACATACCACTCATATTCGTAACATTTTGAGTATTAAAACTAGATAAGTCCAAAGCAATTCTAACTCCACCAGTAGTATGAGTCATTTTACTAAACATCTCGCTCATGTCCTGTACCTTGCGAGTATCAAAGCTTGACAGATCCAAAGAATGGAGCGAACTTATACCCTTAAACATGGAACTCATATTCGTAACCTCGCTAGTATTAATACTGGATAGATCAATATCACGTGCAAAATCTAGCGCACTGAACATTTGACTACTATTTTGATTTGCATAAATTGTGGGTGCCTCCGAATTATAACAATAAGTTTCACCGCCAGGAAGCCGCCACAATTTAATTTCATAATCTGATTCTACTGGGTCTGCAATATTTGCATAGAAGTTTTTATGCATGTCAGATGCCGAACATCCCCTTACATGATAAATGCGGTAATTATAACCACCTGCTTGTATATTTTGAAATATCTTATTAATCTCTGGTCCACTCATTAAGATAGCACGCCTATCCATAGGGTTGGTTACTACAGAAAAAACTAAACGATTCGTGTAGCTTCCACTCTCAAGGTTGCTCGCCAGCTTCATGCCGATATTTAGATCCGTGACGCTGACACCATTAGTGGCTTCAGTAGTTTGGCGGAAACTAGCTGGAGCTGCAATGGGTGGGATGGGATTATAGTTTGGAGCAGAAGCTAGACGATAGCCCCAGGTGTTATTTGGCAGATTAGCGAGAGAGCTAGGGGTAGAGATTGAATCAATTTTAGCGAGCAGCGCAGAGCTATTATTGATCAAGGCAGTATTATTTGATTCAGAACTTATTGTTGCAGTATAACCAGTACGATTGTTAGTATTGACAGTCAAGCGCAATGGAAACTCAGTAGTTTTATTCGCGGAATTAATTACCTGATTGCCGTTAATAGTTACATTGGCGTTATTAATGGCCGCGGAGAGAGTTGGGGCTGGGGCGGCAAAAACATCTGGCGCACCGAATTGGTTACCTAAAATAGTGAGCGTAAAAACGACAGCAGCAAGATTAAAGAATTTTTTAGCCCACAAAAATATTTTTGATTGATTAGAGAGATTATTCATAGTTTTTATATGACCGTGTGATTTGTCGTGTTCTATTTTACCATAAGCAAAATAAAAATCCAAATGCGAAATTTGGATTTTTAGATATTTTTTGAATTTTAAGTTTATATTTTCCGATTTAGTTGTGAGTACTTCGAATGATGTTTTATAAATTATGGCTTAGCGGTGAAATAGCCTGGAGTGCCGGCGGCGTCGAGGCGTAGCCAAGTCTTGTCGGCGGTAGCTGGGTCGGTCTCATGCGAGCCATTACCGCCACGCAAATTGGTGCGGCCATTAAAGAGATTTGTAGCTTGTGCGGAAGCATCAACAATGAAATTTGCGGAAGCGTAAATCGTAGTTAAGGCGTCACCAGCTGAACAAGCATTCGTAGTGGTGCCGGTGCCAGCGAGGCTGAAGAGATTATCGAAATTTCGTACATTGGCGGTATTCAACATCGAAAGATCGAGGCTAGCAACCTTACAAGTATTAGCAAAGATGCCTGCGATGGTAGTGGCATTTTCTAGAGTAAAATTAGCACCTAACTTAATTTCGGTAGCAGCTTGAAGATTATTAAAGAGATTAGAGGCATCGGTCACTTGCTTGGTATTGAAATTCGAAAGATCGAGCGATGCGAGTTCAGTCATACCAGAGAACATATTGCGCATATTAGTGACATTAGTTGTGTCAAAATTTGCAAGGTTAAGATTCTGAACTTTTTCGGCCGCCTCGAACATACTGGCCATATTTATCACGTTTCGAGTGTCAAATTTAGCTAAATCGAGATCCTGCACGTGAGTGAAATTCTTGAACATGCTAGAAGAATCCGGCGCGAGGAAGATTTTTTCGGTCTCTGCATAATAATAAACAGTTTTATCGGCTTCCTTATACCAAGCTTTGATGGCATAATCAGAATTTACGTTATCTTGAACCTCGATTGCCTTATCACCGGCAGTAGGAGCGGTAGCACTACGGCGGAAATGCTCGATCATTTCTTGGCCGTGACCAAAGAAGTTTGAGGAACTACGTTTACCAAGATAAGTAATGGCCTTATTAAAAACTTCGCCCTTATCCATAATGGCTTCTTTTTGATAAGTATTCGCCACTACGGAAACCACAAGCTGGTTAATATAATCGCCAGGACGCAAATCATCGCCGAGATTAATGCCAAGATTGAGAATGGTTTTCCTATTCGTGACTTCTTTTTCAGTATTATTTGCCACGGTGGCTGGGTGACTGAGACTTGGGATTGGGCTGTAATCGGTAGCGCTAGATAATTTATAGCCCCAAGTGTTGGCGGTAAAATTATTCAAGACTTGATCACTTGTGATTGATTCAATCTTGTCTGGCTTGGCTGGGTCAGAATTATTCAAGGCAGTATTATCGGTCTTGGAATTAACCACTACCTTGTAGCCAGATTTATTTTTGGCACTAACGCCAATGTTTAGATTCATTTCCCTCTTGACCGTAGGATTATCGAGTAGAAGATCGCCATCCACTTGAGTTTTGACATTATCAACATAGGCCGAAAGACTGGACTGATAGAGGGCAGAAGTATTTTTTGTATTAAGCCAGGCGGCCGCGACTAAAGTCAAAGCAAGACCTGAGCTAAGCTTCAAAAATTTATGGTTCACAATATTTTCCCTAATTTCGTTTTATACTACATTTAGTTTAGCATAACTAGAATGGAAGAAAAGTCTTGAAAAATTTAAGAATTGTTACTTTTTAATTTATAAATGATTAACTTCACAAAAATATCCATCATGGTAATAATCTCCAGCTCTTAACCAATTTAAATCTGAGATTGGAATACTCTGCGGACCATTTGGGCCACACCCTTCATAGCCGGTACGACCAGAAAACATACCTTCATAACTAACTACTTTACTAGTGTCCCATGTAAATCCATAACCTGAGATATAGTTGTTTACTTCTATCCCCTTCACTCTATTCTCTTGATCGGTAGCAAATATATAATCTAATTTCTTAACTTTTTTCAGTTTAGTGCCAAAAGCAGCGCCCATATTTAAATAATTAGCACCATTCACTCCATAGAACATATAACTTAAGTCTTCCGCACTATTTAAAATAAAATAAGTCGCAAAACTGATATCTCCTAAATGTCTAGATCTCGCAAACATACCAGACATATCCACCACATTTTCCGTATCAAAGAATATCGGCCAATTACTACTGTTAATTGAAATATTTTCTAGGCCGGTATCCGCAAACATCTCGTGCATATTAGTGACCTTACCTGTCTTAAATATATAATTTCCGAAATTTAGGGTTTTGAGTTTCGGATTTTTTGAAAACATATTGGCCGTTGTGATGGCAAAAGAAGCATCAAGCTGAGTAGTATCGATCGATTCTAGATTAGAAAAACCATCAAACATTTTTTCGCTATTTTCATGCAGATAAGCATGGTTAGCGGAAGTCCAATAGTAAACCGTTTTATCAGTCTGGTCATACCAAATCTTAAATTCACCTTTTACATCGGCATTGGTTGCTATATTTTTCACATTTGCGCCTTCCGGTATAGTATTAGAAGATTTGATATGAACTACATTCTCCTCGCCACCAGCTATCTCCTTGATAGCCTTATTAAATACGATACCCGAAGGAAGATTAGCGATTTGATTGGATACTACCGAATAAACAATGGTATTTTTATAATTAGCGGGTTTAATATTTTCATTTAATTTGATAGCGTAGTAAGTCTCAACAATACCACTATCTTTCCCTTTAGTATTAGCGATAAGTTTTGGATGATTTTTATCTGGGATTGGTTGATAATTTGTACCGTCAGTGCTGAACCCCCAGTTATTCTCCTTAAAATTATCTAGAGTTAAGTTTTCGGAGATAGATTTAATTTCATCGTTAACGAATTTTTCCTCATTAACAAGCGAAGTGGTGTCATTTTTTGCATGTACCGAGACAGTGAAGCCGCTATTTTCCGTTTCCTGAACGTATAATCTAGCCGTCATTTGCATCGATTTAGAATCGGAACTTAATATATCATTACCATCTGCACTAGTATTTGTTCCCCAGGTAAACCAGGCTAGAAATGACGAAGCATGGGTATCGTTCGTGTTTAGAACTGCACCAGCCAGGGTAACGACAAAAAACAAAATAATATATTTTGCAATGTGTTTATTTTTAGTGAAAAACAACATGAAACCTTCTCTCCTTTTAACTAAGTTTAGCATAAGTGTAATAAATGAGAAGACTTGAATTTTTCATTATTTATTATTCTTCATATTTTTCAGCTTGAAAATCAGCGTCAATCATCCAATGGCCACGCAGGCGAAAGGCGGGGATAGTACCACGAAGAGCTTTATTGGTAGCTGATTGAACGCTCATTTGATTTTGCTTCGCCCAGTCCGAAACAGAAATAATTCTCGGCGCAGTGAGACGGGTGATGCGACGATAGAGTGCCTCGATGAGAAGTCTGGCAAAGAAATCGGATAAACGATCGAGCTTATTAAAATTCGAATATTCTTCTAGGGCTGGATAATATTCTTCATTTTTGGACTTATTCGGAATTAGAATAGGAGGCAAGTCGAGCAAATCTAATTGCTCATTAATCAGGAGTCGCCCGATTCGACCATTACCGTCAATAAACGGATGAATATTTTCAAATTCGGCATGAAAATAAACGATTTTATCGAGAAAATATTGGTCGTCTGACGTGTTATATTTTTCAACTAAATCCGACATAAAACCGTGGACGAATTGCGGATTCGCACCGATATGATTCCCCACGCGCACCCACTCCTTATTAGTGCGGAATCGACCGGAAGCATCATCACGGATATTCTGCATCAAAATACGATAAAGCTGAAGAATCAGTGAAACAGAAATTTCGGTTTCCGGATTATCTAGGAGTAGCTCCATGGCTTTCGCGAGATTTGTAGCCTCAAAAATCTCACGGATCTGATGGTCGGTACGAATTTGATGTCGAATCAGAATATCTTCCGTATCCTCTAAGGTCAAAGTGGAATTTTCGATAGCATTAGAGTTATAGACCATCTCTGGAAGTTCAACAAGACTTAGCTCCCTAATTCCGGAAGCATAATTTGGCACCAAATCATGGTAACGTTCAATTAGAAAATCGAGTTTTTGCCGAAGAGAGTTACCAATCATAACCCTATTATAACAAAAACGTTTAAAATTGTCATTTTCGATGATTTTAAACGCTTATGGTTTCTGAGTGAAGTAGCCCTTGGCGCCTGGGCGGTCAATACGAAGCCAAGTTTTGTCGGCAGAAGCAGGATTTACAAGGAAAGAGCCATTGCCACCACGTAGTTTGACCTGATTTTGAAATACATTATTAAATTCAGTGCCAGCAGAAATATTAAAATCTTGACTGACGTAAATTTTTTCCAATTTTGTTTCGAGCGGGCGCGAGGAAGCAAACATGTTGCTAAATTTATTCACCTTCGCAGTATTAAAATTGCTCAAATCAAGTTCGGTAAGACTATTCGTATCTGTAAACATACCACGCATATCTGTCACACTAGCCGTAGAAAAACGTCCGCCGAGATTTATTGAGGATAAAGCCGTCATACCGGAAAAAATATTTTGCATATTATGGACCTTACTAGTGTCAAGATGACTGAGGTCAAGATTTTCAAGCTTACTAGCACTATAAAACATACAATACATGGATTCTACCTTGCTGGTATTGAAAGACGAAATGTTGAGATTTTTTAACTCAAACATATAGCTAAACATGGATGCCATATTTGTCACATTACTTGTATCAAACTGCGAAAGATCCAGACTGACCAACTTACGATCGTTGAAGAACATATTATACAAACTGTTTGCCTTGGAAGTATTAAAATTATGTCCAAGCTCAAGACTAGTGAGATTCAACATGCCGCTAAACATACTAGCCATACTGGTGGCCTCGCGAGTATCAAAGGTCGAGACATCAAGCGAAGTGAGGTTCGTGCAGGCATTAAACATATTGGTAAAATCTGTAACTTTTCTAGTGTCAAAACTCGAAAGATCAATTTCCTGCAATTGATTACAATTATTGAACATACTATTCATATTAGTGACATTACTAGTCTGGAAATTAGGACTTAAAATAATCTTTTTTACATTACTCATACCGCTAAACATAGCACTAGTAGTAATCACTTTTCTGGTATCAAAATTCGAGAGATCAAGCTCCTCCAGAAGGATGCAATCTGCAAACATACTGGCCATATTTGTAACATTGTGAGTCTTAAATTTGTCACTAATTTTAAAATCAGTCAGCGAGCGAAGATTACCGAACATGGAGAGCATATTGGTAACCTTAGAGGTATCAAAATTACGGATATCGAGACTAGTGAGCTTGGTAGCGCCACTAAACATGGTTTGCATATTGGTGACCTTAGTCGTATCAAAACTCGAGACATTCAGACTGGTGAGATTGCCACAATCCTTAAACATTTCCTGCATATTAACAACATTAGCAGTATTAAAATTCCCTAAATCTAGTGATGTAATATTACTTGCACCGCTAAACATATTGCCCATATCGGTAACTTTAGCAGTATCAAAATGCGAGAGATCAAGATTTTGCAAAGAAGAATCACCCATAAACATACGTGAGAAGCTTTTAACATTTTTAGTTTTAAAACTAGAAATATTGAGATTTTTCAGGGATCCCATATAGGCAAACATATTAGTCATCGCAGTGACACGGGAAGTTTTAAAGGTAGAAAGATCTAGGTTTACCACACTTCTGGCGTTATAAAACATAAAAGACATATCCTTCACGTAACGTGTATCGAGTCCAGACAAATCAATATCGGTAATATTAAGGATGTTATTAAAAATCTGACGTGAGTCGTCGTTCATATAGACACGATCATTCTCGCAATAGTAGTAAACTGTTTTATCTGCTGGATCGAACCAAGCTAAAATTTCATAACTAGATTCATCAGAATCTTCGATATTAATAGTCTTCATGGCGGCCGTCGGCGCGGTCGGACTTCGTTTGAACCCCTTAATAGCATGCAAATTAGTACCAGCAAGCATTGCACTACGAGCAATTTTCTGGTTTAAATCTGGCCCTCTTGTGAGCGTAGCATTGGCACCGGCATTATTATTCGAAATAACTGAAATCATGAGAGTGTTTTTATAACTACCGCTCAAAAGATCGGTACCCAGATTCATACCAATAGTAATATTCTTAACTTCATTGCCATCAGTTTTTTCTTCAGAGCTAAAAAGATTGGTCGGACTGGCAACTGAACCTATTGGTCGAAAATCAGCCTCATCATCCATTTTATAACCCCAGGTCTTAGCCGGGAAATTATTTAGAGTATTGTCTCTCGGAATTGAATTAATCTTATCGGTAACAGTAGAATTCGGGCTAATGAGTGCAGTATTATTCGAATCGGTACTAATAATGATGCGGTAGCCACTTTTATCGTTAGAGTTAACAGTTAGTTTCGTGGTCGCTTCCTGAAGTTGTGGATTCGCGGAGCGATCATCATTACCGTGAAATACCGCCGATGACTGATTAAGAGCCGCAGACAAATAAGGCGTAAAGAGAGCGTAAGTTTGGGGAGCAAAAATCATGTTCAAGCTAAAAATTGAGGCCGTAAGGGTAAAAAAGCCGGCGAGACTTTTCAGCCATGAACGGGTGATTCGCAGTTTTTGATTTTTATCGCTCGTCATGCAGGATAATTTTAACATAAAGGTTATACTAAAACAAATCAAAAATCCCAATACAAGATTGGGATTTTTGAGTAATTTATGTTTTAATTACATTTTGATTTCTGCGTCGACACCAGCTGGCAAAGACAAGTTTTGAAGTGCATCAATGGTCTTTGGGGTAGCGTTAGTGATGTCGATGAGACGCTTGTGAATCTTCATTTCGAAAGCTTCACCACCGGTCTTGTAAACGTGAGGTGATTTCACCACAGTAAAAGTACTGCGCTTAGTTGGTAGTGGGACTGGGCCAGAAACGGCGGCACCAGTACGGATAGCGGTATCGACGATTTGCTTGGCGCTTTGGTCGATCACACGATGGTCGTAGGCCTTGAGACGAATACGGATCTTCAAGCCTTCGTTTTTTGCGTCTGCCATTGTTTTCCTTCTAATTCTATAACTTCAGATGCTTGATGCGTCAATGAGTTTTTAGAATTCAATTAATAATAGTAAATTTATTTTACGATAAAAACAGAGGTTCGTCAAGATAAAAAAATACCTCCCCCGAAGGAGAGGTATTTAAGCTGTTATAGATTATTTGATAATCTTGGTAACAACACCAGAACCGACAGTACGACCACCTTCACGGATAGCGAAACGGTCATTGTTATTCATAGCGATAGCTGAAAGAAGCTTGACCTGGAAGGTGACAGTGTCACCAGGCATGACGATTTCTTTGTCAGCTGGAAGTTCGACTTCACCAGTAACATCGGTAGTACGGAAGTAGAATTGTGGCTTGTAACCCTTTGAGAATGGGGTGTGGCGGCCGCCTTCTTCTTTCTTCAAGATGTAAACCTGAGCTTCGAATTCAGTGTGTGGGGTGATAGAACCTGGCTTAGCAATAACCTGACCACGTTCGATTTGTTCGCGTTCGATACCACGGAGCAAGAGACCAGCGTTATCACCAGCTTCACCTTCGTCAAGAGTCTTGTGGAAGGCTTCGATACCGGTAACGACAGATTTTTGGGTTGGCTTCAAACCAACGATTTCAACTTCGTCGTTCAATTTGACAACACCCTGTTCGATACGACCAGTAGCGACGGTACCACGAC
>ERZ773051.1413-NODE-1413-length-13203-cov-5.986614_pt1 | contig 13203 bp, 8 predicted proteins | sample MGYA00580631_ERZ773051 | MGnify/ENA primary metagenome ERZ773051 (study PRJEB29015, sample SAMEA2738137) | human oral metagenome | biome: human oral; feature: human-associated habitat; material: saliva | place: China | collected 2204 ...
ACCCAGGTGAGTCACAATTCTACTTGTCTCTTGAAGATGATTTGATGAAACGTTTTGGTTCAGAACGTTTGAAAGGTGTCTTTGAACGTCTCAACATGTCTGACGAAGCTATCGAATCACGTATGTTGACTCGTCAAGTGGAAGCAGCCCAAAAACGAGTTGAAGGAAATAACTACGATACTCGTAAACAAGTCCTTCAATATGATGATGTTATGCGTGAGCAACGTGAGATTATCTACGCTCAACGTCATGATGTTATCACTGCTGATCGAGATCTTGCTCCAGAAATTCACGCTATGATTAAACGTACAATCAACCGTATTGTCGACAATCATGCTCGTGCTAAGCAAGAAGAAAAATTGGAAGCAATTCTTAATTTTGCTAAGTATAACTTGCTCCCAGAGAACTCGATTTCCCTTGAAGATCTTACTGGTTTATCTGATCAAGCTATTAAGGATGAGCTATACAGACGTGCTTTGGAAGTATATGATAGCCAAGTAGCTAAATTACGTGACGAGGAAGCTGTTAAGGAATTCCAAAAAGTATTGATTCTGCGTGTTGTGGACAGCAAATGGACAGACCACATAGATGCGCTTGACCAGTTACGTAATGCTGTTGGGCTTCGTGGTTATGCTCAGAATAACCCAGTTGTAGAATACCAAGCGGAAGGTTTCCGTATGTTTAATGATATGATTGGCTCAATTGAATTTGATGTTACTCGATTGATGATGAAAGCACAAATTCATGAACAAGAACGTCCTCAAGCGGAACGTCATATCAGTACTACAGCTACCCGAAACATTGCAGCTAAGCAGACAAATCTTCCAGATGATTTGGACTTAAGTCAAGTGAAACGCAACGACTTATGCCCATGTGGTTCAGGTAAGAAGTTTAAAAACTGTCACGGGAAAAAATAATTAGACTGAATAATTTTTAGGCGGATGCATAGTGAAAAGTAAATTTTTGCTCGGCGTCCGTTTGCTTTATAAGGAGACGAGTTATGGTATTTACAGCTAGAAGCCCTAAAATAAATATAGAAGAAGTTCGTAGTGTATCTAAATTAGAAGGCCAAGCACTGGCTAAAAAAATGCAACGAGATCAAGAGTTAGAAGCTATTATTCGTGGAGAAGATCAACGTGTTTTGTTAGTAATTGGACCATGTTCATCTGATAATGAAGATGCCGTAATTGAATACGCTAAACGCTTGTCAGCCTTACAAGAAGAAGTCAAAGATCGTGTCTTTATGGTTATGCGTGTCTATACAGCTAAACCTCGTACAAATGGTGATGGCTATAAGGGATTGATCCATCAGCCAAATGCTAAGGAAGCTCCAAGTCTTATTAATGGGATTAAGGCAGTTCGTCAACTTCATTATCGTGTTATCACAGAAACAGGAATGACAACCGCAGATGAAATGCTTTATCCAGAAAATCTTCCTCTGGTGGATGACTTGATTTCTTATATGGCAGTTGGTGCACGTTCGGTAGAGGATCAACAGCACCGTTTTGTAGCCAGTGGAGCTGATTTCTCGACAGGATTTAAAAATCCAACTTCAGGAAATTTAAATGTTATGTTCAATGGTATTTATGCTGCTCAGAATAAGCAGAGCTTCCTTTTCTTAGGAAAGGAAGTAGAGACAACAGGTAATCCTCTGTCTCACGCTATCCTTCGTGGAGCCCTTAATGAATATGGGAAAAATATCCCTAACTACTACTATGATAATTTACTAGATACTATTGCTCAGTATGAAGAAATGGGCTTGGAGAATCCGTTTATTGTTATTGATACCAACCATGATAACTCAGGTAAGAAATATCTAGAACAGATTCGTATTGTTCGCCAAACCTTAATCAACCGAGCTTGGAATGAAAAGATTAAAAAATATGTACGTGGTTTCATGATTGAATCCTATTTAGAAGATGGACGTCAAAATGAGCCAGAGGTCTTTGGGAAATCTATCACAGATCCTTGCCTTGGTTGGGAAAAAACAGAAGCTCTAGTTCGAGAAATTTACCAAACACTAGGAGATTAAGATGGTATTTATCGAAAAAGGTCAAGAAATCGATATTCAATCGATAAAGGCTGACACACAGCTATCTGCTGAAGCCTTACATTATAAGAATAAGCGTGATCAGGAACTGGCAAATATTATTGCTGGTAAGGATGACCGTCTTTTATTGATATTAGGACCTTGCTCGTCGGATAATGAAGAAGCTGTTCTTGAGTATGCTCGTCGCTTATCTCGTTTACAGCAAAAGGTAGCCGATAGAATCTTTATGGTCATGCGTGTATACACAGCCAAACCTCGGACCAACGGTGATGGCTATAAGGGATTGGTTCATCAGCCAGATACATCAAAAGCACCAAGTTTAATCAATGGCTTACAGGCAGTTCGCCACCTTCATTATCGGGTCATTACGGAGACAGGATTGACAACGGCAGATGAAATGCTCTATCCATCAAATTTAGTGATGGTTGATGATTTGGTAAGCTATCATGCGGTGGGAGCTCGGTCGGTTGAGGATCAGGAACACCGTTTTGTGGCCTCAGGTATTGATGCTCCAGTCGGCATGAAAAATCCAACATCTGGTAATCTAGCTGTTATGTTTAATGCTATCTATGCAGCGCAAAACAAGCAAACTTTCCTCTACCACGGACAAGAAGTAGAGACTTCAGGAAATCCTTTGGCACATGTTATTCTTAGAGGTGGGCTAAATGAGTACGGGGACAACAACCCCAACTTTTATTACGAGACCTTACTAGACTCTATTGAAGGCTATGAGGAGATGGGTTTAGAAAATCCATTTATTATCATTGATACTAATCATGATAATTCAGGTAAAGAATATCTAGAACAAATTCGTATTGTTCGACAAAGTCTTTTGAATCGTGAATGGAATGAAAAAATCAAGAAAACAGTTCGTGGTTTCATGATTGAGTCTTACCTAGAAGATGGACGTCAAAATCAGCCTGAAATTTTTGGATGTTCCATTACAGACCCTTGCTTGGGTTGGGAAAAAACAGAAGCCTTGATCGAAGAAATTTATGCTACTTTAATAAAATAAGAGAAAAGGATGGAGTTGGGGGGATCTCAACTCTTTTTGATAAAAATGATACTTGGACACGGAATCGATATTGAAGAATTAGCTTCTATACAAAATGCAGTTGAAAAAAGAGAAGGTTTTGCGCAGCGTGTCTTGACAGACAAGGAAATGGAGCGCTTTTCCAGTCTCAAAGGTCGCAGACAGTTCGAGTATTTGGCTGGTCGTTGGTCAGCTAAAGAGGCTTTCTCAAAGGCTATGGGAACGGGAATTGGGAAGCTAGGCTTTCAGGATTTGGAAGTTTTGAACAATGAGAAGGGAACTCCTTACTTCAGCAAATCCCCATTTTCAGGAAATGTTTGGTTATCGATTAGCCATACAGAACAGTTTGTGACAGCTAGTGTTATTTTGGAGGAAAATCATGAAAACTAGTCCACATAGACCGACAAAGGCATTGATTAATCTAGGAGCAATCCGATATAATATCCAACAAATGGGAGCTCATATTCCCCAAGAAACCCTCAAATGGGCGGTCGTAAAAGCCAATGCTTATGGACATGGAGCAGTAGCTGTTGCGACAGCTATCCAGAATGATGTAGATGGTTTTTGTGTGTCAAATGTCGATGAAGCACTTGAGCTACGTCAAGCTGGAATCACTAAGAAAATTCTCATTTTAGGGGTATCTGAGGTGGAATCTATCGTACTAGCTCAACAATTCGATCTTACTTTGACAGTAGCTGGTTTGGAGTGGGTTCGTACCTTGTTAGCTAGTCAATCAGATTTATCTGGTTTAAAAATCCACTTAAAAATCGATTCAGGGATGGGACGAATTGGTTTTAGAGATGCAAGTGAAGCTCGAAAAGCCCAATTTTTACTTCAAGAACATGGAGCTTATGTTGAAGGGATTTTTACTCACTTTGCGACAGCAGATGAGCAGTCTGAGGCCTACTTTTACCAACAATTGAAGTGTTTCAAAGCTATTTTAGCTGAATTTAAAAACTTACCAAAACTAATCCATGCTAGCAATTCGGCAACGACTCTTTGGCATGCAGAAACAATTTTCAATGCAGTCCGTATGGGAGACGCCATGTATGGGCTCAATCCTAGTGGAAAAGTTTTGTCTTTACCCTATGATTTAATCCCAGCTTTAAGTTTGGAGTCTGCTATTGTACATGTAAAAACTCTTCCAGCGGGTGCTTGTGTAGGCTATGGGGCTACGTATGAAGCTGATAGTGAACAAGTGATTGCTACTTTGCCAATTGGTTATGCTGATGGATGGACAAGGGATATGCAGAATTTTTCAGTTTTGGTGGATGGACAATTGTGCCCTATTGTTGGCCGAGTATCTATGGATCAAATAACCATTCGTCTACCTTATATTTATCCATTGGGAACGAAGGTGACTTTAATTGGTTCAAATGGTGATAAGGAGATTACGACAACAGATGTAGCGACCTATCGAGGAACTATCAATTATGAAGTTGTTTGTCTCCTAAGTGATCGTATCCCGAGAGAATATTATTAAGAACAGAAGGAAAGGAGAGTAGGATGAATTTACACCAACCCTTGCACGTCTTGCCTGGAGTGGGACCAAAATCAGCAGAGAAGTATGCCAAATTAGGTATTGAAAATCTGCAGGATCTTTTGCTCTACTTTCCTTTTCGTTATGAAGATTTCAAGAGTAAGCAGGTTTTAGAACTAGAGGATGGAGAAAAGGCAGTTCTTTCTGGTCAAGTTGTAACTCCAGCTAGTGTTCAATATTACGGATTTAAACGAAATCGACTACGTTTTAGTATGAAACAGGGAGAAGTCGTTTTTGCGGTCAATTTTTTCAATCAACCCTATCTAGCAGATAAGATAGAGCTTGGTGCGACACTAGCGGTTTTTGGGAAATGGGACCGTGCCAAGGCTAGTCTCACCGGTATGAAGGTTTTGGCTCAGGTGGAGGATGATCTTCAACCAGTCTATCGTTTGGCTCAAGGAGTTAGTCAGGCAGGATTGGTTAAAGTGATTAAGACAGCCTTTGATCAGGGATTGGATCTCTTGCTTGAGGAGAATCTTCCTCAAACATTGCTTGATAAATACAAGCTTATGCCACGTGGACAAGCTGTGCGTGCCATGCATTTTCCAAAGGATTTGGCGGATTATCGTCAAGCCCTTCGTCGGATTAAGTTTGAGGAACTTTTCTATTTCCAAATGCAATTGCAAACCCTAAAATCAGAAAATATGGTTCATGGAAGTGGTCTAGTCATAAACTGGTCTCGTGAAAAATTAGAAAAAGCAAGGGGAGACCTGGCTTTTGCCTTAACCCCAGCTCAGGAAAAAAGTTTGCAAGAAATTTTGACTGATATGAATTCTGACCGTCATATGAATCGCCTTCTACAAGGGGATGTCGGCAGTGGTAAGACAGTTGTTGCAGGGCTAGCTATGTATGCTGCTGTGACAGCAGGTTACCAGGCTGCTCTAATGGTTCCAACAGAGATTTTGGCTGAACAGCACTTTGAGAGTTTACAGGAACTATTTCCGGATTTAAAACTAGCTCTTTTGACAGGCTCTCTAAAAGTTGGAGAAAAGCGTCAAGTTTTGGAAAAGATTAGCAAGGGTGACATTGATTTTATTATTGGAACCCATGCCTTGATTCAAGATGGTGTAGATTACGCTAGACTAGGTTTGATTATTATTGATGAGCAACACCGATTTGGCGTAGGTCAAAGGCGCATCCTGCGAGAAAAAGGAGACAATCCTGATGTCCTCATGATGACAGCGACTCCTATACCACGTACTCTGGCTATCACAGCTTTTGGAGATATGGATGTGTCCCTTATTGACCAGATGCCAGAAGGTCGAAAACCGATTGTTACGCGTTGGATTAAACATGAGCAACTGCCTCAGGTTTTGACTTGGCTCGAGGGAGAAATTCAGACAGGTTCTCAAGCCTATGTTATTTCTCCATTGATTGAGGAGTCTGAAGCTCTTGATTTGAAAAACGCTATTGCTTTATCGGAAGAATTGGCGATTCATTTTTCTGGTAAGGCAAGAGTAGCCCTCTTACATGGTAAGATGAAAAGTGATGAAAAAGACCAGATTATGCAAGAATTTAAAGAGAAGAAAACCGATATTCTTGTTTCGACAACGGTTATCGAAGTTGGTGTCAATGTCCCAAATGCGACAGTCATGATTATCATGGATGCCGACCGTTTTGGGCTTAGTCAACTCCATCAGCTTAGAGGACGAGTTGGTCGGGGGCATAAACAGTCATATGCTGTTCTTGTAGCTAATCCCAAGACAGATTCAGGTAAGGATCGTATGAGGATTATGACTGAGACTACAAATGGCTTTGTTCTTGCTGAGGAAGATTTAAAAATGCGAGGTTCTGGTGAAATATTTGGAACTAGACAATCAGGTTTACCAGAGTTTCAAGTTGCAGATATTATCGAAGACTTTCCAATTCTTGAGGAAGCTCGTAAGGTTGCTAGCTATATCAGCTCCCTCCCTAACTGGCAAGAGGATCCAGAGTGGCATATGATAGCTCTAAATCTACAAAAGAAAGAACATTTAGATTAAGTATTTTCTAAGAAAACTATAAGGTATGTTTTAGATAAGGTGCCTATACTAGAATCATCAAAAAGAAAAAAGAACTCTCATATGATGATTAAGGTAAATGATTAAAAAACATTTCAAGTGAAACAAGTACCTTCTCCTAAATACTAAGTAAAAGAGCGGAAACGCTCTTTTTTCTCTATAAAGTGAGCTTAGACTAGGAATTAAAATAATTATCGGACTAGTCTATTTACTATTGTGGCAAAGGTTGCTATAATGAAGAAAACTAATCAATATACTTCTGAAAGGAGTTCACATGACATTAGAAACAAGAAATGTTGCAATTCAGGATACATATGGGGAAAGATTTCAACACTGTTGGGGTTGTGGACCTAAGAATGATTTAGGATTGCATTTGAAAACTTATCCAAGTTTAGAGGGCACAAGCTGCATTAGCCGTATCAAGGTAGACCAGCAATATACAGGTGGTGTTCCTGCAAATCTCTTTGGTGGCATGATTGCTGTCATTTTTGACTGTCATGGAACAGCGTCTGCTGCATGGTTCGCTCATCATCAAAAGGGTTTGGAATTGACAGCCGAAACAGTTATCGGACGCTTCATCACAGCTCATTTAGAAGTTGATTATCTTAGCCCAACCCCAATTGACGATGAGATTGTCGTTACTTCAACATTGGAGGAACTAGGGGAAAGAAAAGCCATTGTTTCTATGGAAATGTCAGTGGCAGGTAAAGTGCGTGCAAAAGCTAAAATGGTTGCCGTAGCAGTTAAGGACAACATGTAAACGTATAGATAAGCTAGTGAGAGCAAGGATTTGCTCTCACTTTTAGTTGTGTGATATAAACTGAAAATTAATTACGGATTTTTAAGAAAGAGCCTACTTGAAACTACTTTTAGTCTAACTTGAAATGAAAGAATAACCTAAAAAAACTTTCTGATTTAAGGTCATTCTTGCATTGCATTTCTAGATGTGATACAGTTATGATAACGGTTACAAAACAAAGGAGGATTTTATGAGAAATCCAGCATTAGTAGAAGAAATGAAAACTTATAGAGGGCGAGATGAAGTTCCTCAAGATTTTGATGCTTTTTGGGATGGTGAGATTGGCAAGGTTTCGGTCTTGCCAGACTACCAACTAGAGGAACGTGATTTTCATATTCCAAATGTAAAGTGCTATGAGTTAACCTTTAAAGGTACACGTGATGGCCTTGTTTATGCACGTGTAGTCTTACCAAAATCAGAAGAGAAAGTACCAGTCATTTTCCACTTCCATGGTTATATGGGACGTGGTTGGGATTGGACAGATATGCTTACCTATACCGTAGCAGGTTATGGTGTGGTATCCATGGATGTCAGAGGACAGTCTGGTTATTCTCAAGATGGCATGTGTTCTCCTCTAGGAAATACAGTTAAAGGGCAAATTATTCGAGGAGCTGTAGCGGGCAAGGACCAATTGTTCTTCAAGGATGTTTATCTAGATATTTATCAGTTGGTGGAAATTATTGCAAGTCTTCCTCGAGTTGATGAAGAACAATTATCTAGCTATGGAGCATCTCAAGGTGGGGCTTTAGCCATAGTTGCAGCAGCTCTGAACCCTAAAATCAAGCGTACAGTTTCCATCTATCCATTCTTGTCTGACTTTAGACGAGTGTTAGAGATTGGGAATACTAGTGAAGCTTATGATGAGCTCTTTAGATATTTCAAATTTCATGATCCTTTCCATGAAACGGAAGAGAAGATTATGGCAACCTTGGGTTATATCGATGTGAAAAACTTTGCCCATCGTATTAAGGGTGAGGTTCGCATGATTACGGGGCTAGATGATGACGTCTGCTACCCAATCACTCAATTTGCCATATACAATCGTCTAACTTGTGAGAAGAGTTATCGCCTTATGCCTGAATACGCGCATGAAGCTATGAATGTTCATGTCAATGATCAAGTTTATAATTGGTTGTGTGGTAGTGAAATTCCCTTTACCTATGTTGGCGAGTAAAAGTTTGTGAGGTGAGCCTTGTCAAAGCAGGGCTCTTTTTGTGACAAAGTTCAGAAAGTAGTTTCAATTGCTTCGAAGTCTAGAAACATATTTGAAAGTGAAATCTATTATATAGCAATGCTCAAAAAAGCAACATCTTTATTATATAATAAAGATAAGACGAAATTTGAAAGGAGATAAACTGTTATCGTTTTGTATGCAGGAAAAATGATAGATGCATATAAAATCAAAAGGAATGGGCAAGCATGAGATTGATACTTTTAACTTTCGATGTAGGAGAGTTAAAAATTTTAAGCAAAAAAGAAAGCGCTTTATTTTTGTGAAAACGAAAGGAAAAATATGAAACAGAGAGAATTTGATCGAAAAGAACGCTATGGAATTCGAAAATTTACAGTGGGAGTTGCATCCGTAGTCATTGGAGCAGTTGTTTTTGGAGTATCACCAGTTTTAGCCCAAGAAGCTCCAGCAAACACTAGTGAAACAGCTGGTCAAGCTTTACCAGAATTACCGAAAGAAGTAGAAACAGGAAATCTAGCTAACCTTGATAAAGAACTTGCTGATAAGTTGGCAACAGCTACAGATAAAGGAACTGAAGTCAACCGTGAAGAGTTGAAAGCAAACCCAGGTTCTGAAAAACCAACAGAAACTGAAACTCCAGCAGAGACTCCAGCAGCTGAAACGGATAAGACAGAAGAAACTGAGAAACAAGAAGCTATCGCTCGTGATTATTACTCAAGAGAATTGGAAAATGTCAACACTGTCGTAGAAAAAAATGACGTTACTACCAATGCAGAAAATAATCAGCGAGATGATCTTACAAGTGATTTAGAGAAACTAAAGAAACTTCAAGATGCAACAGTGCATATGGAGTTCAAACCAGATGCATCGGCACCACGTTTTTACAATCTTTTCTCTGTATCAAGTGATACCAAGGAAAATGAGTACTTCACCATGTCAGTCTTTGATAATACAGCCCTTATCGAAGGCCGTGATGCAAATGGTACACAATTCTATGATAAATACACCGATGCACCATTAAAGGTTCGCCCTGGTCAGTGGAATTCAATTACCTTTACTGTGGAAAAACCAACAACTGAAGTGCCTACTGGAAGAGTTCGTTTATATGTAAATGGTGTCTTATCCAGAACAAGTCTAAAATCTGGGAAATTCATCAAAGATATGCCAGATGTTAACAACGTTCAAATCGGAGCAACTAAACGAGGAAGCAAGACAGTTTGGGGCTCTAACCTACAAGTCCGTAATCTAACAGTCTACGACCGCGCCTTAACACAAGATGAAGTTCGAACACGAAGTCAATTATTTGAAAGAGGAGACTTGAGGCAAGAACTTCCAGAAGGGGCTGAAATTTCTAAAAAAACAGATGTCTTTACAGCTGGCAAAAATGGGCAGTCAAATCCAGATGGTATTAATAGCTATCGTATTCCAGCCCTCCTTAAGACTGACAAGGGAACTTTGATTGCTGGTGCTGACGAACGCCGCTTACACCACTATGACTGGGGTGATATCGGTATGGTCGTTAAACGAAGTGAAGACAAGGGCCAAACATGGGGGGATCGCATCACTCTTACGAATCTACGTGACAATCCAAAAGCCAAGGATCAAAACATTGGTTCACCAGTAAACATCGATATGGTTCTAGTCCAAGATACGGAAACTAAACGAATCTTCTCAGTTTACGATATGTTCCCAGAAGGTAAAGGAATCTTCGGAATGTCTTCTGAAAGAGAAGTTGCCTATAAGGAAATTGATGGAAAAACTTATCAAATTCTATACCGTGAAGGAGAAAATGGAGCCTATACTATTCGTGAAAATGGTGTTGTCTACACACCAGATGGTCAGGCAACGGATTACCGTGTTGTTGTAAATCCTGTCAAACCTGCTTATAGTGATAAAGGCGATCTTTATCAAGGTGAGCAACTACTAGGAAATATCTACTTTACAAGCAATAAAACTTCTCCATTTAGAATTGCTAAAGACAGCTACCTATGGATGTCTTATAGTGATGATGATGGTAAGACTTGGTCTGCACCACAAGATATTACTCCAATGGTCAAAGCTGATTGGATGAAATTCTTAGGTGTGGGACCTGGAGTGGGAATTACCCTCCAGAATGGACCTCATAAAGGTCGTATTGTTGTCCCTGTTTATACGACAAACAGAACCAACCACCTCAACGGATCTCAGTCATCTCGTATCATCTATTCAGATGACCATGGTAAGACTTGGCATATGGGTGGCGGTGTCAATGACAACCGTACACTTCATGATGGAACAGTAGTTGATTCAAGCAACATGAACAATTACTACGCTCAAAATACAGAATCTTCTGTTGTTCAATTGAACAATGGTCAGTTGAAACTCTTTATGCGTGGTTTGACTGGTGATTTGCAAGTTGCGACAAGTAATGATGGTGGTATTACATGGGACAACTATGTAGCACGCTATGATGTACCTGATGTTTATGTTCAAATGGCGGCGACTCATACGGTTCAAGATGGTAAAGAGTATATCCTTCTAGCAAATGCTAATGGACCAGGTCGTAAGAATGGCTACATTCGTGTGGCTCGCGTAGAAGAAGATGGCGAGTTGACTTGGTTGCATCATCATTTGATTCAAGAAGGTGAGTATGCTTATAACTCACTTCAACAAATTGGACCAAAAGAATTTGGTCTCTTGTATGAACATCATGAAGCGGGTGGCAATCCTTATACTCTATCCTTCAAGAAATTCAACTGGGATTATCTAACTAAAGAGAGACTTGCTTCTAAAGAAGTGAAAGTTACAACGGCTATGGAAAAATGGCCAGGCATTATTGCTATGGAATTTGATTCAGAAGTCTTGGTAAATCAAGCTCCAACTCTCAAATTAGCTAATGGTAAGACTGCAACCTTCATGACTCAGTATGATACGAAGACTCTCCTATTTACAATAGCTCCTGAAGATATCGGTCAAAAAGTTAAAGCTATTGAAGCGGGTGCAATTGAAAGTATGCATAACTTGCCAGTATCTGTGGTAGGTACTAAACTTACGAATGGTTTTAATGGTGACGAACCGGCAATCCATGAAGTCCCAGAATTTACAGGTGGTGTCAATGGCGACGAAGCAGCTGTAACAGAACTTCCTGAGTACACTGAAGCTATTGGAACTGCAGGTGATGAAGCCGCACCAACAGTAGAAATCCCAGAATTCACAGGCGGAGTGAATGCAGTCGAGGCAGCAGTCAATGAAGTTCCAGAATTCGTAGGTGGTGTGAATGCAGTTGAGGCTCTTAAGAATGAATTGCCTGAGTTCGTAGGCGGAGTCAACTCTGTTCTAGCTCTCAAGCATGAACTTCCAGAATACGTAGGAGGAATTAATGAGGTCGAAGCAGCAGTCAATGAAGTTCCAGAATTTGCAGGTGGAGCAAATGCAGTTCAAGCCCTTAAGCATGAATTTCCAGAATTCACAGGCGGAGTCAATGCAGTCGAAGCAGCCAAGCATGAACTTCCGGAATATAAGGTTGAAGAAAAACTGTTTGTAACTCTAGTGGCACAGCAAGATAAGACATATCAAGCTCCAGCAGCTCAACCACAACAACCTACTCTACCAGAGACAGGAAGTGAAGTTTCAACTTCTCTAGTATCTCTCGGACTTGTTGGAATGTTCTTAGGATTATTTGGTATGGCTAAGAAAAAAGAAGATTAATCTACTATTAAATCTTAAAGATATCTAAGAAAAAATAGTGAAATTGAAAGATTCTGTGACGGTGATTTGTTACAGGCTCTTTCGTTTATAGAAAGCATAGAAAGTGCTGGAATAGTTAGAACGAAGATGATTCAAGCGGAAGCCTCCCCTCTGAAACTACTTTCAGCAGAATCTGTTTCATAAAATTGTTTTGAAACTTCAATCTATTCTAGCACAAGTTATTGAAAGCGCTTTAATAATAAGCTATAATAGTCACATAAACACAAAGGAAAAGAAAAGGAGGAAAGTAGATGCCACAAATTAGTAAAGAAGCCTTGATTGAACAAATCAAAGATGGAATCATCGTTTCTTGTCAGGCACTTCCTCATGAACCGCTCTACACAGAAGCGGGAGGAGTTATCCCCTTGTTAGTGAAAGCAGCTGAACAAGGTGGTGCAGTCGGTATCCGAGCAAACAGTGTTCGAGATATCAAGGAAATTAAAGAGGTCACTAAACTTCCGATTATCGGAATTATTAAACGTGATTATCCACCACAGGAACCATTCATCACAGCGACTATGAGAGAGGTAGATGAACTAGCAGCTCTTGACATCGAAGTCATTGCTCTTGACTGTACCAAACGTGAACGTCATGATGGCTTGGAAATCCAAGAATTTATCCGTCAGATCAAAGAAAAATATCCAAATCAACTCTTGATGGCTGACACAAGTACCTTTGAGGAAGGTCTAACAGCAGTTGAAGCGGGAATTGACTTTGTCGGAACAACCTTATCAGGTTACACTTCTTACAGTCCAAAAGTGGATGGCCCAGATTTTGAACTCATCAAAAAACTCTGCGACGCAGGGGTGGACGTCATTGCTGAAGGAAAAATTCATACACCAGAACAAGCTAAGCAAATCCTA
>ERZ773051.1422-NODE-1422-length-13161-cov-9.676713_pt1 | contig 13161 bp, 10 predicted proteins | sample MGYA00580631_ERZ773051 | MGnify/ENA primary metagenome ERZ773051 (study PRJEB29015, sample SAMEA2738137) | human oral metagenome | biome: human oral; feature: human-associated habitat; material: saliva | place: China | collected 2204 ...
CGAGGCGGTGCTCGTAGACGGTGTGAGCGTGGTGAGTGTAAGAGGTCGTACGCATAGGACAAGGGTAGCGCCGCGGAGCGCCTCAAAGACACACGAAGTTGGTTCGGAAACGGTGCGCGGCGGAGAGTGCGGCGTGCGGGGCCCGCGGATTTGCTTCCTGCTCCCCGAATATCACACGAAGTCGGTAAATGTCGCAGGGAATAAGCTGTGTCTTTTACTGACTTCGTGTGGAGGGAGCCGGTTAAGCGCAGGACGGGAAGGCGCGTGACACCGTGTACTGCTGTTCCGTACCAAAAGACATACGAAATCGGTGAATGTCGCAGGGAATAAGCTGTGTCTTTTGTTGACTTCGTGTGGAGGGGGGGCGTGTGCCTTCGTGTGGAGGGACGAGGCGGTGGCTGGGGCGTCGAACGCGGCGGGTCGGGCGGGACGAGACGTGGGCAGCGTACGTCAGGCTTCTAGAGCCAGTTCAGCATGAGGATATAGCTGAGGGTCCCGAGGCCGACGCTCCACAAGAGGCGCCGTTTCGTTACCAGGTGGACAACGACGGTGATGACAGTTGCGATAATGGCAGCCCACCACTGAGAGCCTCCGACGCTCGTGTTATCGCTGAGCGTCGCCAAGACGAGGATCAACAAAATCCCCGGAGGCATCCACACGGCCATATTCCGAACGAAGCTTGACTCGCGCAGGGGCTCGAGGATCTTGAAGGGGAGCGCGCGCAAGGTGAAGTCGATAACGAAGACGACCAAGAGGATTCCGAAGAGGTAGGGGAGCGAGTGAGACATCAGGCCTCCTCACCGGTGTGTGGTGCGTGCGCTTGGTTGTCGTAATCGGAGCGCGTATCAGGGGCAGAGAGCCCGTTGGCGGCAGGCTGCGATGCGGAGGAACAATCAGCACCGAGGCCGGATATTCTCTCGCTACTTCTTGCAAGCACATGACGCACCACAAGTGCGCCGACGAATAGCAGCAGCGCAAGCAATAGCTTTTGTTTAGGCCAGATGAGCATCGCGATGAGGAACGACCCAGCTGCCAAAACTACCGAGGGAATGTCCTCGAGAGAGCGAATTGAATCGACGGTCAAAGTAATGAACAGTGCCGTGAGCGCGAAATCCAAGCCCTGAATCTGAGCGGGAATGCAAGACCCTGCAAGAACGCCAACTAAACCAGAGGCCACCCACGTCGCGTGATAGGTGACTTGCATGGCAAGCAGACGAGGCTTCGTCCAGCCTTCGGGTCGCGCTGCGGTGATCGCGTAGGCCTCGTCAACCAGGGCATACATGGAGAAGAAGCGCGCGAACCTACCCTCGACCAGGTGAAGAGGAAAGGAGAAGGCGTAGAAAAGATGCCGGAAGTTCACGAGTAGCATCGTCACAGCGATGACGGCAATTGGAGTGTACGAGGCCGCCAAAGTGATGACGAGTAGCTCAGCAGATCCTGAGAAAGCTGCTATTGACAGTGCCGGGGCCATCCACCACGGCATTCCCAGCTGCATGACCAAGATGCCGTATGCAATCCCCAGAGGAATGTAACCCGCCGCGATGGGTGCGGTGATGCGGATTCCAGTGAGGATTTCCGCGCGGGTTGAGGATGACATTCTTCTATTTTGGCTGCCGGAACAGGACGTGCATGCGGTGTTCACGAATCGGAACAGGATCAATCCGTTAACCCGGCGGTCGAAAATCCGTTAACCGGCGGTCAAACTTCTTCAGCAACCGAGTCGCGGAGCCCAAGGTTCGATACTGATGATGACTTCAGTGACAGAAGGTACGGCTGTTCTCCTTGCGTGTGTGATGGGATATCACTTCGACCTTGGTTTCGTTGAGTTGGAAGGCCGCGCTACCGGATTGGTGAGGACTGGTGCATGAGGATCCGAGGCCCCTCTTCCCCCGCAACCCAGGTGCTGCTTTCGCGTAGTTTCCCGCCCGTCCACGTTAAAACGTAGGTCACGACCCAGGTGACACTGGGTGTTGCACGTGAAACAGCCTCTGAACTGGTGTGATTGGGCAGTGATGCTTGTCCTTCGCAGCGGTCTATCGCCGCAGAATCGCTCAGAACAGCGCTGTCTTCGCGCAGTTTTTTCGCTGGGATCACCTGGAAATTCGAGGCCTCCGCGTGCTCGGGTGCGCGTCCGTCCAAACCCTGCGTAAGAGACCCGTTGTGCCAGATCCGAATGCACCCGGGTGCTTCGAGCGCTTTAAGCGTGCGGGAATCTGCCTGAAGCCACGCATCAAGGAATTGGCGCTCAAGCAGTACTTCCGGAGCTTCCGTCCCCGTCGTGCTTTCCGGAATTTCCCCGCCTGCCGAGGCCGCATCAGCCTTGAGCGTGATGGTCCCCAATTCCGCAGCGCTTCCCGCAGTACCGGCCGCACTCGACACTTCTAGGGTTCCAGCGGATACTCCAGCACCGGACTCGGTGCTTTCAGTTGAAGCAAACCCCGGGCCCGTGGGAATATCGCGGCCATCGCGATAGGCTTCCGCACACGAGCGCGCGGCGTCATCGGCCCGCTCGTTGAGAGGATGACCCGCATGACCCTTCACCCACTCGAAGCTAACTGTGCGCCCCTGCATGGCGCGGTCAATCTCTTGAATGAGCTCGAGGTTTTTAATGGGTTTCTTATCGGCCTTGACCCACCCGCGTTTCTTCCACCCCGGTGACCACTTGGAGATCACATTGATCGCGTACTGAGAGTCCGCGAGGATGTGGAGCTCTTCGTGGGCAAGACCGGCCTGAGCAGTGGCCTTAAGGAGTTCGAGGACAGCATTCAATTCGCCCAGATTGTTGGTACCGCTGGGCCACCCACCGGCATCCCAACAATCCTCTGAGACCACCCAGGCCCATCCGGCAGGCCCCGGATTACCCAGAGAAGAACCATCCACTGCGGCAGTAATCGTCATTGGAAGTTCCTCTACTTGGTGATTCCGACCTGATGAAGGGCGAAGGCAAATTCTTGAGCCCTGGCCTGCCAACGCCCCCTGCGCCCAGAAGCTCCAGCGTGCCCCGCAACCATTTCGGTACGGATCACGATAGGAGGCTGATCGGGAACCTGCGCGGTGGCCTGTCGAAGACGCTGGACCCATTTGTGGGGTTCAACGTAGAAGACTCGCGTGTCATTGATCGAGGTGGTCGCCATGATCGCGGGGTAACGCACGCCTTCGCGGACATTTTCGTAGGGGGTGTAGGAACGCATGAGCGCGTAGATCTCAGGATCTTCAATGGGGTTACCCCATTCCTCCCACTCGCCCACGGTCAGGGGGAGTGAGGGATCCAAGATGGTTGTTAGTGCGTCAACGAAAGGTACCCCCGCGATCACCGCAGCAAAACGATCGGGTTGTGCGTTCGTGACCGCACCCATGAGAAGACCGCCCGCGCTGCGACCTTCGGCGATCAAACGTTCGGGGTGAACCCAGCCGGAATCGACCAAGTAGTTTGCGACATCCAAGAAATCGGTGAAGGTGTGTGTTTTCACCAGTTTCTTACCGTCTTCGTACCATGAGCGTCCCATTTCGCCACCACCGCGAATATGTGCGATCGCGTGAACGACGCCTCGCTTGAGTGCGGGAAGACGCAGGATGTCGAACTCGGGGTCGAAGGAAACCTCGTAGGAACCGTAACCGTGGATCCACCCCGCATGTGTTCCGTCGGGCTGGGCATCGCGCCGGTGAACCAAGGTCACGGGAATCTGTGTATGCCCATCCCGGGCACACACCCACACGCGTTCTTCCGTGAAATCAGACGGATCCCAGTTGGGAACCTGAGTGACCTTGAGGATACGCGACTTCCCAGTCCGCAGATCGAGTTCTTCCACGGTGGGTGAAGTCAAAACACTCTGATACCCCACCCGAACAAGGCAGTCTTCAAAACGCCCAGAACTGAGGGGATAGAGGCTACGGATCGTACCTTCTTTGTTGAGTTCTTCCCCGAGTGTCCACGGATCACTGCAATCCGAGGCCGGAACGGGCTTTCCGTCGGCAACTTTGAGCGGGCGTGTGCGCCGGTAGTAGCGTGCTTGGGGGAGCGCGTCACGCCTGTAGGACAGGGTGAAGAAATCGCGATATGCCTCGAGATCGCTCAGGCGCTCACCGTCGCGGGCGGTGTAGAGCGTCACCCAGTGATCGGGGTCCACGACCGAATCAGCGGCACCCTCTTGAGGTAAAGGAATACATGCCAAGCTTCCTTCGCGTGAAAGTGCTGTGTGGATGACAAGCAGGTGATCGCCTGCGGGTTCAACGTTGATCTGGACGTCATCACGCTTGGCGACAACGGGAAGCAGAGAAGCGCTGGGAGCATAAGGATCCCACAGCCATGCACCGCCACTGGTTGTCGAGGTCGAATGAACAACGACGTGCCACGGGTCGTTCGACGCGGAAAACCACAGGTCAAAGGCCTCGTCCGGCTCTTCCAACAGCAGGGAATCCTCTTCGACATCCGCGCCCACGCGGTGATGCATCAGTTGGAATTGCCTCCACGCGTCATCGACTCGCGTGTAGATGAAGGACTGAGAATCCGCGGCCCACGCAAAGCCATAGCCCGCGTCAGTCACGACCTGGTCAACGATGTCGCCGCTGGACGCGTCTTGAATGATCCACGTCCAGCGTTCGTCGCCTTCGGTATCTTGAGACCACGCGATCAAACGCCCATCCGCGGTCGGCACCAATTCCCCGACCTTGAAGAACTCTTCACCTTGTGCGCAGAGGTTTTCGTCGAGGAGAAGCTGCTCGCCTTCCAGTGTTTCGCTATCTGCCAGCACCGGAGTGTCCGGGTAGCGTGAGGCCGACACGCGGTAGTGCTTTGCATAGGAGTCTTCGTGATACTGGCGTTGGAAATACCACCAGTCCCCAACGCGCTGGGGAGCCGAATACACAACCGGCGCGGTGAATGAATCAAACTCCGAAACGAGGTTCTCAGCCAGCTCCTGAGCCGGCTTGCAGACCTGTTCCGCCCATTGATTTTCCGCATTGACATGGGCAATGACATCCGGGTTGTCGCGCTGACGCAACCAGTCCCACGGATCATCAAAATGGTCCCCGTGAATGGAACGCACGCGCGTCCCAAAACGCTGCGGGGCAACAGGAGCGGTCTCTTCAGTCATGTTCATACTCTAAGGGAGCACGCCGTCATCTGGAGCGCACTTGAGCTGAGCCTTCCCAAACGCTCGACGAAATAAACGTTAAAATCTTTACCGTGCCCACACAGGAAACAGAACAAGTGACGCCCACCACGGCCTCGGCAAGCGTTGAGCAGCCGGCCCCCGCAAATGGGGAGACCTCAGCAAGCGCACCCAAACCCGCCCCCCAAAACCTCGCGGAAACCCTGCGCGCATGGATCAAGGAATTCATCCAATTCGGTCTGGTTGGCGCAACCGCATTCGTCATCGACATGGGGCTCTTCAACCTGCTCCAACACGGCCCCCTCGGCGTCCTCGCGGGCCACGCGAACACCGCCAACGCCGTGGCCGCCAGCGTCGCGACGATCTACTCGTGGATCATGAACCGAGTGTGGACCTACCGCGGGCGCACCCAAGAAAATGCGGGTCGCGAGGCTTTCCTCTTCTTCTTCGCGAACCTCTGTGGCATCGGAATCACGCAATTCTGCCTGCTATTTAGTCACCACATTCTGGGATTGACCTCGCCGCTGGCAGACAATATTTCCGCCTATGTCGTGGGCTTTGCTCTGGGAACGGCATTCCGTTTCGTCTTCTATCACTACGTCGTTTTCACCGGAAATTCAACGAAGTAAGCGCCTACGAGGCCGCGCCTCCGCAGCCGCGTCCCTTCCGTACGTCCGGGAGCAGCCGGGTAATTTTCGCCATAAAAGCCCCGTCTTCCCTTCGCAGGAGTCCCGCCTCGGACGTAGAGTCGAAAGGTGAAATCGACGAATCTGAAGCACATTGATGACACCGCACTTGTTTTTGAGGGCGGTGGTATGCGCGGCGCCTTCACCGCTGGGATTGTCGCCACTCTGATCGAAGAAGGAATTGATTTCCCGCATGTTTCCGGGATTTCAGCGGGTTCGTCGAACACTGTGAACTACGTGTCTCGAGATGCCAAGCGTGCACACGACACCTTCACCACCGTCGCCGACAGCCCCGAATTTGGGGGCTTCCGTCACTGGATTGAAGGCCGCGGCATGTTCAACGTCGATTACCTCTACGATGAGATCGCCCAGCCTGACGGCGATGCCCCCTTGGACCTCGATACCTTCCTTGCCAACCCAGCTGAGGTCCGGATCGGTGCCTTCAACGCCACTCGAGGTGAAGAAGTGTGGTTCACGAAGGACGATATGCGCACGGTGGAAGAAGTTGGCCGCTGCGTGCGTGCCTCGTCGACTCTTCCCATCATCATGCCCACGGTCACAATCGACGGCGACACCTACGTTGACGGCGCTCTTGGCCCCAACGGCGGAATCCCCTTGGACGCACCGATGCGCGACGGCTACCGCAAATTCTTCGTCGTCCTCACCCGCCCGCGCGACTTCGTCAAAACCCCGACGAAACCGGGTGTGTGCTCCGCGCTGCGCCTGGCCTTCCCGCGTCTTCCTTCCATTGCCGAGGCCGTGGCCCGTCGCACCGTCGCCTACAACGCCGCTCGCCGCAAGCTTTTCCAATTGGAAGAACAAGGGCGAGCACTCATCGTGACTCCGGGGGACCTGGGCATCGACAAGATGGAGATGAATGTTGATCGTCTGGAGGACGCCTACGATGCGGGCGTTGCCCGTGCACGCGCAGATCTTCCCAGGTGGGAGGCCTTCTTAGGTCTATAAACGCTGATCTTATGGGTGTGGGGCCGAGCGGAATCCGCTCGGCCCCACACCCATTTGTACTATCACGCTCAAAATCTCATTCGGTGTCCCCTATTCGGTTGCAAGAGCCGCAGAAGGACTGACTTTTGCTGCTCGACGTCCCGGAAGCCACGAGGCAACAAGGGAAGCAAGCACCGCCACCCCGATGACTGCCGCGATTTGAATCCACGGGATAGTGATGAAGATGGTGAGTCCTTCCAAGGGGAGTGCCAGGATCCCGACGGCCCCGAAGAAGATTCCGAGTGCCGAGCCGATGATGGCTCCGGTTACCGAAATAAAGACTGCCTCCAAGGCGAGCATGGTTTTCATTTGACGCTTGGTTAGGCCAAGAGCACGGAGCAACCCGTTTTCCCGCGTACGTTCGGCAACGGAGAGAGAAAGAGTGTTGGCAACACCGACAAGAGCGACCAGAACCGATACTCCCAAGAGACCGACGACGATGAGCAGCATCTGATCGATCATCTTGGAGTACATCTCGCGCTCAAGCGCTGACCCGTTGACGATTAAGGAACTATCGATCTTTGCAAGGTCCTTCTGAACGCTTGCTGCCGATACGCCGTCCTTCAGCTTGACGATCATGTCCGTCACGGGTGCTTTCGGATTGAGCTTAAGTAGGTTTGCTTCGCTTACTTCGTAGGTGCCATTGAAGTTCTTGGTGTATTTGCCTTTCAGGGTCAGGCATTTTCCCTCATTCGAGCACACTTTGAGGTCTTTGCCGTTCCAGGCTTCCATACCGACCAAGACAGTTGAGTCATCGATCTGCTCGACTTTCGAGTGGGCGACCGTCGAATAGTCCGGCTCCCCGAAAATCTGACTCTGTTCGTCAGCATCGCCCTGCGCATGAGCTGCGCTCGCCTCTCCCTCGACGTTTACTGTGCCGTAGATCGAGTGGGCGGGAATGCTTGCCGCAACGCCCTCGGTTGATGAAACGCGCGCCTGAATATCACTGCTGAGTTCCCCGGCCGTAATCGTGCTGACGGAAAGATCGAAGGGGCGGCGCTCATTGACCTCGTTGATGAGGGAGTCTCGCATCGAAGACGCACCGACCATCATGGTGACGACCAGGGTGACGCCAATGACGATTGAGGTGCCGGTTGCGGAGGTGCGTCCGGGGTTACGGACAGTGTTCTCGCGTGCCATCCGAGCGAGCATTCCCGGCCACAGGCGACCAAAGAGTTTGGTGAGAGTGGGAACAATAACCGTGCAGATCAGCAGAATACCGATGAGGCATGCCATGGACATACAGAAGGACAGGGCGAACTTCTGCGTGGCGCTACTGATCTTCAAAGCCGCAAGGAGGCATCCACCACCGACAACGGCCAGGAAGAGGCCGACGACAAGGGTGAGTCGGCGCGCCGCGCGAGAAGAGGCGTCGGCCTCGTTCACGGGAGAAAGGGCGGCGATCGGCGGAACTTGAGAGACCGCGCGGGCGGGCTTGCGTCCGACGAAGACGGTCAGGAGCGTTCCGAATGCCCACACGCCGATTGCGTAGGGGATGGATAGGGACGCAACGATCGAGAGGAAATTCTCTCCCTCGACCATGTGTCCCAGGCCGAAACCGCCAACCAGTAGTCCCAGGATCACGCCGATGAACGCCGAGATCGCGCCAATAGCGTAGGTTTCACGACGAACGAGTGAACGCACCTGCTTGACGTCCGCACCGAGTGCACGCAGGAGTGCCAACTCGCGGCGGCGTTGCTGAAGAATGACTTTAAACGTCGAGGACACGACAACCGATGCGACAAGAATGGCGATCGCCGGGAAAATCAGGGCAATGGCGGTGAGGAGAGCCCCCGATACCTGAATCGCTTTGAGGTCCTTCTCGACTTCCGATGCCACGCTCTGGACCTTCACTCCATTGAGGGTGCTGAGATTCGACTCGAGAGTTTTCACCCAGGTATCTTGCTCGGCTGCAGTTGGGTTCCCGTACTTGTCCCCGGGCAGGTTTGTTGCCACGCGGATTGTGCCGGTCGGTCCCATGCCAACCGCCGAGGTGTACCCCTCGGTGGTCACATACGAAGCTGCTGTGATATTTGACCCTGAGTCGTAGATCCCGCTGACCGTGAAATCGTGTGCGCTCTGGGTCCCTTGGGAGGTGAGCGTGAGGGTTTCGCCGACCTGCAGGCCCAGTTCATTCGCCGAAGTGGAGGGGATCGTGATTTCCGAGGCCGTGGCCGGGGCCTTCCCTTGCGTGTACTTCAGCGAGAGGAAAGGATCGGGGAGGAGGGGAGAGAGGAAGAAGGCCTCTCGCTCGTCGTGAGCCTTGCCCATGAGGGGGTATTGCGTGGAGATGCCGACGGCTGTGACTCCCGGAATCTTCTCGATCTGAGAGGTTACCGAGGCGAATTGCTGGGTAACGCTTTCGGGGGTGGGTTCCTCGTCGTTATCGCGGGAGGGATTGATGGTGACAAGTGCTGTCGTGCCTCGGTAGGCCTCGCGAATGCTTCGGGTGAGGGCCGAGGTCGTCGTGTTCGTGAAGAGTAAGGTCACGATGATGAAGGCGGTGGAAATTGCAACGGCCAGGCCAGTTGAGAAATAGCGGCGACCGTGGGTGCGTAGGTTTGCTCGAAGCAGAGTGGATGTTGAACTCACGGGTGTCACCTCAGCGCAGCGTTGAGTTCGTCTTCGCTGGCCTCGCGAAGGTCTGAAACGATTGCGCCGTCACGGACAACCAGGACGCGATCGGCATAGGAGGCCGCGTGGACATCGTGGGTCACCATGATGACGGACTGGTCGAGTTCGTTGACCGCGCGGCGCAGAAGGTCAAGGACCTCCTTGGAGGAGTGCGAATCGAGGTTACCGGTCGGTTCGTCTGCGACGATGACTGCGGGGCGGCTCATGAGAGCGCGGGCAACGGCGACGCGCTGCTGCTGACCGCCTGAGAGCTCGGAGGGCCTGTGGCTGAGGCGCTGTTCCAAACCCAGTGAAGAAACGATGAGTTTGAACCAGTCCTCGTCGACTTTCTGTCCGGCGAGCTCGAGGGGGAGCAAGATGTTTGCCCGAGCATCTAGTGTGGGGATGAGGTTGAAGCTCTGGAAAACGAAGCCGATCCGATCGCGTCGAAGCTTTGTCAATTGGCTGTCTTTAAGCGCCGTGATATCGGTATTTTCAATGAATACGGTTCCTGAGGTGAGCGAGTCAAGGCCGGCCAGGATGTGCATCATCGTCGACTTGCCTGAACCTGAGGGACCCATGATTGCGGTGAATTCACCCGAGTAGAAATCGACACTGACGTTCTTGAGTGCGCTGACTTGGGTGTCGCCCGATCCGTAGATTTTGGACACGTGGGAGAGGCGAACAACCGGTGTTGAAGATGGAGAAGTATTCATGTTCTCTATCTTGTGCGCAGCGGTGTGCTCCCCACTATGGGGGGATGCCCCGGGTGTCCCCTGATTTTCCCCGGTGGCGACCCCGAGGCCGCAGCGTTTATGCGCGTGCGGGGGCACCGGCTCCCACGGCCTCGTTCCTAGCGCTGCCTCCTCCGAGCTTCGCCTAACTGTTCGCGCTATCCCCTAGCCGCAGTCCCCTGAATCGATTCACCGCTGCTGCGACATCGACGAGGCGTGGGCGGGCAAGGTGCCCCGGCAAAGAATGCGCACCGAACTTGGCAACAACGTCCAAGCCCTCAGAATTGATCGCACGCTCAAGGCGAGCAAGGAGCTGGTTGATATCCAACTTCCCATCCGCGTACGTGAAGAGCAGCCCACGCACCATCCAAGCAATCGCCTCGGTCTGTCCCGGATCAACGATCTGTTCCACGTCGCCCAGGTCGAGGTGAACCTTATCCAAAGTAATCGAGGACAAGCCCGCAGCCTTTGTCTTTGCACGCTCGGGTCCGCGCAAACGAATGGGGAAACGAGGCTCCTTGGGGGCGCTCATCGGCAGGTCCTCATGGGGACGAGGCAGGCGTGAGACAACCTCGCGCGCGCGATCGGTGACATCGACGCATCGATAGTGGTCCATCATGAGCACGCGATCAGCCTGATCGAGGTAATCGCCAGAACCTCCCATGACCAAAATCGTCGAAACACCACGGTCGCGGTGAAGAGAGGAAATACGATCAACCAGAGGCGTGATCGGTTCCTTTTCTGCCTGGACAAGCTCGCGCATGCGTCCATCGCGAATCATGAGGTTCGTTGCGCTCGTGTCCTCATCGACCAAGAGCAGAGGGGAACCCAGCTCAATTGCTTCGACCAAGGAGGCAGCCTGAGACGTCGATCCTGAAGCATTTTCCGTCGAGAAACGCGAGGTATCAGCGTTTCCGGGCAAGTGTGTAATAAAGGGAGAAACATCCACGCCCGTGACTGCCCGGCCATCAGCTGCACGGACTTTCATTGCGTTCGCGACAGTGGCCACATACTCGCGGCCGTCGCCTGGGATATGTGCATAGACACCGCGCTGGATCGCGCCCAGCAGCGTGGACTTACCGTGGTAACCGCCGCCCACGATCACCGTAACGCCCGGCTCAATAGCCATCCCGCGGAGGGTGCCCGCGTGGGGAAGCTCGACCTCGGCCTCGAGAGTGGAAGGGGAAGCAAAGGGGATAGCGTCCGCGAGGGGGAGTTGGGAGACCCCGCTGCGGCGCGCAAGGATAGAGCCGTTGGCGACGAAGGAAACCCAGCCGCGCTCGCTCAAGATGGACTGGAGCGCGCAGTAGTCCTCGTAGACCTCGATGTGATGCAGGAGGTCCTGGCGTTCGCGCTCAACTTCGGGGATATCGCTGAGGTAGTCGAAAGTGTCTTGGACAGCATCTGGAATGTCGAGGTCGAAAATCTGCGCGGCGCGGCGGCCCAAAATCGTGCGACCGCGCGCAGGCATACGAACCTCGAAGCGGAGTTCGACGCGGTCGGGTTTGACCGTGCAGGCGCTGCGCTCGAGGATCTCAACGCTGGGGGACATGACCTGAAGGTCGTTCAGGCGTCTCTCGCGAAGCGAACGATTAAAGGCGCGCAGGAGGTAGTCTGCGCAGGCCAGGCGCGCCTCGGAAGAAGCAATCGCGGCCTGAGGGAGCCCCATCTCCTGTGGGGTGGAAATGGCGCGCACCTTCGAGGGAGGAGCATAAGGATCGGCCTGGATGCGGTCGATGGACAGAGAAAAACTGCCAAAATCCCATAAGCCTAGGACCGACTTATAGGACGGGTAGGAACGCCCATCAAGCTGGTGAAGTGCGCGAATGAGATCGCGGTCGGACCCGGTGTGCTTGCGGTACTCGGCGGTTGAACTCTGTCCGGGGATTCGCGCTGAAGGTGAAGAATCGCGAGGTGACATGGGTGATCAGCCGACCGCTGCGGAGAAAGTTGTCACTGCGTAGTAGATCAGGTAACCGGCCAGACAGATATGGATGGCGGTGCCAATCATGCCAAGAGTGCGCGCAATCAGTGCCTGCTGGTAGGAGCTTTCGGGGATCTGAGCGGCGCGTGCGCGCTTGATTGCCGTGTTTGACCAGACCCACGCGGGAATCGTGCCAAAGAGACCGATGAGGAACAGGCCGAGGACCGCGAAAACCATGGGACCCGTGCTGGGGATGCTTTCGGCCTGCATGCTCGGCGAGGTCGGGTTGTAGGTGAACTCCGGGGCGCCGACGGGCGCTTGTGGCGTGAAGACGCCGGTTGCCGAGGCAGCGAGAGGCGCGGATGAGCTCTGCTGGGAAGCATGCGGCATGCTGAAAGGATCGCTCTCCGGTGTGCCCCAAGGGATGCTGGCAGGAGCCTGCGGCGTGGCCTCGGGTGTTGTTTGTGAGTCCATGGGCGCGCTCCGCTGCGTGTTCATCGGATCGCTCTGCTGTGCGCTCATCGGATCGCTCTGCTGTGCGCTCAATGGGGCGCTTGGCTGTGTCCCTGCTGAGTCCTGCGGCGCCCGAGGCATCGGCATGTTCGGCGGCTGGAATACATTGGGCGCTTGAGGATCTGGTTGCGTCATGCCTCCATCATAGGCAATGGCATGAGGTCCAGGCGCGTTCCAAGCTTGTTCCTGCCTGCCTGCCTGTCTGCTCTTGCCCCTCCAGACCGCCTCCTGCCCGCCTGCTCCACATGAAGTCGGTGTTTGTCACAGGTTATACCCTGTGTCTTTTTCCAACTTCGTGTGTCTATTCGGATTCGCAAGACTGCTCGTGCCTGCGCCGAGTCGGCTCCGTGTCTCTTCCTGTCTGTCTAGGCCTGCTCCTGCCCGCTCCACATGAAGTCGGTGTTTGTCACAGGTTATGCCCTGTGTCTTTTCGCGACTTCGTGTGACTTTCCGAGGCAGCACCCGCGCACCAGCACACATGCAGTGCGGGGGCCGGTTTCCCGACCCCCGCTTTACCCGGCAAACGGGCTTGACGTCACAGCATGCAGGACACGCAGCCCGAAACTTCGGTGCCT
>ERZ773051.1425-NODE-1425-length-13144-cov-2.551073_pt1 | contig 13144 bp, 14 predicted proteins | sample MGYA00580631_ERZ773051 | MGnify/ENA primary metagenome ERZ773051 (study PRJEB29015, sample SAMEA2738137) | human oral metagenome | biome: human oral; feature: human-associated habitat; material: saliva | place: China | collected 2204 ...
TTCGCCGCACCCGAGCCGGGGACGCCTGGGACCGTTCACAGGCTGAATCTTGCGGTGCCGGAACTACCCAAGTTTCGGGCGGTCCTGTGGGACTTGGCATGCCTACTATTGGACCTAAGTCTTAGATACTGCGAGGCGTGCGTGTGGCCTTATATTATCTATAGACCCGTACAATAGACCCATGACGTACCCCTTAGAGCCTCCTATTATCGCTATTGTCGGTGCCACCGGTACCGGTAAGAGTGCGCTCGCAATTGCTCTTGCCCGGCATCTTGGCGGTGAATGCGTGAACGCGGATTCCATGCAGTTCTATCGCGGTATGAATATCGGAACTGCTAAGATTACCGCTGAGGAAATGCGGGGGGTTCCTCACCATCTGCTCGATATTTTGGATATCACGCAGGAGGCTTCGGTAGCGGAATTTCAGCATCAAGCTCGGCAGCTCTTTGCGGATATTAGAGCGCGCGGTAAGCACCCTATTCTGGTGGGCGGATCCGGTCTCTATGTTCGGGCGGCTCTCGATAAACTCGAATTTCCCGGTACGGATTCGGCGGTTCGGACTCGGTTGGAGCAGGAAGCCGCCCAGCAGGGGATCGGTGTTTTGCGCACACGCCTGGCTCAGGTCGATCCTGACTCTGCGGCGCGTGTTCACGACGAGCGGCGCGTTATCCGTGCCCTCGAAGTTTTTGAGGTGACGGGGCGTCCCTTTTCTGCCTTCATGCCAGTACGCGAATATGTCTCACCCGCCATACAGATTGGGCTGGATATGAATCGTAAGCGTCTGCACGAACGCCTGTACCGGCGGGGGGCTCCACAACCGTGTGATGGCCATGGAAAAGGCGGGGCTTCTGGCGGAAGTTGAGCAGCTTGCTGCTCGGGGGCTACGTCAGGGTAAAACAGCCTCCCGCGCCATCGGGTACGCCCAGTTTTTGAAGGTTTTGGATGTGCAGTCCACCGACCCCGATTCCGTGTTGAGCGCGACGTATACTCTGCACGATGCGATCGAAGACACCGCGACGGCAACCCGACAATTTGCGCGCCGTCAGATAACCTGGTTTCGCGGGGACGACCGCGTACACTGGTTTGACGCCGAATCGAAGAACCTGCTCAGCCAAGCGCTTGAGGCCGTGCATCAGGCGAGCCAAGGTTGTAAAGGACCGAAACACGCTTAGGCAGCGCATCCTCTGCGGTAAACCGGTAGAATTTACAGAGATTTAGTCACGAAGAACGAAGGGTAGAGAACGAGCATGACCGATGGCGTATCCACGTGGGGAGAACTAGCCGGGCGTACTCTGACAAAGGGGCATGGAACGGGTAATGACTTTATATTTCTGACCGACCCAGCCTCTGAGATCCCGCTCGATGCTGACCTCATCGCACGTGTCTGCGATCGTCATTTTGGAATCGGTGCCGACGGCTTTATCCGTGCAGCGTATACCGAAAATTTCAGGACCGGGCAGAATATGCTGGAAGAGCATCCAGACGCTATCTGGTTTATGGATTACCGTAATGGCGACGGCTCGATCGCCGAAATGTGCGGGAATGGCGTGCGTGCATTCGTCGATTACTTGCGTACTGAAGGGATGATTGACCTTGAGGTGGGTGAGACCGTCAAGATTGCTACGCGAGGCGGCGTCAAAATCGTGGCGCGCACTGAAGAAGGATATGCCATTGATATGGGTCCGTGGAGTTTTATCCATGGAGACACAGCACGCGAAAGTGGTGAAGATTCGCATGTTTCGGCGCGTGGACTGATGACTCCCCGAGCCGGTCTGTCGATTTCGATGGGTAACCCCCACACCGTGGTGATGCTGGGTCAGGAAGGCAAATTGGACGGACTCGATCTGAACAGCCAGCCACAGGTAAATCCAGCCCCGGAAAAAGGGACTAACGTTGAGTTTGTGGTTCCGGTTGATCTAGAAACGTCTGACGAGAATAAAAACGTTGGAGCCATCAGGATGCGCGTATACGAACGCGGCGTAGGTGAGACTCTATCCTGCGGGACTGGCGCATGCGCGGCTGCGGCGGCAACCCGTTTTTGGGGTGGCGAAGAGGCGCCCGATGAATGGCTGGTTCATGTTCCCGGCGGCACGCTCGCAGTAACCTTCGTCCTAGGCCCCGACGACCTCGAACACGTCGTTCTAGCAGGGCCAGCTCAGACGGTTGCCAAGATTGAGCTCCACTAACCCAGGATTTTTGAGAACTTATGCCTGTCAACCTTCTTCTGAAGTGAAGAAGTTGGCGGGCATTATCGAGTGAGCATCCACCTGAAGCCTTTAAGAACCTTTGGAAGAACGTACAACCTCCAAGATACGGAAACCCTTCGACATGGCATATCGAGATACCGAAAACTCGGGTCCAAAACGTTCGGTGAGCTGCGCATCCAGCCATTTTTGCAGGGAATCAGAACCCAAGTTCTTTTGAACGACCAGATAAGCCGCGCCGCCGGGGGCTAGCCGCGGAAGCCACGTGAGCAGAATATTGTGCAAAACCTCTTTACCCACGCGAATCGGAGGATTGGACCAGATAGTATCGAAACGTAACGTGGGATCTATCTCATCGGGGGTGCTCACCGAGACGTTATGCAGCCCCAAAGCGCGGGCATTCTGTTCCGTAAGCGAAAGCGAGCGGGAATTGACGTCAATCCCATAAACCTCAGATTGCGGAGCAAGCATAGCTAAAGATAACGCGATGGGTCCCCAGCCGCATCCAATATCGAGCATATATTTTCCGTGCGGCTCAGGTACTTGCGCTAAAAGAACCGCAGTTCCCTTGTCTATTCCCGAAGGACTAAAAATACCGTTCGCGGTCGTCACAGAAACCTGACGCCCCGCCAAGTCAACCTGAACCGTTCGAGGTTTGAACTCGGCTTCGGGAGACGAGGAAAAATAATGCTGTTCGCTCATGAATCCAGTGTACCCGGATGCGCTCCGCATCATCGCTGCTACGCTGATGCGCCCACAGCGAGAGATACCCGAAAACCGCGACAACTGTGGCATGCGACCGCTAAAATAGAGGAACATATGAAATTAACAGATACCTCTTTTTCCAGCGAAAAGCTGCCCAGCGATGAGCAGCTACGCCGAACCGTAGAACGAGTCTTAGGCCGTGCAGACTCAGCGGCACAGACCACTATCTACCCCGAAAGCACCGGTAGCACCGCACAACGCCGCGTGCTCGATACCCGTGCCCGAGAAATTTCCGATAATCAGCGGGAACACTCAGAATTTGACGGCGAGCAGGAAGACCTCGCCGAACGCCGCGCATTACGCCGAGTCGCCGGGCTATCTACCGAGCTCGACGATGTGACCGAAGTCGAATACCGTCAGCTGCGCCTAGAACGCGTGGTTCTCGCCGGGCTATGGACCGAAGGGACCGTCGAAGATGCTGAGAACTCCCTGCGAGAACTCGCTGCACTCGCCGAAACCGCAGGATCTGAAGTGCTGGACGGGCTAGTTCAGCGCCGCCTCAAACCAGACCCCGGAACTTTTCTTGGCTCCGGAAAAGCCCTCGAACTCAAAGACATTGTTGAGGCAACCGGTGCTGATACCGTGATCGTCGATTCTGAATTAGCACCCTCACAACGACGAGCCCTCGAAGATATCGTCAAAGTCAAAGTGATCGATCGTACCGCCCTGATTCTAGACATCTTTGCTCAACACGCGAAATCTCGTGAAGGCAAAGCGCAGGTCGAACTTGCCCAACTCGAATACATGCTCCCGCGTCTGCGCGGCTGGGGCGCGTCCCTGTCACGCCAGGCAGGCGGGCGTGCAGCATCCGGTGAAGGCATTGGTTCACGCGGACCTGGTGAAACCAAAATTGAGATGGATCGCCGCCGTCTACGTGCCCGCATGGCAAAACTCAAGCGCGAAATAGCCGCTATGGCGCCCGCACGTGAGACAAAACGCCTAAGCCGTAAACGCAACAGGGTACCTTCGGTCGCTATCGCGGGGTATACGAACGCCGGTAAGTCGTCGTTGCTGAATCGTCTGACCGATGCCGGTGTTCTGGTGGAGAACGCACTCTTCGCAACCCTGGATCCGACCGTACGCAAAGCACAGACTCCGGACGGCATCGGCTATACACTTTCGGACACTGTAGGATTCGTGCGCTCGCTACCCACCCAGCTCGTGGAAGCATTCCGTTCCACGCTCGAAGAGGTAGCCGATGCAGATGTGATTCTGCATGTGGTAGACGCATCTCACCCAGACCCTGAGGGGCAGATTCGCGCCGTGCGTGAGGTTATCGCAGATTTAGATGCTCGCCGTATACCCGAGATTATTGTGCTCAATAAAGCGGATGCGGCTGATCCCTTTATCCTCGAACGCATGCGACAGCGCGAACCGAACCACGTCATCGTCTCGGCGCGCACAGGGGAGGGCATTGACGAACTCAAGCAGAAGATCGCGGATACAATTCCGCGCCCATCGCTTGAAGTTAAGTTACTGATCCCCTACAACCACGGTGAAGTTATTTCCCGTCTTCATGCTCGGGACGCTGAGATTAAAAGTACTGCGTTTGTCTCAGATGGAACCTTTGTCACCGCTTTGGTGCGTGAGGATGTTGCCGCAGAACTCTCTGACTATGTGATCGACGGCGAGCTCCTTGAAGTGCTTGAATTGGAGCTTCAAGACTCTGCCTCTGAGCCAGAAGCCGTCTGTGAACTCGCGTAATGAGAGCGTGAGTGCCCGTGACCGATAATATTACTGCGCCCACCGGAGCGGAGCTTGAAACTCTGCCCGGTGCAAAACCCGTGTTAGATTTGCTCGATCACGTGATTGAAAAAACGGGCGGACAAAAACGCCTCGGGCAACGTAGGATGGCAGCCCATGTTGCGCAAGCTTTCGACCTTGAGCGGCATCTCCTCGTGCAGGCAGGCACCGGAACCGGTAAATCCCTCGGATATTTGGTGCCAGCCCTGCACCATGCGGGTGCAAGTACAAAACCCATTATCGTGGCGACCGCAACCCTGGCCCTCCAAGCGCAGATCGTAAAGCGAGACCTTCCAAAACTTATGGAGGCGCTCTCTTCTGAGCCCGAATCTGAATCTCAGGTCGCAATCCTCAAGGGCAGGAACAACTATCTATGCCTGCACAAACTCGACGGCGGATACCCCGAAGAGGAACCTGATACCCTCTTCGACATACCTCAGCGTAGTACGTCTCGCATCGGTGAAGAGGTACTGCGGTTAAGGTCCTGGGCGGAAAAAACCGAGACCGGCGACCGCGATGAACTTAAACCCGGTGTATCGGATCGTGCCTGGGCGCAGGTATCCGTGAGCGCCTCAGAGTGTTTGGGAAAACGCTGCCCCCTCGTTGAGGAGTGCTTTAGTGAGCGGGCGCGCCAAGAAGCATATGAAGCCGATCTCGTGATTACTAATCATGCGCTGCTTGCCATCAACGCTTTTGAAGGTTTAGGTGTACTTCCCGAACACGATATCGCTATTATTGACGAGGCGCATGAGCTCGCAGACCGCGTGACCGGCGCGGTGACGGATTCCCTTTCTGCTTCCTTAATTAGGCGTGCCGCTCGCGATATCCGCAAGAACTCCAAAGCAGACTCCAGCGCGCTCGAACAAGCCGCCGGTTCTTTAGAAACCGCATGTGAAGGTGTTTCTGAGGGCTTAATAGAAAGGCTCGAAGGGCGACTTCTGAACGCACTCGCGGCTGTAGCCGATGCCGCACGGGCGGCGCTTTCCGACTCTAAGAGCGACAATAAAGAGGCGGATGCCGGGCTTCAGATGGCTCGTTCACGTGTCTCTGAGGTACACGATGCCGCAACGCGCATGCTGGAGTCTACCGAACATCGCGAAGTGCTGTGGTTATCACGCCAGGGCGGTTGGGAAAACGGACGATATACCGCAGCTTCTGATCAGGATCCCGCCACACTCCACGTTGCTCCTTTGAATATCGGAAGCCGTTTACGTGAGGGGCTTTTTGAGGATCGTACCGTTATTCTTACGAGCGCAACGCTTACTGTGGGGGAATCCTTCGATGCAGTAGCCGGCTCCCTGGGACTGGCTGGGCCGCAGGCTCCGCGCTGGGAAGGTCTTGATGTGGGCTCTCCTTTTGATTATCCACGGCAGGGAATTCTGTACGTGGCTTCCGACTTGCCCAAACCGAGCTTTGGCGTGAATCCTCAGCAGCTCGAACGATTACGCGAATTATGTGAAGCTTCTGGTGGTGGGGTTCTGGGGTTATTCTCGTCGAAGCGAGGTGCCGAGCAGGCGGCTGAATATGTACGTCAGCACACGGATTTGAATATTCTCTTGCAGGGAGAATCCTCATTGCGGGCTCTTGTCGAGGAGTTTACTGAAGATATAAATGCTTGTCTTTTCGGCACCATGAGCCTTTGGCAGGGAGTGGATGTTCCCGGAGACTCCTGTCGTCTGGTACTGATGGACCGTATACCGTTCCCGCGCCCAGACGATCCGCTCGCTCAAGCGCGTACCCGTGCCGTGGCAGAAAAAGGCGGGAATGGGTTTATGGCTGTTTCGGCATATCATGCGGCAATCCGCATGTCTCAGGGGGCAGGGCGATTGATACGTTCCGTGCACGATCGCGGGGTAGTGGCGATCCTTGACTCTAGGCTGGCGACTCAGCGATACGGTGGGTACCTGATGCGGGCGATGCCTAACCTTTGGACCACCCAGGATAAGAATGTTGTTTTGGGTGCTTTAGAACGGCTCTATCAGAGTATTGACTAAAAGCAATAAGATACGCGGGCTTAATGCACGTTGTATTCCGGTACTGGTGCCGAGACATAAACGTAGCGAAGCGTCCATAGATGTAATGTGAGAAAGGTAGGGTACCGTTCGACGGTACCCTACCTGGTGCATTGTGCGCTTATGGCTGCCTATAGTAACTAGTTAGTCTATCGGGGCAACTCGGATACGGTTCCCATCTAGATCACTTGCTACGAAAGTCATCCCAAATACATCACGATGGGGCTCTTCCAATATGACAACCCCTTGTTCCACCCAGGCTTGGTACTGCGTGAGGATTTCTGCATCGGAGCCCTTGAGATTTATACATACCTCAGAGGTACGTATTGAAGTTTCATGAAGAGCATTGCTTGCTCCGGTCCACAACGCTAGCGAGACTCCCGGTGCTAAATCCATGGTGACATAGCGTGGTGAGGTAGAACTGACTTCAAGATTTAGAAGGCTCGTATAGAAGGACGCTGAGGCCTCGATATCCGATACATAGACAATAAAAACGATCTCACGGTCAATCATTGTGCTGTTATTCCTTCTGGACATGAGACGGCTGAATACGCAGGAACGGAACCTCTAGCGTTGTGTCTTTTGAGAAAAAACGCGCGCAGGTCAGAAGGTCCCCGTTAGATGCTTCGCAGAACAGAAACTACTTTACCCATCACCGTGGCGCGGTCGCCGAGTATGGGCTCATATTGGGAATTTCGGGGGAGTAGCCAGGTATGACCATCTACTTGGCGGAATACTTTGACGGTCGCTTCGTCGTCAAGAAGAGCCGCAACAATGTCTCCATTATCGGCGGTGTGTTGTTCACGTACAACAACCCAGTCACCGTCGCATATGGCGGCGTCAATCATCGAATCCCCTTTGACGCGAAGCATGAAAAGCTTCCCACTGCCCACGAGCTGGCGGGGGAGAGAGAGAACATCCTCAACGGATTGCTCAGCCGTAATAGGACCACCAGCAGCAATGCGACCTACGAGGGGCACGGGAACCATATCCTCATCGCTCACCTCAAATGTAGGCAGCTCCGGAAAATGGGCTGAAGCGCCCTCAGACTCTATATCGTCAAGAATCTCGATGGCACGCGGTAGTTTTGGATCGCGGCGAATATATCCCATCTTCTCAAGACGACCGAGCTGATGAGTCACCGAAGAAAGTGAAGCCAATCCAACGATATCGCCAATCTGACGCATCGAAGGGGGATATCCCTTCTGCTCGATTTCTGTACGAATCGCATCCAAAATTTTCTGCTGACGTGGAGTCAGCGGAGGGCGCTGAGCTTCGGGTGTCATGCGGAGCCTTCTTTCTAACTATTTGCGCACGCTATGGTTCCTGGAGTATTGACTGGATCCAGGTAAGCATAACGATGAACCGTCTCGTTCTCAGTCTAAAGCATCAGAGGGAAAACTTCAAACAAATATTCTATGACCCTCGAATATAATCGAAGAAATATTTAGTAACTTTCTACTAGACTATCGAAACTAGATTCGATATAGTTGGTGTCTACGGAAGACATATTCGATAAAAGTTGAGGTCTTTCGGTGAGATGTTCTAGTTCAAGCTCTTGCTATGCAGGGATTATTGGTCTTCGAAGTACTTCGGTATTTCTAGAGCATCTTGAGAGAATCCGAAAGCAAAATATGTGCTTTCTGCAGGAATATGAACTCATACCAACCGCATTATGAGCATTGAGAATGGTGTGTAACGGCGAGGATATGAACTGGTCACACACCAGAGGAAAGGAAAATACTATGGCAACGGCTGCTTCTTCCTCCCGGATTCCGGCGGGGTTAACCGTCATTCACCCGGCTCGTGTTCGTCAGGGCTCTTATCGAGCACGTACACACTATGCTTCACCGAGCCGTTCCCGTGTGCCTCATCCTCATCCTCGACTGACTTTTCCTCAAGTACAAGCTGTATACGAGACTTCATTCTCGGCTACACCACAGAAAGTGAACGTCACATCTTCCTCTCAGACTCAGCAGAGCGTAAACGGTAAAACATCAAGCGGACAGCGGCGGGTTCCAGAAAAACTTAAAGGTGTGCCGGTGGTTAATATGCGCAATCCCTCATTTTTCACACGTGCTATGCATTGCTCTAGGGCTCTGAAAAATTGGGTTTTTGGCATTCCGCTGATAACGCTGGCGGCCCTTGTCGTTCTTGGGGCGCTCATTCTTATATCGCCGCATACAGCAAACGCTGGAAATAATTCTCAAGGCGCAGGAACCCGGTACGTGACCGTTCAATCTGGAGATACGCTCTGGGATATTGCACAAGAGGTAGACCCGAAGACTGATCCACGCGACACCATGGTGCAGATCAGTAAACTTAATGATCTGCAGGGTTCAACTGTCAAAGTCGGGCAGCGTCTAGAGGTTCCAAACGTGCAATAGCAGGTGTAGCTGTCTCTTGAGCTCCTAGAAACTGTGACTGTATGCATGCGTTGTAGGGGCTGCGGTTCTCTGCTCTCATTGACTAATGTGTGATTATTAGCAGGTAGCTTTTAGAAGAGAGAGGACCTGTATCGCGTAAAGTCTATTTGACATATGGTGCTCAATACAGGCGACGTAACATGCGGTATGCGATGATAGCGTGAGATTAGGGGCAGAAACCTTGGAGTTTGTACCCTAGAGATACATGACATTTGTATGCTCGCCCGGTTGTTCGTCTGGAATCCGGCGGGAGCGGAACTAAGGAGTCTCTATGACCACACGTCCCACCGTAGCTATACTTGGCGAATTTGGCACATATAGCGAGCTCCAGCAAGCGTGCGAGCGCGTCGGTGCCCAAGCGTTCGTTACCACAGATCTCAATTCTCTACGAGACGCTGATGGTATGGTGATTGCTGGTCATAAGAAATCTCTTGAAACATACGAGGCTGTGCGGAAACTCCACGGTGGTCGGGTGCTTGGCAGGCGCGTTGCAGGCGGCCGTCCTGTCCTCGTTGCCGGGGCTGGTTTTGGGATGCTGTTTGAAATTATCCGAACCGTGAACCCAGAGCTTGGAGACCTTGATATTTCTGCACTAGGAGAGTGGCCGGGTGCTGCACAAGATCTGGCCACCGCTGGGGCTCATCCAGGATGTTATAGGGTTGAGGCCGCTGTGTCCAGTAAATTTTTACAGGATCTTCCTGAACCCTTGAATTTCAAGGCAGAGGATGGCGTGTTTACCTGGGATTTTGACCAGAGTATAGACTATATGGAGCCGCCTGCTGTCAGTTGGACTGATGCAGATCCGCGTTATATTGCAGCTGTCGAGAACGGTCCTCTCACAGCAATTCAATTTTGTCCGGTAGCTTCGGGTGCTGCAGGTGAAGAATTTCTTCGCCGCTGGGTTGCGCATCTTCCCGTCATGAACCGTTTGTAGCATCATAAATTTTACGAAAAACTGCGAAGGAGCATCACATGTCACCTCTATACTCCGGACTTATTCTTATGACTGTTGGGGCATTCTTTGCCGGTGGGGGTATATCTTTCCGTAAACAGGGCATATCTCTTGGCGCGCAGATTGTGCTGTGGATTATTGCTTTAGCCCTCTTTGGGTACGGGGCATATGTAACTTTCGTATACGGGTCACAGGGATAAGAATATGGGTACTCTAGAACTTCTTCCCGCAGTCGATATTGCTCAGGGGCGTGCAGTGCGTCCCGTAGGCGGTCGCCTCTCCCAACAGAGTGAGGGTACAGATCCAGTGGAAGCGGCTCTATCGTGGCGCCGCGCGGGGGCACGATGGATTCACCTTGTTGATCTGGATATGGCGTTTGGTCGTGGTAACAACACCCGCATCCTTCGAGAGGTTATTGATCGAGTTCGTGCGACAGCTCAGAATCCTATCAAAATACAGGTCAGTGGCGGTGTTAAAGATGAACGTTCTTTGGAATTCGCCTTGAGTCTTGAACCCGATCGCATCAATGTGACGTCGGCGGCGCTGCAGCATCCGGCATGGTTAGAGAAAACACTAGGGCACTATGGTGAGCGGATAGCTCTGGGTTTGGACGCTCGCAATGGAACCGTTGTAGCACGTGGGACCGAATGGTGTGGCGATTCCGTGCATAACACAGTGCGATGGCTGCAAACTGCGGGAGCATGCCGGTATATTGTGACAGATGTAAGCCGAGATGGTGCTCTCTCAGGGCCTGGGCTACAGCTGCTTCGTGAAGTTCTCAGCCTCACTGAGCATCCCGTGGTAGCTTCGGGAGGTGTTGCTTCACTGGAAGATATTCGCACTCTTCGTGCGCTGACGAATCAGGGCTTGGAAGGTCTTGTCCTAGGGAAGGCACTGTACGTCGGCAATTTTACTTTTGAGGAGGCTCTTAAGGCGGCTAATGATGATGCCTCATAACCCACAAGAACAACGGAATCTGTCTGAACCCCAAAAGCGTGCAGCTACACAGCGCGCGTTGCCGGAGCATATTGTGGCTCAATTGCGCAGCGCTGGGAGGCAAACTGATACTGGCGGACAGCCCTGGAAAGGGAGGAACCTAGGAGAGGGAACGTCACAAACCCATCAATACTATGGAGACGATGGCTTGACGAACCCAGATTTAGCGCGGGTTCTGACCTCTTTTGAAGCTGATGAAGTTGATGAGGCAGCAGTTGTTGAAGCGTTGAGTGAAGTGCGAATATTTGCTCCGATTGTTGCTCAGCTTTCACAAGCTCATATAACCCATGATGGTCTGGTATCTGATAAAGAAGCTGACATGGCATTAGTTAGCTTGCAGGCTCCAGATGGTCGAAAAGCTCTTCCTGTTTTTACGAGTGTTGATGCTTTGACGCAGTGGCACCCACAGGCTCGCCCGGTTGCAGCCTCTATGCGTAAAACGGCATTGAGTGCTGTGGAAGATGATAACCAACTCATCGTTGTGAATCCTGGTCAGGACCTCACCTTTGTGGTACGTCGCCCCGCTGTTTGGTCTTTGGCGCAGGGGAAACCGTGGATCCCTTCGTATCTCAATGACGAGGTACTAAATGAACTAAAACGCCTTATCTCTACACAACCCGCTCTGGTAGATATTCAGTGTGATACTGGTGATGGCGTACAGGCACGCACAGGCACGGGGAAGATCCTAAGGGGCGGAGGTGCCGGTCCTGAACTTGCGATTAAACTTGCTGTTCTTCCCGGACTTACCCGCGAACAGCTCAATATGGTAATTCAGGATTTTCAGCGGAGTCTGGCGAGCAGCGACCTTATGTCACAGGTGGTTGATTCTGTGCAGATTAAGCTTCTTTCTGCTTCATAGATCTGTGTAGGCTCAGTTGATGATGTCTTGGTGAACTTTAGAGAGTGTGAGATTCTAGAACCATGAGTAATATAACGAATAGTTTTCAATTTGGCGCATCATCAAATGAATCTGTACCTGTACACGGCGGTACAGAGCTAACTGATGAACAAATGCATGCCGTTAGTGAACAGATGCGGGATATTGCCGATGTGCCAGCCGTTGAGATTATCGGTGCTGCGGCTGTCCATCTCATGAGCGCTGCAGCCGTCAAATGCGGTCTGGCCGCCGAAGATAATGCTGCGGAGTTACAGGACTTGGATGAGGCACGCAAACTTATTACTGCATTGGCGGGGTTTGTGACGGCGGCGGCTCCAGAAATTGGTTCGCAGCATGCCGCCCCGCTGCGTGATGGGCTGCGGACGTTACAGCTGGCGTTTCGGGAAGCATCGTCAATCCCAGATGAGCCGGGGCAGGGGCCTGGCGAGAAATTTACCGGTCCTGTGTACTAATTCTGCGTGCTGAAGTACCTTGAACGATCCGTGAATGTAAATCTTCATATGTTCGCCACACAGGTTTTCAGATAAGATTTTGCCTTGTGCGGGGTAGCGTAATGCGCATAGTCGTAGCTGCCCCTTACGGCAGGTTTACTGGGCTGACTGACCGGCTTCACAGGGATAAAACGGGAATATAACGAAGAAGGTTATCCTTCTTGGCATTTTCTTGTGAATTAGCTATAAACCCGGTAGACTAGTGTACTGTTTGCAAGTGGAGTATACTCCCACCCGCATCCGCCCGCATATGGTATGAGGCAGACGGGTTAGATAACCGAATTTTCGGTATTCGATGTGTGCCTTCGCTTGTAAACGGCGAGGGCTTTTTTAGTGCTCGCCACGGATAATATTCACGGGGAAACCCACAGAGCACAGGAGCTACTCATTAGCGAACCACGCATAAACGATCGTATCCGCGTTCCGGAGGTCCGACTTGTTGGCCCCGGTGGCGAGCAGGTAGGCGTTGTTCCTCTTAAAGATGCCTTGCGTCTTGCTGAGGATGCCGAACTCGACCTTGTCGAGGTTGCCCCGAACGCGAAACCGCCCGTTTGTAAGCTCATGGACTACGGTAAGTACAAGTACGAAGCTGCGGTCAAGGCTCGTGAATCCCGCAAGAAACAGGTTAACGCCGTTCTGAAGGAAATCCGTTTCCGG
>ERZ773051.1430-NODE-1430-length-13121-cov-3.454003_pt1 | contig 13121 bp, 14 predicted proteins | sample MGYA00580631_ERZ773051 | MGnify/ENA primary metagenome ERZ773051 (study PRJEB29015, sample SAMEA2738137) | human oral metagenome | biome: human oral; feature: human-associated habitat; material: saliva | place: China | collected 2204 ...
CTGCGCATTTGGACGTATTTCAGTGCGCAGCTGCCTTGGAATCGCGTAGGAGGGTCGGCTAAGGCCTGTTGGTCGGGTTTGCAGCCGGATCATTCGAAGGCGAATATCGTCTGAAGGCCAAGGTCGGATCTTCCAATGAAATGCGGGCGCAACGAGTCTTTTCGGTGCGCCCGCATCCTTGCGTTCGGTTGCGGCCTCGATGCCGCCGACCCTTCGTCGCTTACTTTCGGATCAAGAGGCTCGTCGTCTCCACATGATAGGTCTGGGGGAAGAGATCGACGGGCGTCGCGCGTGCGAGTTCGTAGCCTTGCGCCTCGAAGCGCGCGACGTCGCGCGCCCAGGTGGCGGGATCGCAACTCACGTACGCGACTTTCGTCGGACCCGCTTCGGCGATGCTCTTCACGAGCGACGCGTCGAGCCCTGCGCGCGGCGGGTCGACGAGCACGGCGTCAAGATGCCCAAGCATCGGCAGCTCGCGCGCGGCATCGCCGCCGATGACGTCGATATCAAGTTCCGTTTCCTCGGCTACACGCCGCAGGTCGCGCACGCTTGACGAGTAGCTCTCCACGCCGTAGACGTGGGCGCCCGTGCGCGCGAGCGGGATGGTGAAGGTGCCGACGCCGCAGTAGAGGTCGGCCACCTCGTCTCCTTCGCGCACGTCGAGCGCTTCGAGCGTCGTTTCCACAAGTCGTTCCGCCTGCTCGGTGTTCACTTGGAAGAAAGACGGCGCCGTAATCTTGAATGACTGTTGGCAGAGGCGTTCTTTCCAATACCCGGTTCCGTGAAGCACTTCCACGCCCTTGACTTTGCGTGCGCCCTGAGGGCCGCCGGTCGCCACGCGCACGATGCTCGACGCCTTGAGGGCGCGTGCAAGCGTGCCCGCCACGGCGACGCGCGGGAAGTTGCCGCCTTCGGTCCAGAGCGCTACCTCGAGCGATTTCGTGCGCATCGACCCTCGGATACCGACGCGGTAGATGCCCAGGTCGTTGCTGCCCGCAAGGAAGCGCAGCGCACCGCGGACGGCCTTCGGCGCCTTCGCGAGCGCGTGCGATCCCAGGGGGAATTCCTTGGGCGACACGATGCCGTCGGCGCCTTTGCGATGGTATCCCATCGTGAAGCCCGAGGCGTCGGTCGCACAGGCGAATTCGAGCTTGTTGCGATATCCCCACGGTCGATCGCTCGGAATGCAGGGTGCGACGATGCTCTGGGCGCGCTTCGCATCGACGTGCGCCACTTTGACGAGCTGCGCGACGATGTTGTCGCGTTTTTCGACGAGCTGACGCTCGTAGGCGACGTGCTGCCAGCCGCAGGTTCCGCATTCGATCTCGAAGGGTGCGCGTGGGTCGACGCGGTCGGGGGATGCTTCGATGATATCCGTCACATGTCCGCGCACGAAGCGTTCTTTACCTTCGGTGATATCCACGCGCACGCGGTCGCCCGGGCAGGCGCCCTCGATGAAAGCCACGCGCCCGTCGCTCAGGTGCGCCACGGCTTCGTCTCCGTAGGACAGCCGCTCTATGGTGAGTTCTTCAAGCATCGGTTTCCCCATCCGTCGCATGCATGCAAGATGTCGTATAATAACCGACATCCATTCTACGTGCCCCTGTAGCTCAGGGGATAGAGCGTCTGCCTCCGGAGCAGAAAGCCACAGGTTCGAATCCTGCCAGGGGCACCATTCGGAATCCATGCGAACCCGTCTGAGTCGTCAGGCGGGTTCTTGCGTTTTCGGCCTATAACCCGGAATTTCGGCCTGACCGATCGTGAACGGGACATGGCCTGGTACATAGCCCAAGGGCGCAGCAAGGGCCGCATCAGTGAGGAGCTGTTCATCTCCGAGAATACCGTGAAGGGCTGCACGAGAAGCCTCTATGTGAAGATCGGCGTGCATTCGAAGCAACAGCTGCTCGATACGCTTTCCAAGATGGAGCACCGTCGCGCAGAATGACGCGCAAAAGTTGCACGAAGCTTATATAGTGGGGCTTTCAGGGGAAATGCCGTCGTGCGGTAGATGCGTCGGCGTTCGGCATCCAAGGAGATGATGCGCATGAAGAAGCTTGAAGGCGTAGCAAACACGACATACGTTCCGCTCATCGCGCGCATCGCCGTCTCGAAACGATTCCCCGAGTATTTTTTCGATCAGGCGGCCCTCGATCTTGAAGAGAAAATTCCCGCGGGTGCGGAGAAGGGCTCGTACGAGTATTCGAACATGGCTTCGGTCGCCCGATACTACAACCTCGACGGTATGATCTCCGCGTTCGCGGAGGCGCATGAGGCATGCAATGTCGTGCTGCTTGGGCTCGGCCTCGAAACCGCGGTCTATCGCCTCGGCTCCGCGCTTTCAGGTAAAGATGTGCGTTGGTTCGGCGTCGACCTTCCCGAAACCATCGTGCAGCGCAGGGCGGCATTCGGCGAAGAGGATGCGCTCACGCTCGTCGAGGACGACATGTTCGCCATGGAATGGGTCGGCGCGATCGATACGTCGCGCCCGACGCTTCTCGTCGTGTCCGGAGTCTTCCAATACTTCGAGCCTGATCAGGTCAAGGATTTCGTGCGTGCCTGCGCCGCCGCCTTTCCTTGCGGAGAGATGGCTTTCGACGCCACGAACGAGGACGGCCTGAAATTCGCGAACCGGTTCATCAAGCGCACGGGTAACGCCGATGCGCTCATGCGGTTCTTCGTGAACGATGCGCACGCCTTCGCGGACGAGACGTCGACGACGCTCATGGAGGAACGGGTGTTCTTCGAAGACGCCCTGTGCCTGCTCGGCCGGCGTCTCGGCATCGTGTCGCGCATATCTATGCGCGTGGCCGACAAGAAGCGCCGCACGAAGCTGATACGCTTGGGTTTTCCAGGGGAGTGACGGTGTTTGAATCCTTCTTAACGGAGTAGGGGAGCTCGATGCCGAGCTGGTCGTAACCGGAAAGGCGATACCGTTCTGTCGGCATTGCCATAGCGCGCGATTCCCGCGAGCCGGTTGCGACGGAGAGGCCGGATCGTTCCACGCCTTGCAGCATTCCTTCATCTAGGCAATGAAGTTCTCGGTTTCGCTGCCCGTGCGCTCGGCGGTCGTATGGCCCTGCCTCCAAATCGTTTCTGTGGCTTCCGGTCCAGACCTTCAGAATGAAACTTTCGATTCGGGCCTCAGAATAAGGTGATACACCTTTCGCGATAGGAGGGAAGCGACTGGTCATGTGTCGCGAACGTGAGTCCTTCGACCTTCGCTTGCGCGATGAGCAGACGATCGAAGGGGTCGTTATGCCGCGCGGCATTCCTTTCGCGCGAGAGCGTTTTGACGGCGTAAACGTGTGAGGGCTCGAGGGGCAGGCGAACGAAGCCCGTCTGCTCGCAGAGCTTGACGAAGTCCTCTTCCGGCATAGGCATGCTCTCAGGATGGATGGCATGCTTGATGGCGACCTCCCATACCGAAACGATGCTGTAGCAGACGAGGTTGTCGCGCGATTCAAGGAGAGGCACGAGTTCTTCGGGCAGTTTCGAGCTTTCGGCCAGTGCCCAGAGCGCGATATGCGTGTCGAGGAGCACTCTCATCTAGACCACCCCGAACAGGGCGGCGATTTCTTCGTTGTCTGCATCGATATCGTCGGGGATGGCGTAGCGCCCGTCGGCGATTCCTAAGGTGCGACCGCCATGGCCGGCGGGCACGTGAACCGTGAAGGGCATCCCGTTTTCCAGGACGCTCTGACGGGCGAATATCCTCACCGCCTCGGCGAGCGAGGTGCCCATATTCTTGTATAGGCTCTCGGCATGTTCCTTGAGATCGCTGTCCATGCGCACTTGCAGGACCGATGTCTTTGCCATGTTTACCACCTACAATCATATTATATTATTATTGTAATACATCTTGAATATAAGAAGGAGGGTGAAAACCCGTCTTCCAGCAGGACATCGAACTGCACGCCGATCAGTCGACTCTTCGCAAGCATGTCGCACTGCCGTTCGATCATCCAACGGAAATGGTCGTTCAGGGCATCGTTCAGGATGACGAGCGCCTCGTCGAGCCGCTGGTTGGCAGCCTGCAGGGTATGTATTCGAGGCGCATCAATCGTCAGCATCGCTTCGTTTATGAGGTCATCGAGGGAGAGCTCGAAGAAGGCGGTGTTGCATACGAGGGAATCGTAAGGGTCCTCAGCATGTGGACGCATTACGAATCCTTCTAGCAGATATGCATCCGGACGGGGTACAAGGGATATCCTGCCGATACCTGTCTCGCGGCGCAGGACAGATTCTCGTCGGCAGTTGATCATTTCCGGATCATGCGCACGGCGGCGCGCGCGGATAGAGGCATCGGTCGCTCTATAATGCCTCTCATGCGAAAACGGACGATAGGCATAGCATCAACGCTCGTAGGGGCGGCGCTCTGGGGGTTCTCGGGCACATGCTCGCAGTTCCTGCTGGAGAGCTATGCCATATCGAGCCTGTTCATCACCATGGTTCGCATGCTGGGTGCAGGCGCTTTGTTCATCGCGGTCATCGCGGTTCGCTATCGTGCGCAGGCGTGCGGGATTCTGGCCGACCGTCATGCGCGTCGGCGTCTTCTGCTCTTCGGCATCGCGGGCCTATATCTTTGCCAGCTCACCTACGTGATCGCCATCGGATATACGAACGCAGGTACGGCGACGGTCATGCAGAGCCTCAACATCGTCATGATCATGATTGTGAGCTGCATGCTTGCGAGGCGCCTTCCTCGAAGGCCCGAGGTGACAGGGCTTGTGCTGGCGATCGTCGCGACCGCAGTCATCGCCACGCAGGGCGACCTTGGGACGCTGTCGCTTTCAGGTGCGGCGTTGTTCTGGGGTTTCGCCACGGCGGCGACGGCCGCTGCGTATTCGATGCTGTCGATGCCTCTAAGCCGTGGATGGGGAAGCTTCGTCACGACGGGGCTGGGCATGTTCGCGGGCGGCGTCGCCGGCGCTGCGGTGTGGATAGCGGCCTTCTTCGTCCCCGGGATCGATACCGTCGCAAGCGCGGGCAACGCCATGGGAACCGCGCTTATCCCGCAGCTCGACGTTGCAGGCGTCGCGGTGCTTGCGGTCATCGTCCTCGTCGGAACCTTCGCGGCGTTCTTCCTGTACCTGCACGGTATGGCTCTGGTGGGGGCGGTGCAGGGAAGCCAGCTGGGAGCCATCGAGCCCGTAAGCGCCACCGTGTGCTCGGCCGTGCTCGTGGGAACGTCGTTTTCGTCGTGGGATTGGATCGGCCTTGCGCTTATGGTAGGCACTATCCTGCTCGTGGCGGCGGGGAAGGGCGACGTGTCCAAGATCGATGCGCCCGAGCCCGCTATCTCTGCGGGAGAATGCGGGTCCGATGAAGCATAGCGGGATTGCCGGGCTGGCCGTGTGCGATCACTCACCTTCATCGTTCCAGCTGGAAGGCGGCATCGCGACGCTCTCGGCATTCAACTCGGCATGGTTGGTCGAGCCAGAGAGCGCTTCATACGAAGGTTTTTCACGCGCAGGTCGAACGGCGGTTAACTGCAACATAATAGATGCTTTCGGCATCGGTAAGATACCGAAAGCATTTCCTTGCGCGCTTTATTCCTCCGATGCATGCCCACGCCATGCCTTCACCTGTTCGAGACGTTCCTTGAGCCAGGATTCCCGTCCCTCTTCGGTAGGTTGGTAGTATGTGCGGCTCGCAAGCGAATCGGGCAGGCATCGCATACCGGCGGCCACCTTGTGCTCTTCGTGATGGGCGAGCTTGTACCCCTTGCCGTAACCGAGGTCTTTCATAAGGCGCGTCGGCGCGTTGCGGATGACGAGCGGGACCGGCTCGGCCATGGTGGTCAGAGCATCCTTCTTGGCATGCTCGTAGGCGATATAGCTGCTGTTCGATTTTGGCGCGAGGGACAGGTAGATGACGGCTTCCGACAGATGCACGCTGCATTCGGGCATGCCTATGAAGTGGCAGGCGTGGAGGGCGTTCACGGCGACGTTGAGGGCGTTCGTATCGGCGAGCCCGATGTCTTCCGCGGCGAAGCGCGTGATGCGTCGCGCGATGTAGAGCGGATCTTCGCCGCTTTCGAGCATGCGCGCAAGCCAGTAGACGGCGGCATCGGGGTCGGAATTCCGCATGGATTTGTGCAGCGCCGAGATGATGTTGTAGTGCTCGTCGCCATCCTTGTCATAAAGAAGCCGTCTGTTCGACGTGCATTGCGCAACGGTGTCGGACGCGACCGCGATAATGCCGTCCTGCTCGTCGCCGTTGAGGATCGCCATTTCCAGCGTGGACAGCGCGCTGCGGGCATCGCCGTTGGAGAAGAGGGCGATTGCGTGCAGCAGATCGTCTTCGATGCGCACGTCGGCGTCGCCGAATCCACGCTCATCGGAAAGCGCCCGCTTGAGAAGCTCGACGACATCGTTTTCAGTGAGCGCCTTGAGCACGAACACCTTGCAGCGCGACAGGAGCGCCCCGTTCACCTCGAACGAAGGGTTTTCCGTCGTGGCGCCGATGAGCGTTATGGCGCCCTTTTCCACGAAGGGGAGGAAGGCGTCCTGCTGGGCCTTGTTGAAGCGATGGATCTCATCCACGAAGACGATCGTGCGTCTTCCCAGACCGCGTTGCGCGTCCGCTTCCTGCATGATTGTGCGTATTTCTTTAATGCCGCTGGTCACAGCTGAAAAATCTATGAAGCGGGCTTCGGTCTGATCTGCGATGACTCGGGCGATCGTGGTTTTGCCGACACCGGGAGGCCCCCAGAAGATCATGGAGGATACCTGGTCGGATTCGATGATGCGCCTCAGCACCTTGCCAGGGCCGATCAGATGCTGCTGTCCGACGACCTCATCGAGCGAGCGCGGGCGCAGTCGTGCGGCGAGCGGGCGTGTCGCATCGGCCTGTGCGTCGAAAAGGGAGTCCTGTTCGACGAAAGAGGGTTTCATGGCATTTCCTTAATACGGACGAATGTACGTATTATAGCATGCCGTGGAATGCAGGACGTTCGAGGGCCGGTCAACGTTCCTTTGACTTCTGGCCTATATGTCGTCGGCGTCGACCAAGGAAGCTCGTATTGCGTTCCGTATTATTCCAATCCCGGCTCATCGGTCGGCTTGGCTGTCGGTTCGGGCGTGTATGTCGCGAAGGAGATTCTCGGGAACTAATCGGGCGGATCGTGGCGGCTTCATCCGGGTAACGAATGCTGCGCATGTGCAGTGAAGGGAACGGCCGTTGACTGCGCGCTGCGCATGCGACGGCCGTTCGTCTTTGAGCGAACCGATCGGTCGTGATTCGGTCGGTTCAGAGTCATCGGCCTCATGCCGTTCTCATGCCCTTGGACGGTCTTTGCAGGATCTCTCGTCTCCAGTCGCAGGATCGTCGCGCTGCCATTCGGGCGTGCGGGCGATCCTGCTTCCTGATCAACTGGCGAGCGGCTGGAGAAAGCGCTCAAGAAGGCGTATGTTCGATGAGAGGGATGCAAAGAAGTTTTGACCGAGGGTTCCGAAGGGGGAGATGATCATGAGCAGTCCTATCGACTATCGGAATGAAAGCACGAACGCCGCGAAGGGTAAACCCTCCAAACTGGCATTGATTGCGTCGTATCTGGTCATCTGGATCGCAGCGATCGTCGTGTTCTGGGCCTTCGCCATAACGTACGCCGAAGGCGCTATGGGATACTCGCTCATGTTCCTCTGGATCATCCTCCCGGCGACCACCTTGGTCGTCTCGTTTCTGATCGGCAGGAACGACTACTGGGGAAGAGGGAAATGGGTTTTCAGCATCGGATTCGGCGTCATGTACATGCTCGCGGAGTACGCCACGTTCAGCATGGCGAACAATCTCGCGTTCGGCAAGGTGAACATGCCGGAGGCTTCCATGGTGCCTGCGGGTGCCGCGATCTCTCTGGTCGGCATGGCGCTCGGGTATCTGGTCTTCATTATCAGAAGGAAGAGCCAACGCCGATTATGAGCATGGTCGGAGGATATCTTTGAGTTAAGCTCAAGCGCGTCGATCGCTCCAGGCATCCGTCTTGCACGCGAGCAGATGATCGGCTGCGACAGCCTTATGGTGAAGCATGCGCTGATCGAACTCGGCTTACTCCCACTCGTTTCTTTGCACGTCCTATGCATCGCATCATCGACCATGCTATATTTGCGTGAACATACTATCCTCAATAAAGGATAGTAACCAATGGACGGCAGATGGGACGTATCGCCCGCGCAACGAGGTGCGTAGTGAAGAAGAGAAGCCGACTTGTCTATGGGGGCACGCTTGTCGTGCTGTCTGCCATCCTTGTCGCCGTTGCGCTGTACTCGTTCACGCTCGGCCATTACGACATGACGGTCGGCGAAGTCCTTCAGGTGATGTCGAATCAGCTCTTCGGCACCTCCTACGACGTGGCGCCGGCCATCGTCACGGTTATCACGCAGGTCCGTTTCCCCCGCATCATCGGCGCCATCGTCATCGGGGCCGCGCTCTCGTTGGCGGGCGCGAGCTTTCAAGGGCTGTTCAAGAACCCGATGGTTTCGCCCGACTTGCTCGGCGCATCGGCCGGCGCCGGGTGCGGCGCATGCTATGCGCTCCTGCTCGGCCTCAACGCGTTCTTCGTGCAGGCCTCGGCCTTCGCCGTCGGCATCGTCGCGGTCATGCTCACCTACGCGGTGGGCAAGACGGTCAGCCGCGGCAACGACATGACGCTCAGCCTTGTCCTTTCCGGCATGGTGGTCTCTGCTCTGTTCCAGGCGTTCATATCCATCACGAAATATGTCGCGGATCCCGACGATACCCTGCCTTCGATCACCTATTGGCTGATGGGCGGGCTTTCGGGAACCAAGCCCGACGACCTGCCCATGCTGGTCGTTCCCTTCCTGATCGGCGTCGTTCCCATGTTGTTGCTTCGCTACCAGGTCAACGTCCTCTCGTTCGGCGACGAGGAAGCTCGGGCGCTCGGCGTGAATACGGCGTTCATCAGAGCGTTGTTCATCGGTTGCGCGACGTTGGTCACGGCCGCCTCCGTCGCTGCGGCGGGGATGGTCGGTTGGGTAGGTCTCGTCATTCCGCATCTTTCCCGCATGATCGTCGGGCCCAACTACCGGCAGCTGCTCCCGGCGTCCCTGCTGATCGGTGCGATCTTCATGCTCGTGATCGACGATGTATGCCGCTGCCTGCTTTCCCTGGAAATTCCCCTTTCGGTCGCGACCGCGATCATCGGCGCCCCGTTCTTCATCTATCTGCTGATCAAGGGAAAGAGGACGTGGGCCTGATGGAGCTCGAGGTTCGCAATCTGTCGGTAGGTTACGCTCGAGAGCCTATCCTCGAAGGCATCTCGTTTTCCGTGTCCGGGGGAGAAACGCTCTGCCTGCTCGGCCCGAACGGCGTCGGCAAGACCACGCTCTTTCGCGGCATGTTGGGATTTCTCAAGCCGCTCGCCGGGTCGATCTCGATAGATGGCCGCGACATGGGTGCCATGACGGTGCGCGAGATCGCGCGGCAGGTAGGATACGTCCCTCAGAGCCACACTCCGCCGTTCGCCTATTCGGTGATCGATGTCGTGACTATGGGGCGCGTGGCCCGCATAGGCGCCATGGCCTCGCCGTCCGCAACGGACACGGCATATGCCCGCTCGTGTCTCGAGCATCTCGGAATAGATTTCTTAGCCGACAAGCTCTACACCCGGATTTCCGGAGGCGAACGGCAAATGGTGCTGATCGCCCGCGCCCTCGCGCAGCAGCCGAGCATCCTGATCATGGACGAACCCACGGCAAGCCTCGATTACGGGAACCAGGTGAAGGTTCTCAGGCAGATCTCCCGTCTTACCGACGAAGGCCTTGCCGTCGTCATGACGTCGCATTTTCCCGACCATGCCTTTCTTGCGTCGAGCAAAGTAGGGCTGATCACCCGCAAGAACGTGACGTTCGGCGCGCCCGACGACGTGGTGACCGAGCGCTCGCTGCGCAAAACGTACGGCGTGGATGTGCGGATCATCGAAGAAAACCTCGACGACGTCGGCCTTCTGAAAAGCTGCGTGCCCGTCGTCCGCTACCGGAACGATCCGGCCCGAACGGACGACCGCGTTCATTAAGGGATATCGGCCGAAACGGCGGCCTGTCCGAAGGCGCTTCGGGAGAGGAGCGAAAGGAAGCGAAGGGAAGGGAAAGGATGATGAAGAGAAAAGGATTGACAGTGGCGGTTCTCGCGCTCATGTTGGCGCTCGGCATGCTGGCGGGATGTGCGAACTCCGCTGCAAGCGATTCCGATCAGGCGCCTAGCGGGCAGCAGGGCGCATCGACCGCGCACGCGACGGAGCGCACCATCACGGACATGGCGGGACGCGAAGTCACCATTCCGACCGAAGTCAAGGGCGTGTACTGCGCGGTGCCGACAGGGGAGGCGACAGTCGCAACCCTTGCTCCGGACAAGCTGATCGGCTGGGTGAACGAGCCGTCCGAGGAGGCTCTGCGATACCTTCCGGAGAACTTCGCCAAGCTGCCCGTGGTCGGCGGCTGGATGGGCCAGAACGTGACCGCCAACATCGAAGACATCATTGCTCTTGATCCCGATGTGATCATCTACATGGGATCCGGCAAGTCCATCGGTTCGGACACCAGCATTCCCGACGATATCCAGACGCAGACCGGCATTCCTGTCGTGGTCGTCTCGAGCGACCTCGCCGATACGGCGACCGTGTACCGCCAGCTGGGCGATTGGCTTGACGAGGCCGACCGCGGCGAACAGCTGGCATCCTACTACGAGAAGCATTTCGCCGACATCACCTCCAAGATCGACGCCGTTCCCGCGTCCGAGCATCCGACGGTCTACTATGCCGAGAATACGGATGGTCTGGCCACCGACCCCGAAGGTTCGAGCCATACCGAGGTGCTTTCCTACGTGCACGTCATCAACGTCGCCGATGTCGAGATGAAGAAAGGCCAGGGTCGCACCGAAGTATCCATCGAGCAGGTCATCGAGTGGAATCCTCAGATCATCCTGTGCCATTCGGGGTTCGTCCTTGCCGACGATATCGTGTCGAACCCGCAATGGGCAGACATCCAGGCGGTGCAGAACGGGCGCGTCTACAATACGCCGGCGCAGCCTTTCAACTGGTTCGACCGTCCGCCGAACGCGATGCGCCTTCTGGGCATCGAATGGTTCGCCAAGGTGTGCTATCCGGACATCGATGTGGACGTCAACCAAGAGATCTCCGATTTCTTCAAGCTGTTCTACAACGTCGATCTGACCGACGAGCAGCTTGCGGAGCTTACGCAGCAGGAGACGATAAGCTTCACGGGTGCGAAGGCCTCTGCCTCTCGCTAGCTCGATCGCTCGGAGTCTGGGCGGATCGATCGGTTACGGCCTGCCCGCCACCGTCGTCGGTTCTTCCGCTGAAACGATCGGCACCGCCGCGCGCCTTTCGGGCATGCGCGGCGGTGCAGGTTCCCATCGACGAAACCCCTGACGAAGGAGGGGGCAGATGATCGATGTGCGAAACGGTCCGAGCGATGGGGCATCGGCCGTCGAACGAAGGCCCATGCCGATTCCCGGCGTGTTCTACGGAGGCGGATGCTGCTATATGGCATGCCGTGGGCTTATGTTCGGCGGAATCAGCGATGTCCTGTTCATCTCGCACGGACCGGTAGGCTGCGCCTATTACGCCGGACGCATCGCGGTCGTATTCGAAGATATCTTCCGGAGCGATGCCTTCGCTACCATGGCTCTTGAACTGGGTATGGATGTGGTCATGATCGCTCCTGATTACGCTGCGCAGCACTGCACGGACCAAGGATTCTGCATGAGCGTCCCCGTCGCATGGGCCGAAAGGGTCGCCTGTTCGGGGTTTCCGTCGGGCGAACGCAGAGCGTCGCTTCCAGGCTGCGAGCATGCGTTGCGCCCGATATCCGCGCGAGATGCGGACTGGGTGCGCGCGACGCTTTCCTCGCGCGAGGTGACCGATGCGCTTTCGATATTGAATCCTGATATATGCTTCGCCGGCGTAGAACAGCGGTTCGGCAGGATCCGGACGCCCATGCGCTCCGAGAAGTTCTTTTCCGACGAGCGCGGCACGGACTACGGAGGGTTCGAAGGGTTCATGAGCTTCGCCCGCGATCTGGCGATAGCATCCGAATTGGGGCATTGGCTGGATACGGAACCCCCCATGGCTGACGGAGGGCAGGCAAGATGGATGATCCGGCGCGCAGGACAAGCGATGAATGCACGTTCGGCGATAGACCCGATCGTCGCGATTTGACCATAGACCCCTTGAATCCTTGCATGTCGCTCGGCGCGATGTACGCGGCTTTCGGGGTCCATCGAGCGATGCCGCTGTCGCACGGCGCATCAGGATGCGCGCGTTTTCAGCGGATGGAGATCGCGCGGCATTTCCAGCGCGTGCTGCACGTCCCGTCCACGATGCTCGACGATCGGGCGGCGATGTACGGGGGAGAAGACGACGTCCGCGAGGCGGTCGCGAACGTCTTCCGGCTGTACGATCCTGAAACCATCGTGCTGTTCACCACGTGCCTTTCTGAAACGATCGGCGACGACATGCAGGGCATCGTCGACAGGCTGGATGTTCCTGAGGGGAAGCGTGTGGTTTGGGTTTCGACGCCGAGCTACACCGGTTCGCATCTTGCAGGGTACGGCGCGTGCGTCGCGGCGATGATCGGTCAGTTGGCGCGTCCCTTGCGCCAGGAAGCGCCGCTATCGCGGCTCGATGCCCATCCTGCGCGATCGGATGCATGGCTTTCGCAGTCCGAGGTGCATTCCCCATGTTCGGAAACGTGGTCCGATCGACGGTCATGGAGCATGCTCCGGAAAGCAGTCAGGCGCAGGCGTATCGGAAGCTCGCGCAGGCGCTTGAGGATAACGAGATGTTCGTCGTGCCCGACCCGCTGTCGCGCGAGGCGCTTCGCGACCTGGTGCTTCGATACGGTGATTAGCCCGGCGCGGCGGGGTATCTTCGGTCGGCCTAGATGCTTCATCGTTCAGACGCTTTTCAGCTTGAGCGGCTATCGTCTCCGGTATCAGGCGGAAACGCGAACGGAGGCACGACCATGAAGAAGCATCTTATAGAAACCGCAGGCCTTACGGCCGCGCTGGCATTCTCGCTCGTCGGCTGCGCAGGCGAGACGGACGTGCAGGGTGAACGCGCCGGCGCCGATGCTGCGGCCGGC
>ERZ773051.1432-NODE-1432-length-13116-cov-8.759819_pt1 | contig 13116 bp, 3 predicted proteins | sample MGYA00580631_ERZ773051 | MGnify/ENA primary metagenome ERZ773051 (study PRJEB29015, sample SAMEA2738137) | human oral metagenome | biome: human oral; feature: human-associated habitat; material: saliva | place: China | collected 2204 ...
TCCGGGGCGCGAGCCCATAAAGTCACAGGGTTTTCTCAGGTTGCCTCGGGGCTCCCACAAGGTTGGCCTTCTAGAGTAGACGTCATTACAAGGGAATACGGCACGGGCCAGTCGGGTCCGGGAGATGCCGACGAGAATTGTTGTGAGGAGTCATCTGGGAGAACGTGCACTGTGTTGATGGGATACGCCGTGGGGCCGACCGCAGGGTCGGCCCCACGGCGTATCTGCGCTCGCGGTGAGGCATCCCGTTAGAGGTGACGATCGGATGCAAGTAAGAGTGGTCAGAGTCTGCGTTGCTCTGGGTGCTCGCACGTGGGTGTCGCGGCGCGGCGAGAGAGGTGTGAGCGCTTTGTTGTTGGGGGCGAATGGTACTGCGGGTGGGGTGTACACTTCGGTGATTGCCGCATCGTGAGAAGGATTGGCGTCACAAGCGGGTGACGTTAGTGTGCGGAGTAATGTGTGATGCGCGTTCGTGTCGCATGGTTCGAACCGCCGTTTACCGAATTGTCAACACAGGGAGCATAGTCATGTCTCATCGACACATGGCGGCGCTTGCAGTAGCGCTGACCGGGGTTGTTTCTTTCTCTACGGTCAGTGTTCCCGCAGCGTTCGCGGCCGACTCTGGGGCGGTGTCGCACTCCAGCGTTGTCGCGCCGGCCGCGCAGCCCAATCCGTCCGAAGATTTCGAGATCGACAAGAACGGTGTTCTCACCGCCTACACGGGAACCGCCAGGGAGGTCACGATCCCTGACGGTGTTACCGAGATCAGCACTGAGGCGTTCGATAACGTGCAGCTGACGAAGCTGTGGATCCCCGCGAGCGTACGTGTCATCGGCGATGATGCCTTCGTGAGTCAGGAACTGAAGGAGCTCACCTTCCAGGATGACAAGGAGCATCCCTCCCAGCTCACCACGATTGGGGATCGTGCGTTCCAGTCAACGACTCTGACGACCTTGACTCTGCCGGGCTCCGTGGTGACGATCGGCTACAACGCGTTTGCGGGGATGAGTGGGCTCACGTCGATCCGCCTGGGAGCCAATGTTGGTGCGGACCAGCTGGTGGCGGCCTTTGTGGGAACAAGCGCGCTCACCTCCATCGAGGTCGATGCTGCCAACACAAACTACGCGAGCGTCGACGGTGTCTTGTATTCGAAGGATCATTCGCACCTGATTGCCTATCCGCAGGCAAAGAATAGGGGAGGGGCCTACGCAGTCGTTGGTGGGGTCACGCAGATCGATGACTACGCGTTCGCGGGTGCGACCATTGCGACGGTGACGCTGCCTTCCTCGGCGCGCACGATCGGTGACTACGCGTTTGAAAGCTCTCGGCTCACGTCTGTGACCCTGCCGGATTCGCTTGAGACGATCGGTTCCTGGGCGTTCTCGAACGCCTCGAGTCTCACTCGGGTGGACTTGGGTGGCACGACCACGGTGTCGGATAACGCCTTCCTGAATGATCGTGCGTTGACCGAGGTGAACATGCGTCCCGAGCTGGGAAGGCTCACGGCGGTCGGTGACGATGCGTTCGGCGGCTGCACGAAGCTGACCAGCTTGGTTGTTCCTGCGTCCGTCACCTCGTTCGAAGGCGTGTCGAATACCGGCGTGGACACGCTCGAGCTGGGGGATCGGGTCAGCAATCTGCGCATGGTCACGCGCGGCATCCGCAACGTCCGCCACATTGTCGTACGCGGCGGCGTGGACGGCGAGTTCTACTCCGAGGGCCGTGCCTCGAACGGCCGCCCGGAGAGCGCATTCTTCGGCGAGGGGATGACGACGTTCTCCTTCTGGAGCGAGACCCCGCGCGTCATTGTGTTGCCTTCGACCGTGACCTCACTGCAACTTGACGAAGAAGCCGACGCCGACACGAAGGCGAACACCACCATCTACGTTGCTGGGGCCAAGGGATCGCAGGCCTGGAAGACAGTCAAGGCAGCGATGGACAGTGCCGGATACAAAACGGCGAACCTGTTGGAATACTCCGCGCCCACGCTCGCTCTGTCGGGCACTGGCATCGCCGAGGCCGGGGAGGGGTACGCGCTGAACGCTGGCCTGGGTGCGCCGACGACGGTGACCGTCACCGCTACCGGCGGTACCCAGGACGTGCGCGAGGTGCGCTTCGTTCAGGTCGGGCCGGGCCATGCCGAAACCGTCCTCCAGGATTGGAGCGCCCTTGCGTCTCGCACGGCATCCTTCGTGTGGACGCCGACCAGTGCGACTGTGGGCCTGCGTGTCGACGTGCGCGACGCCTCCTATGCCCTGCATTCGACGAGGCTGAGTGTCGGTTCGTCTCCGGCTCCCGAGCCGCAGACCGGTGGATGGAAACAGGACGCTCGCGGCTGGTGGTATGTCAACGCAGACGGCTCCTATCCGAAGGACCAGGCGCTGACGATTGGCGGAACCGTGTACCGATTCGATGCCTCTGGATACATGCGCACGGGCTGGGTGAAGGACGGCGGATCGTGGTACTACCACACCGGCTCGGGCGCTCAGGCGAGTGGTTGGGTAAAGGATGGTTCATCCTGGTACTACCTGGACCCGGCGACCGGACAGATGGTGACGGGTTGGGTGCAGGTGGGCTCGACCTGGTACTACCTCAATGGTGCCGGTGATATGGCGACCGGCTGGGTGCAGGTGGGCTCGACCTGGTACTACCTGAATGGTGCCGGTGATATGGCGACCGGCTGGCTCAAGGATGGCGCCTCCTGGTATTACCTGGATCCCTCCAGTGGCTCCATGGCAACCGGGTGGCTCCAGATCTCGGGAACGTGGTACCACTTCTCGACGAGTGGCCAGCTGATCGGCTAGCCCGACGACAGACACGACGCCCTCAATCCCTGCGCCCCCGGAAGAAATTTCGGGGGCGCAGGTCTGTCTTCGCGCGTCAGTGCCGCCCAGCGCGGTGTTGGCTCCGGGCGATTGTGGGGGAGCGTGGGCTGGGAATGAGAGAAAGACGCGATTCCTCATACGTGAGGTGACAATGCTAGACATCGCTCCACATGTTGTGAAAATGCGGGAAACACCTGTTTGATAGATGGTGCGATAGATTCGTGAAAACTGCTGTGGTCCTCCCTCGATAGGGTTACTCTTGTTCAGTGGAGCTGCACGTGTGTGCATGCCGATTTGTCACTCGTTAAGAAAGTGGGCACAGATGTTCCATCGAAGACTATCAGCGGTGGCGTTGGTTGCCGTCGGCGCTCTCGCCGTAACGGCTATGAGTGCGCCGTCCTCCGTCGCGGCGGACACGGAGCGCGCCGACGCCTCGTCGACGAACCGAGACTCGGGCGAACGCTCGGCCACGGTCATCGTCCAGCTTGAGGAGGGTGGCGGCGACCATGCCTCCCGCTACGCCGACGTCAAGAAGCGTATCGGTGAGGCTGTGGCACAGGCGAGTCCCGGCGCGACCATTGAGGACGTACGCGACTATCACCACGTGTTCGAGGGCTTCGCGATCAAGGTGCCTGCCGATACGATGGCGGCCATCAAGGGCGTGCAGGGAGTCAAGGGGGCTTTCTTCGAGGGGCGTCACGAGCCGGTCACAGACCCCGACTTCTGGGACATGCGCGACCACTCCACCGACAGCTCCCCCGACCGTGGCACAGCCTCACGCATGACGGGCGCCGCGGCGGCCTCCCAGAGGGGTCAGGGGCAGGTCATCGAGGTCATCGACGTCGGAGTCGACACCTCGCACGAGGCTTTCGCCGGCTCCCTGGATGCTGCTTCGGCGCGCCTCACGCGCCAGGCCATGACGTCACTTGCCCCCAGCCTCGGCGCAGGCAAAGACGGCGCGTGGGTGAGTGACAAGATCCCCTTCGCGTACGACTACGGGGACGGGGATACGGACGCGACGACAGGTAACGCGAGCAGCCGAGCGTCGGAGCAGGGCACACACGTCGCGTCCCTTGCGACCGCGAACGGTACCTCCTTCACGGGGGCCGCGCCGGGAGCCCAGCTCGTCGTCGCGAAGGTCACCAGCGACGACACGTACACGGCCTACGACACTGCGCTCCTGGCGGCCCTCGACGACGCGGCGGTCATCAAGCCCGACGCCCTCACCGTCTCCTTTGCGACGCTCGAGGGGATGAGCGCCGACTCCGTGGCTCTGTACTCGCAGGTGTACCAGAAGCTGAGCGAGGCCGGGGTCGTGGTCAGCGCGCCCGCCGGCAACGATGGCACTTCCAGCTTTGGCACCAACCCGGATACGGGCCTCCTCGGCTTCCCGGCGTTCTACCCCTCGACCCTGGCCGTCGCCTCCGTGAACGAGCAGGACGCGCCGGACCTGGGCACGGGGGCGATCACCGTCTCCGATTTCTCCGGCACGGGTGCGACCTACGACCTGCGCCTCAAGCCCGAGGTCGCGGCTCCCGGCGGCGAGGTGATGTCTGCTAGCCCCGGCAACTACTACGGTCGCCAGTCGGGCACGGCCCAGGCCTCGGCCCAGGTTGCCGGAATCTCCGCCCTCGTGCGCGAGCGGATCGCGACCGACCCGGCCTTCGCAGCCTTGGGCAGCGCCGAAAAGAACGCACTCGTCGGTAACTTCGTGATGGGCACGGCTCGCCCGATCGCAGACGTGACCCGCAATGACGGCACCTACTACTCGCCGCGTCGCGTCGGCGCCGGCATGGTGGACGCGGTGGCGGCCACGACCTCGTCCGTGTACCCGACCGTCGTGGGTGCCCCGGATCCCTCGCGCCCCAAGGCCGACCTGGGCGACGGCACGAACGGGTGGACCTTCCAGGTGCGCCTGACCAACGTCTCCGACGCCGCCCACACCTACACGCTCGGCGGCCAGGCCCTGTCCGAAGACGTCGAGAGCATGCTCTTCACCGGCCACTCGACCAACTGGGCGGGAGCGGGCATTGACCTGTCCTTTTCCGCCGACTCGGTGACCGTTCCCGCCGCCTCCAGCGCCACCGTGACCGTCACCGTGACCCCGCAGGCCGCCTTCGCCTCGTACGTGAGCGACAAGACTCCTAACGGAACGTTCGTCGACGGTGCCGTGACCTTCACGAGCGCTGACGGGCAGCCGAACCTGACGGTTCCCTACATGGGCTTCTACGGCTCCTGGGGACAGGCCAATGTGTTCGATCAGCAGGCCCCGAACAACCACATGGTCGGCTACGGGTCGACGCTCATGAGCGGCAACCTGCCTTTCGGACAGTTCAACCCCTTCGAGATGGAAGACGAGCGCGCGCTGCACGGCTTCTACCCCGATCGTTTTGTCATCACGCGCAACGGTTCTCGCACAAGCGTCACTCCGGGCACGATCCTGCTGCGCGCCGTCCCCTCGCTGACCTACACGGTCACGAACGAGGCCGGGGCAACCGTGCGCACCTACACCTGCGATCGTGCGGACAAGGCCTTCTACGACGACCACTGGCGCGGCATGCACAACGCCGAGTTCATGTCCCCCGGATGCGCCCCGAGCTTCGATAGCTACGACGCGGACGGCAACGAGCTGCCCGACGGCCGATACACGGTCACGATCGAGGCCGCCACGTACGGTCCCTCGTCGTCGACCCAGCGCACCAGCTACAGCTTCGCGGTGGACACGGTCTCGCCCGTCGTCTCGAACGTGACCGTTTCCGGTGAGGGGGAGGAGCGCATGCTCTCCTTCGATGTGACCGACGCCTCGCCGATCGCCGGCTATGGATTTAAGGCAGATCCGGACGGAGCGCTGACCCTGTGGCGCGTCAACAGTGATCCGAGCTCCCGCTCAGACGACGGGCTCTACCACGAGCACTTCGACGCCAAGCTCCCGAGCGTCCTGAGCAAGCTCGGCGGTGACCCCGCGACCATCCAGCTGGTGGTGTGGGACTGGGTTGATAACACGGCGACATCGTCGGTTTCCCTCAAGGCCGAGGACACGCCCGCTCCCAGCCCGAAGGTGGGGGAGTGGAAGTGGGATGGTCGTGGCTGGTGGTACCGCTACGAGGATGGTTCGTTCCCTGCTGATGCGGCTCTTGTGATCGATGGTGTCACGTACCGTTTTGACGCTGCCGGTTATATGCGTACCGGGTGGGTATTCGAGGGCGGTCAGTGGTTCTATCACGCTGCTTCGGGTGCTCAGGTGAGCGGTTGGGTGCTGTCGGGCGTGAGTTGGTACTACCTGGAGCCCGCGACCGGGGCTATGGCCACGGGCTGGGTGCAGGTGGGGGCGACCTGGTACTACCTGAGCCCGGCTACGGGTGCGATGCATACGGGCTGGCTGAGCGAGGGTGGTCACTGGTATTACCTTCAGTCCGGTAGTGGCGCGATGGCGACCGGTTGGCTGCGTATTTGGGGTACCTGGTACCACTTCGCCGACAATGGCCAGTTGATCAGCTAAGCGCCTGGTGCCAGGCTCACGCCTGACCTCATCGGCCCGCGCCCCCGGTCAGTTTTCCGGGAGGCGCGGGCCTTTTCGTGCGTCCAGCGCTCCGCGGCGTCGCCGATGTGTGGGACTGAGTGTGCGCACACGTCGCTGCCTCGTTACGCAGTGGTCAGGGGCGTCCCTCTTCTTTTCGTTGAAATGTTGGGCAATGGGTAGGTTTGTCCGACAAATGCGTGTGAGAGCGTTTTGACAGATTGCGTGAAAATTTGAGAAAACTAGTTGTCGATGAACGGGTCTAGGTTACTCTTGAACGGAGGGATCCGAGCAACGATGCAGGCACCCATTAACCAGTTGTGAAGAAAGTGAGTCACAGATGTTACCCCGGAAACGGTTGGCGCTGACGCTTGTAGCGGCAGGTGCCCTTGCTTGTACGACCGTGAGCGCGCCGCCCTCGTTTGCGGCCGACGCGCACGAGGCCGAGGCCGCCTCGAACACCGGGGTCTCCCTGGATGCACAGCAGACGGTTATCGTCCAACTCGAGGATGGTGCTGATCGTGAGGGGGTGCGACAGCGCATCGATCAGGCGGTAGCGGCCGCCACGCCCGGTGCGAGCACCGAGTATGTGCGCGACTATCACCACGTGTTTGAGGGCTTCGCCGTGAAGGCGCCCTCCTCCGCCCTCACTGCCATCAAGGGCGTGCAGGGTGTCCAGGCAGTCGTTTCCGATGGCGTGCGCGAGCCGATCGTGTACCCGGAAATTGTGGGGCGGGCCAGCGATGAGATCGATGATCCGTCGGCGCTCACCCACGCAGACCAGGCGTCTGAGCGGGGCCAGGGGCGTGTCATTGAGGTCGTCGACTCGGGATTCGACACCTCGCACGAGGCCTTCTCCGGGGCCCTGGATGCCGCATCCCTGCGCGTCACCCAGGCTGACATGGCGGCGCTCACCACCCAGCTCGGTGCTGGGCGGGCCGGCGCGTGGGTCAGCGACAAGATTCCCTTCGCATACGACTACGCCGACGCTGACACGAATGTGCTGGCCGACTACGAGTATGGAATTGAGGACTACACGCGGCACGTGCATGGCACTCGCATGGCTGCCCTTGCCGGCGCCAACGGGACAACGTATCGAGGTAGCGCGCCCGGCGCTCAGCTCATCGTCGCCAAGGTCGTCTCCGATTCCTGGAACGTCGTTCGCGATAGTGTTGTGTTGGCGGCCCTGGACGACGCGATGGTGCTCAAGCCTGACGCCCTGGTCGTCTCTGTCATGGCGGCTCGCGATGTGAGCGGCGACGCCGCGAGGCTCTACGCGCGCGCCTACGACAAGTTGTCCGCGGAGGGTGTCACGGTTGATGCGCCCGCCGGAGATGATGGGCGCGCTGCGTGGAGCACGCGAGGGTCTGATCCGGGCGCGATCGGCGCGCCCGCCGAGTACTCGTCTGTCCTGTCGGTGGCGGCGCTGAGCGCGTCGGGTGCCCCCGGCCAGCCCAGCTTCAAGCCGTGGGATTCCTCCTCGTGGGGACCTGCCCCCGATCTGAGGCTCAAGCCCGAGATCGCTGCTCCTGGAGTGCTCGTCAATTCCGCCGCGCCTGGCAACGACTACGTGACCATGTCGGGCACGGCCGAGGCCTCGGCTCAGGTCGCGGGCGCGGCGACCCTCGTGCGCCAGCGCATCGAGACCGACCCGGCCTTCGCCGGAATGTCCGACGGGGACAAGAGCGCGCTTGTCACCAACTTCCTGATGGGCACCGCCCACCCGGTCGTGGACGCGAGCCAGGCGAATGGGACCTTCTGGTCTCCTCGCCGAGTCGGCGCTGGCATGGTGGACGCGGTGGCGGCCACGACCTCGCCCGTGTACCCGACCGTCGTGGGTGCCCCCAACCCGTCGCGCCCCAAGGCGGAGCTGGGTCAAGGCGCCGACGGGTGGACCTTCCAGGTCCAGCTGACCAACGTCTCCAATGAGCCCCGCACCTACACCCTCGGCGGCCAAGCCCTCTCCGAGAACGTGATCGACCTGCTCTTCCGAGCCAACTCCACGAACTGGGCCGGAGCGGGCATCGACCTGACCTTCTCGGCCGACTCTGTGACCGTTCCTGCCACCTCCAGCGCCACCGTGACCGTCACGGTGACCCCGAAGGCTGAGTTCGCCTCGTGGGCGAAGGAGAACACCCCGCAGGGCACGTTCATCGACGGAGCCGTGACCTTCACGAGCGCCGACGGTGCCCCCGACCTGACCGTGCCCTACCTGGGGTTCTACGGCGAGAACGATCAGCTGGGCATCTTCGATAGCCCCGTGTACGGCGAGTCGAAGCTCAGCCCGTCAACGATGACCTTCCACGGCCTGCCCCTCGGCCAGATCAACCCATTCGATCCGGAAGAGTCCATGGCGATCAGCACGAATGACCGCGACCTGTACATCATCACGCGCTCGGCGGAAGAAAACGCCAGGACGTACGCCACCCCGGGCACGGTGCTGCTCCGTGATGTCGATTCGCTGACCTACACGTACACGAACGAGGCCGGGGACACCGTGCGCTCCTACACCTACCCGGGCGCACCCAGGAGTCGCACCGTTGGCAGCGGGCGTTTTTCGGAGGTAACCACCGCCGAAAGCACCTTCGACAGCGCCCCCTTCTTCGACGGCTATGATGAGGCGGGCCGCGAACTGCCTGACGGCAACTACACGCTCACCATCGAAGGAACGAGGGGCGGGGCGAACCCGGCGACCGAGCAGCTCACCCACGTGATCCGACTGGACACGCAGGCGCCCACCATCTCGAACGTGACCATCACGGGCGAGGGGGATGACGCCGCGCTCTCCTTCGACGTCACCGACTCCTCGCCCATCGCGGGCTACGGATTCTCGATGGCGGCGAACGGCGAGGCCTTTATGCGCGAGAAGGAATACGGCTGGGGCGAGCTCGGAGGCGACGGTGCACGCCACTACCACTACGACATCAAGCTCTCGGACATCGCGCAGCGCGCGGGCGCTGACCCGAAGGCTGTCTACCTGCAGGTGTGGGACTGGCCCCTGAACCGGGCTCCGCTGGCTGTTTCCCTCGCGGCCGATGACACGCCCACGCCGAAGGCAGGGGAGTGGAAGCATGACGGCCGCGGCTGGTGGTACCGCTACGAGGACGGCTCCTACCCAGCTGACACGGCTGTGATGATCGACGGGACGACGTATCGTTTTGACGCCTCCGGCTACATGCGTACTGGCTGGGCATTCGAGGGCGGTCAGTGGTTCCACCACGCCTCCTCGGGAGCCCAGGTGAGCGGTTGGGTGTACTCGGGCGTGCACTGGTACTACATGAGCCCCGCGACCGGGGCCATGGCCACCGGCTGGGTGCAGGTGGGCTCCACCTGGTACTACCTGAGCCCGGCCACTGGTGCGATGCATTCGGGCTGGCTTCAGGAAGGCGGGCACTGGTACTACCTGGATCGCTCCTCCGGGGCCATGGTGACCGGCTGGGTCAAGATCTACTGGAAGTGGTACCACTTCGCCGACAACGGCCAGCTGATCGACTAAGTACGCGAGTCGATTCGCGCTCACCCGCGCCCGCGCCCCCGGTCAGACGTCCGGGGGCGCGGGCCTATGTCTGCGTGACGTGCAACGATGACTCGACACTCGACAGTCGTTTGTCATACTCCCTCATAATGATGGTTAAATTCTGAACACGCTGGCAGGCAATGTGGCCCAAGAGTTCGCTTGTATGTTTGTCAAAACTAATACGAATTGCCAGAAAAGGCTTGTCACACATGCTGAACAGTCTACGCTTGGATGTGAGGAGCCTCGCATAGTGGCGACCTCAACATTGGTCAAACCCTCCGACAAGTGAGCCAGACATGTCCCATCGAAAACTCTTGGCACTGGCGCTGACAACCGTCGGTGCGCTCGCCGTAACAACACTCAACACACCTGCCTCCGTCGCTGACGACACCCGGTCGACGGAACCCGCCCAGGCCTCGTCCTCGGAATACTACGAGGACTACACCACGACGATCATCGTCCAGCTGACGGACGACGCCCCCGCGCTCGCGGAGATGAAGGAGCGCGTGTCCGCCTCCGTGACGGCGGCCGTCCCCGGGGCTAACGTGACCGACGTGCGCGAGTACACGCACGTCCTGCGCGGCTTCGCGATCAGAGCGCCCATGTCCTCCCTCAAAGCGATCAAGGCAACGCCCGGCGTCAAGGCCGCGTTCAAGGATCGCTACAGCGCCACGGTCTACGACGAGTACGGGTCCAGCAACAGCGGCAACAAAGACAAGGACCACGACCCCGCGCACTCGGCTGCGATGGACATGACGGCGGCCGCCCAAGCCACCCACAAGGGCTCGGGGCAGGTCATCGAGGTCATCGACACCGGCTTCGACACGAGCCACGCCGCCTTCGCGGGTCCCGTGGAGGGCGCGCGCCTGGCTCAATCGGACGTGGCCTCCCTGACGGCCGGACTCGGTGACGGGCGGGGCGGCGGCTGGGTAAGCGCGAAGATCCCCTTCGCCTACGACTACGCCGACGGTGACGCGGACGTGAGCTACCCAGATCCCGGTCAGTTCCCCGACCAAACCAGCGATGCTCGATACACGCACGGCACCCACGTGGCGGCGCTCGCGGCCGCCAACGGCTCGGAGTTCCGGGGTGCCGCGCCCGACGCGCAGCTCGTGATGGCGAAGGTTCTTGGCGACGATGATCAGGAGATCAACGATTCTGTTTTGCTGGCCGCCCTCGACGACGCGGCTATCCTCAAGCCCGACGTCCTCATCGTGTCCGTCGGTGACGACGCCGGGCAAAACGGCGATGCCTTGGCCACCTATGCCGACGTCTACGCCGCCCTGACCGCCCAGGGTATTGCTATCAATGCGCCCGCCGGCGACTACACGTCGTCCGCGTGGGGCAACTGGAATAGGGGGGACCAGCCCTTCGCCACTGACGCCGACTACGGCGCGATTATCTTGCCCGCGCTCGACTCGAACGCCCTGGCAGTCGCCTCTCTCGACGAGGTCGACAAGCACGACGGTCAGCCCCTTGCGGATCCTTCCCCGTCTCGCTTCTCCTCCTGGGGCGTGACACCGGACCTGCGTCTCAAGCCTGAAATCGCCGCCCCCGGCGGCGACGTCATGTCCGCGCTGCCCGCGGGCTCCTACGGTCGCAGGGCTGGCACGGCCGAGGCCTCGGCTCAGGTGGCGGGTATCGCCGCCCTCGTGCGTCAGCGCGTCGCCACCGATCCGATGTTCTCAGGCATGAGCGCTGAGGAGAAAAACGCTGTGGTCACGAACCTGCTGATGGGCACCGCCCACCCGGTCGTGGACACGACGCGAGGGGGACATACCTTCTACTCCCCGCGCAAGGTCGGCGCAGGCATGGTGGACGCAGTGGCGGCCACGACCTCGTCCGTGTACCCGACCGTCGTGGGAGCCGCGACTCCATCGCGCCCCAAGGCCGACCTGGGTGACGGCACCGACGGGTGGACCTTCCAGGTGCAACTGACCAACGTCTCCGATACCGCCCACACGTACACCCTCGGCGGCCAGGCTCTCTCGCCGACCATTGAGGGGAACTCCTTCACGTTCGGCTCCACCGACTGGACGGGTACTGGGATCGACCTGGTCTTCTCGGCGGACTCCGTGACCGTCCCCGCCCAGTCACGCGCCACCGTGACCGTCACCGTGACCCCGCAGGCCGCCTTCGCCTCGTACGCGAACACGAATGCGCCCTCCGGCACCTACGTTGACGGCGCCGTGACCTTCACGAGCGCTGACGGGCAGCCGGGCCTCACGGTCCCCTACATGGGGTTCTACGGCTCCTGGGGTGCTTCACCCGTCTTCGATGGCAAGTGGGATGGCAGTAAGGATGCCGGCGTGCACCTGTACGGATCTACCTTCAAGAACCTGATGTCGGGCATGCCGCTGGGCGACGTCAACCCGCTCTACAATCACAATGACATCCGTGAATTGCAGCAGTCGGACCCCGCCCTGTTCTACGTCTCCCGGTCCGACGAGTTCCTGGCCCCCTCGCACGTTGGTCCTTCGACGTACACGCTGCGCCCCATCGACACCCTGACCTACAGCTACCTCAACGACGCAGGACAGGTCGTGCGCTCCTACACCCGCTCGCACCGCCGCGCGTCCCTGCATGACCACGAGATCCCCTACGGTTTGTTGGGGGCCAACGTCGAAGACTGGGGAGACGAACCCGTGTTCGACGGCTACGACGAGGCGGGCAACCCCCTACCCGACGGGGTCTACACGCTGGTCATCGAGGCCGAGACCTACGCTCCTTCCAGTACGAAGCAGCAGATGACGTGGGACTTCACGCTGGACACGCAGGCGCCGGTCGTCTCCAACATGACGATCGTGCCCACGGGCGAGAATACCTACTCGCTGTCCTTCGACGTCACCGACTCCGCGCCTATCGCCGGATGCGGTCTCTTCCCGGACTCGGGCAAGGACTATGTCCAGCGCGAGTACGAGGAGGAGCCCGCTGCGCGAGGTGAGGATGGGCTCTTCCATGCCCACTACGACCTCAAGGACGTGCCGCTCACCGCGACCACGGGCGCGGGTGACGACCCGTCGACGCTGTCCCTGCATGTGTGGGACTGGGCCAAGAACAAGGGAACGACGAAGCTGCCCTCGTCCCTCGTGCGTATGACGTCGCTGTCGGTCTCGCCTGCCTCGGCGTCGCTGGTGGCGGGGGAGTCTGTGGCGCTGAGCGTCACCCGCGAGCCTGCGGATGCGACCGTGACCTCCGTGGTGTGGTCCTCGTCGGACGAGGCCGTGGCGACGGTTTCGGATACTGGCGTGGTGACG
>ERZ773051.1433-NODE-1433-length-13113-cov-7.046868_pt1 | contig 13113 bp, 8 predicted proteins | sample MGYA00580631_ERZ773051 | MGnify/ENA primary metagenome ERZ773051 (study PRJEB29015, sample SAMEA2738137) | human oral metagenome | biome: human oral; feature: human-associated habitat; material: saliva | place: China | collected 2204 ...
TAAATCCCGTATCACAAGATAGAAGTGATAACAAGAAGAAAATACAAAGCCCAAGTTGTTTGATGCGCCGACAGCTAAATATCATTTTCGATAAATTCTTCATAATAAAATTTACAGTTCTTCAGAACTTTCAAGTGAAAAGGTTTACCACATATGTTTAGATAATTAAAAATAGTATTGCAAAGTTATTAAAAAAATCATACTACCAAAAAAAGTTATACTCTGTTTCAAAAAGAAAAGCATAAGAAAAAAGTATACATATAGTTTAACCCTGAAACTCTAAATTTACTTATAACCTACAAAATTAAAAATTTGACATAAAACTTAGGGCGCATCATAACCAAAAAGTATGATGCGCCCTAATACGATAATCGGAGAACTATTAAATGTTTGCGTAGGTGATAATATATTTTGTCAAACGAGATATACCAGTATCTACTATTGTCTCAGAAACTCTACCTTTAGAATCCAACTTATGTGAAAAGGTTCTATACACTCTTTCTTTTAAAAGAATCCTACTTAGCATGTGTGCAGAACGGAATCCAACAACATCTGACCAAAGAGACCACCAGCGACCATCCGAGTGATAATCTGCAAAGAATAAGTTGAGATCAGGGTAGCTCCTATTTGGAATGTTCGTATAAATATAGTTTTCGTCAATCCCAGAAGGCTTCGGATTAATTTTCGATACACCCCCCTTAGTATGGTAAAGTATCGACTCAATATTGCCATTCTTCCATACCAAAGGGATAATACTTGGAAAACCTTGCTGAGCGAATGATGTGCAATGCCCTAAGCTATCATGTTTAAAGAAAGCGTCAATATATTTAAAGTATTCCCTGTTAGATGAATGAAGATACGATCCATAAATATAGGTATTTACCTGTAAAGCCTTTCCCTGCTTGTCTAAAATAATAAAAAAGTCTTCGGGATAACGACGCTTACCATTATAAGTAGATTCCAATTTATGAAACTCTATCTGATTCTCAGAGTATGACATCTTACAATTACGCTCATGACCATCGTCAAACTCATTATAATAAAACGTACAGCCTACAAGCCGTTTCTGTTTATCATACGTAAAAGTATACTCACCTGCTTTTTCATAATCTTTTACATTATTACCCAATGGTTTATAGAAAAATTCTATTTTAGCAATATAATCTTTCTTCTTCTCGGATAGGGTAGGGCTCATACCCTCCTCATTATCTTTTGAACAAGCCGTAAAGGCAAGTAAACCTAATAGCAAAATTGCTAAATGCTTCATAAAGAATTAGTTTTTAATTATTATGTCCACAAAGTTAAGGAATAAACAATAAACTCACGAATAAAAAAGCTATTATAACATTTCAAAAAAGGTAAGACTGTAAAACATGAGTTTACCAGTGCACTAAATCTTTATATAATAAACCACAAACTAATCAAATATATCGTGCGAACGCTCCGCACATATGGTGCGAAGGCTTAGCACCACATGTGCGGAGGACCTATAACATTAAAAGAATAGGAAAAACCTCAGTCGGTATGTGGTGAATGGTGCGACATATAGGGAGGGAAAACTGAATAAAGAGCAATTGTAAGTATCGACAAAATAGGAACATATTTGGCACTTATAGATTAAATAGGTGGAAACAGACTGTCGATAGTTCTGCTATAAATCAAAAATACGATGCTTGGCGAGCATAAAGCGACAAAAGGGGAATATTTTTTTAAAACGCAATAAAACAGTATAACTCACTGATTATCATCATAATTAAGAATGTTTATAAAAGTAAAGTGCGACAAAAAAGTGACAAGTTTTTGTACTTTTCGAACGTAAAAGAGAAAGGAAAATACCATAACTTACTTAATATCAATGCTTTATCGCACAAATAGAGTAGGGGAGTATCGAAAATAGCTTCCCTATTTGTCTCCGCTATCTTTAAGCGATAAAACAGCATTTTGCGAATGATTAAGAACGAAAAAGGGCTTAGGTGCGACAAAAAAGGAGGAAAAACTCTCATGCCAAAACCTATAAAAAGTATGTCGACAAAGTCATGAAAAGGAGAAAACTCAATGCGAATAACCTTCCTAAAATGTGAACATAAAAACCGAAAAGTTTGAACAATGAAAAGAAGAAATAATCCTTCTAAATTCGATACGAATACCAACAAGCTGATGACAAAGAAAAACATACAAACATCCTGGCGCATCTCCGCCCTTTAATCATTGAGTACGAAGAAGTAAAGAATAGCCTCTAAGATGATTAAAAATCGATAATATACTGATACACAAATATATAAAAACATATTTGAAGATAATAAGAATCCTGTGTAACCGCCTAAAAAACAACCGAATAAAGCAAAGATCAACGGTAATAAAAATAAGAAAACGAAACAAAACCTACTACCAAACCGACATGAATCTCACCAAAATTTCCTACCCGAAACCACCGACTAAAAACCCACAAAACCATGAAACGGAAATGAAAACCCGACTCAAAACGCTCATCCTACAAGCCTACAGCGAAACAGAAAACGCCTGCAACGCTCCCAAAACGTATGTGCGACAAAAAGGGAGGTTGCGCCCAAAACCTTTGTTTAAAGTCTTCTTCCCCCAGCGAAAAATATATATTTTCTCAAAACAAAACACCTCTTCTTAACTTAGAATATCGTTATATAATCTTTATTAGATATTAGTAGAGGCCCTCAAAGCCATTGAACCTTAAATAGTTACACGACTAATCGACGACAAATTAGTAACTTAGCGGCGACAGATTAGTAAGTAGGTTGCGACAAATTAGTAACTATGGTGCGACACTTTAGTAGCTATTGGGGTGGGGTAGTCGACAAGTTAGGAGGTTAGGTGCGACGAATAGGGAAAGAATAAGGCTTTGTTATGAAAAATATAAACAAATTCTTTATTTTTATAAAGAATCTTCCTTTCTTTCACTTCTTTTCCTGTGCTTCTTCCATAAATAAACTTGTTATTTTCTGAATTTTGTCTACTTTATTTTATCTTATAAACTATTGTTTTGTTGATACTTACGAATTTGTCCCTAAACGTGCGAGACAAAAAGGGAGGATTTTGCCCAACTTGCCACTCACAAGTTACCGACAAAATAGGAAGTTAATAAAAATACTTTACATTTATGAAGCCAGAATGACATAAAGACATAAGGGGCTGAGTATGTAAAGACATGGTAACAGAGGAACAGAAGACATAATGACCGAAGGGACTGAGTATGTAAAAGACATGGTAACAGAGGAACGGAAGCCAGAAGGACATAATGGACAGAGTATGTAAAGACAGAGTAACAAGGAGGCAGAAGCCAGAATGACATAAAGACATAAGGGGCTGAGTATGTAAAAGACAAAGTAACAAGGAGACAGAAGCCAGAATGACATAATGGACAGAAGTCATAATGACATAAGTAATAAAAGACATAGAAGTGCCCCTCCCCCCAGCCCCCCCCCCGTAGGGAGGGGAGTGAACACCGAGATACCCTTTGGGTTGTGGCAAGAAATAGTAAACGGAAACTAACAAATCTTCTTTGTCTTAAAAGCCTTCTTAAGCTTATAAGGCTTATTAGCACCATTCTTCCAATATAATATTCCAAGCTTTGTTTTTTTTCATTCTGTCTTTTCCCCTGTTACTATGTCTTTACATACTTTGTCCATTATGTCCTTCTGTCTTCTGTTCCTCTGTTACTTTGTCTTTACATAGTCAGCCCTTTATGTCTTTATGTCATTATGTCTTCTATTCCCTTGTCTTTTGTATTACTTTGTTTTTTCTGTCTTTATTTGTCATTCTGTCTGAAAATGATTATCTTTGCAGTGAGTATATATAACACTGTTTTGTACTAATGAGGAGAGAGTTATAACCAACAATCACTGCGGTAGATGGTAATAAAATAAGGCTCTCGAAATCAATGACAAAACACATAGAAATATTTAGTTATATTGCTCATAACTATTACCGAGATTTCGGATATAACTAAACCATATTAGACTAAATGAATATAAATTATGGGGTTGAATAACAGATTACAGATTGGCGATGTATCAAACAATGGTCAGGTAGAGATTGTTGATGAGGACAGATTATGTTATTTGGTAAGGTCAACAAGTAGAGGTGCCTCTGGCTTACGTACAATCTCAAAGAGTCTGTTGGAAGAATATGTAAACTATTGGAGTGAGCATTCTGATGCTACATCTGAATCTGCAAGACAATCATTGTCTGGGCGCAGTGAGATAGATAAGTTTGAGTATGGCTATTCTTCAACGCTGTCGGTTATGGCTCAAATGGTTCTTCAATCAACTCATAAAGTAAAGAATAACGTAAGCAGTCTTCCCCGCCAGCAAATCTTCTACGGTGCGCCAGGCACAGGTAAGTCATTTACAATCAATCAGGAGATAAAGGGGGAAGACGTAATCCGTACTACATTCCATCCTGATAGTGACTATTCGTCTTTTGTGGGAGCGTATAAGCCAACGACACGAGAGATAACGATGCGTGACTTGTCGGGAAATCCTGTTATTGAGCGTGGGCAGATACTAACGGAGGAGAAGATTGTCTATGAGTTTGTACCGCAAGCATTTCTCCAGGCTTATATTGAAGCATGGAAGAAGTATGCAGCGTGTGACGAAGGCAATCTACAGCGACAGTTCTTGGTGATAGAAGAGATTAATCGAGGTAATTGTGCTCAGGTGTTTGGCGACTTGTTTCAGCTCTTAGATCGCAATAATCGCGGTTTCTCTGACTATCCTGTGAAGGCTGATAGCGATATGAAGCGTTATTTGGCTAAAGCCTTTAAGGGTCAGTCTATTCGTCAGGCAGGTGCGATCAATAGCCTTTATGGTGGTCGTGATGTAGTGAGTGAGGTGTTAGAGGGTAATATTCTCCTACTGCCAAGTAATCTGTTTATTTGGGCAACGATGAACACCAGCGATCAGAGTTTGTTCCCGATAGACTCAGCCTTTAAGCGTCGTTGGGATTGGAGCTATATGCCAATATCGGATGCAAAGAAAGGTTATGTCATTGATGTTGCGGGCAGTCGATATGACTGGTGGCAGTTCTTAGAGAAGATAAACGAGAAGATAGAGAGCACGACTAATTCGGAGGATAAGAAGTTGGGCTATTTCTTTTGTAAGGCACATGGAGGCGTTATTAGCGCAGAGACATTTGTGGGTAAGGTTGTCTTCTATCTTTGGAATGATGTGTTTAAAGACTACGAGTTTAGTGATGCCATCTTTGCTGATACTGTTGGTGGCGGAAAGCTATCGTTTGCAAAGTTCTATACTGAGGGTGAAATGAAAACCAAGGTAAGGGCAGAGAAAGTGGCACAGTTCCTTGGTAACTTAGGCTTAACACCACTTGAGGAAAGCGAAGAAGAATACAACGGACAGGCAGAGAATACAGACGACTCCGAGAACCCAAGGGTAACATGGTCAGTGACAGAACGAAAGCGTTATGATTTCTGGCAGGAATTCTTAGCCTATGCACAAAAGAATGACGAGTTTAAGACTTACTTTGGAGGCACCAAGAAGGCAGGTAAGGATCATTGGAAAAATTTCTATGTATCTGGTGCTGATTTCTATATGTCTGTAGTTCTGAAACTTTGGGAGCGTGCTATTGCACTGCAAGTGTATTTCGATAGAACCACAGATACCTATTATCATCTTGCTACCCAGAAAAAAGAGATTGAAGCAGAGATGGAAACAACGTATGAGTGGCGTGAGAATCCAGAAAAGAAATCAAGTACGATTGTAGAGCGGATAGACGATATAGATTTTGAGGATAAAGAACATTGGACTACCATCTTCGATTTTATAATTACACGAACACTTCGTATGCGTGAGGTCTTTGTTAAGTATTCAAAGCAGCAGTAGACACTCGTTATGCGAATCCTTATAGAAGAATATCAATACGATGTCTCTAAGGTTAGGGACGTTCTCTATGGTATTGATGCCTTAGCGAATGTGGAGGGTAGGGTGTCTATCCACTATGTAGGGTATTATTATAACACCCTGCTCAAAGACTGTGTGTTTATTCTTCCAAAGGTATTGCTGAAGAATGTTGATGGTCAGGACCTCGTTTTAGGGAAGTATAAGCCAGAGGATATCGCTAACGTAGACACGTATAATTCGTTAGGCGATGTAGAGCGTAATTTCATCTATAAATTTGCAGTATGGATTTATCGTGCTATTGTGGTCTATAAGAATGACAAGCGCAGCGATACAACGATTGTATGCCATTCTCGCATAGCACAGATGGGTAATGGAGGTCGTCGGTTGAGCAACACCTACCTCGATATTCTCTTGTCGCTGATACAATTCAATCGTGATAACCAGAACTTTTTCTTCTTTGTTATAAAGAATCTGCATAGCGGACTAAACAAGATTAATTGGCAACGAACGATAGCAACGAAGACGGCTATTATTCAGAATGAGCAGGCAGTCTATCTAAATCCTGTTAATAAGCGAAGACAGATAAACTTTGATGAAGAACTACTCGTTATCTTCTTCTCTATCTTGAATTATATCGGTGACACCTATGGTTTCCCGAAAGATATCTGTTGTCAGTTTCCACTCATTACAGGGAAACGTTTTGAAACCTATCTCAAAGGATTAGGCAAGACGCGATTACGACAGATAAAGTATAAGTATTTCTCTGATAAAGCCCTGCAGCTATGGAATTTGTGTTATGCCTTCTTTAAGGAGGCAAGGCAGATATCTGTTTCTACAGAACAGCGGGAATATCTATTGGTAAAGAACTTCAACATTGTCTTTGAAGCCATTATCGACGAGCTGATAGGCGATAAGGAGCCGCCACGAGGACTGAAAGATCAAGACGACGGTAAGCGGGTAGACCATATTTACAGTTACCGTAATCTCACGAACAACGAGGAAGATAAACCGATTTATTATATTGGCGACAGTAAGTATTATAAGATTGGTAATAAGATTTCAGACGAGTCTGTCTATAAGCAGTTTACCTATGCTCGTAATGTGATACAGTGGAACCTTAATCTCTTTTTAGATGATAAAAAAGAGGATGCCGCATTGCGTAAGGAACACCCAATATACAGGGACGAACTGACGGAAGGGTATAACATCATTCCAAACTTCTTTATCAGTGCGAAGATGGATGAAAAGCTGTCGTATGCAGATAATGTTTCGACCACAAACCGTGAGAATAACACTTTCCTCTCTCGTCATTTTGAGAATCGTCTTTTCGATTGTGATACGCTGTTAGTATATCACTATGATGTAAACTTCCTCTATGTTGTTTCGCTCTATGCGAGAGAAAATGCACACCAGAAGGCACAATGGAAGGAGAAGGTGCGTGAACTCTTTAGAGAGAAGATACAAGCCGCATTAGAAGAGAAATACAAGTTCTACGCCATGACACCGAAGCCAGGATTGAATCATGAGAAATATTTACGTGAGAACTTCCAAGAGCTGTTGGGCAAGGTGTTTCGTCCCTTTGAAGAAACACAATATCTATTGTTGGCATTGGAGAATGGAACAGCGGAGAATGGAACAGCGAAGGAGAAAAGAGAAAGTGAGCGATTATTAAAGAAATTACGAGAAGACTATTATGTGGTGGCTTGTCCGTTAGGAACGAATCCGAAGACTGTGATGAGTGGAGTGGGGGAGGAAGATACTTCGCTAACTGTTCACGGTCGTCAGGGTGTGTTGATTGTGCATGATACCAAGCCTACAGATTTCTTATCTAACGGAAAACTTGCTATTGCTATTAAGATGACTAAGGAGAGTATGGAGATAGTGGAAAACATTTCCAATATTGGTTATGTACTCTTTCATCATCGTAGCGATAACGACCAGCACCTCTTTTCGGTTAAAGGAGCGTGTGTTATAAAGGCTGCTGACGAGTTAGAAGCCGACCGCTACAAGAATGTCGCAGGTAAAGACTTATATATATCCGTAGACATTGATACGACCGAACTCTCCAGCGGTAACCTCCATGCATCAATGAAAAAACCCGCATCAAAAGAAACAAGATATGATGCGCAGTTCGCAAGGCTGAGTGAACTAAAAGGGGGACAGAGTAACAGAAGGACAAGTTAACTGGTTGCTTGTAAAGAAGACAGAGTAACAGAGGAACAAAAAATAAGATAACAGAAGAGCGTTCATTATGTACATTCTGTCATTCTGTCTTCCCATGTTTTTCTGTTATTTTGTCCTCTGTACCTTTTGTCTTTGTCTTCCTGTTACCCTGTTTCCCTTTGTATCTTCTGTCTGTTTTTGCTCGTTATAATTTTGTTGTTCAAAAAATAATATTTATCTTTGTGCTGTGGGAGATATGACCACTGCGACCAGCCGGCGAAGCTGGAGTTCCTCAGTCAAGGGTTAGTCCTTGGCTGTTGTATTTTTATGACATCTCTACGCAAGTAGCTGGTCGGTTAAGGAGTATTGTAGAATTGATATCAGAAAGGGAACCTTTTGCGAAAACGATTATGCGACTTGCTTCATGGACTTTTTACTTGTATCTTTGCAGTAGGATGAGAGTCTGCATATAAGTACGATAACTTCAAGCTCCGCAGCCGTCCTACTTTATATAGAGCCGTATCCTTACGGCTCTTTTTGTATTCTTGGGTTAACTCCATATAAGTCATTAGGATCTACTGGACGATATGGGATAAATATACTTATAAAAAGTGTTAATGTTGCTCTTAAATTACCAATTTTGGTAATTTTGTTCTATCTTTGCACTATATATATTGAAACATTTCACCGCATGAATATAATTTTCAAGGAAGAAGCCTTGTCCGAATTATATGAAACAGGTAAGACCAATGATAAGAAATACAAGAAACTTTGTAAGAACAAACGCTTGATAGATGGCTATGTTCGTGTTGTTAATACGCTGTATAACGTAGAGTCAACAGAAGAACTAAAAGTATTTAGCTTTTTACACTATGAGAAACTCAGGCATCAGAAAGATAAGCCTATCAGCTCTGTACGTCTTGTAAACGGATTGGTTGAGCGGCTGCTGTTTTCAGAGACGGATGATGGCATTGAAGTAGAATTAATAGAAATTGATAGTACACATTATGGCAACAAGAAATAACAGATTAGTTCCTGTTAGGGCAATCCACCCAGGAGAAATCTTGCGTGAAGAGTTGCAGGAACGTGGCATCAAGCAAAAGGATTTTGCAAAGCAGATTGGTGTGCAGGCTACTCATCTGAATGCCTTTATACGCGGTAAACGAAATCTGAATGACGATTTAGCAATGAAATTAGAGCGTCATTTAGGAATACCCTATAAGACTTGGATGAACTTGCATAGCGGTTATATGTATGACTGTAAAGCTATGGATGCAAAACAAAGCGAAGAACAAGAAGCTCGTGAATACGAAGATACGTGTACGAGTATATTCAACTTGAAACTTCTTTATAAGAAATTGAACTTGTCATATCTTCCATGTCTTGAAAGAGTAACGAAATTAAAAGCATTATTCGCTTTTGATTTGCGGTCGTCTAACGAGTTGAGTCTGCAGGTAGTTGGTCGTTACAAGCATAGTGAGAAAGTACACATTGATGAGAAGAATATGCAAACTTGGCTTATTCTTAATTGGTTGGAAATATCACGTGCAACAATAGATAAGAAGTATCAAAAGGGAAACGGATTGAAGGCAGCAAGTGAGATAGCACATATGGCGAATAACGGTACACTTTCTATACAAGGTATAAAGGACTGCCTTAATAAGTATGGAATTGCCTATCTTTATGTTGAGAAGTTAGATAAAACGCCTGTAGATGCCTATTCTACAATGGTAGATGGCTGTCCAGTAATCACGGTTACTTATCGTTATAATGATATGGATAAGTTAGCTTTTGATGTTCTTCACGAGTTGTGTCATATTGAAAGGCACCTTTCAGAAGACAATCAGGCGTTTATATCTACAGAAGGAACTCTTTATTCTAAAGATCCACGCGAAAAAGAAGCTAATGCCTTTGCAAGGCAGCAACTCATTCCTGATGATGTATGGAATAAAATTATCGGGGCAGGCTGTAAAAGTCTGTTACCGCATAAGGTTGTCAATGCCATTGCAAAAGAGGCAGAACGCTATGGTATCAGTCCGTCAATTGCAGTTGCCAGATATAAGCATGATACGAATTGGTATCAGACATCAGCTTATAAATCACCTAAAATCAGCTGATAAAAATAGAAAAGGAGTTGGGTAATTTTCCCTAACTCCTTTTGTTTTTAGCTGGATAAGTTGTATCTTTGCAACAGAAATAGGAAAGGTTTCTCAAATACCGCGTCGGATTGCAGTTCCGAAGGGAAGGGTTTGGGAAGCCTTTTTCTTTTTTCTCCTTAGAAACTTAGATGATGAATAATTAAACCCAAATCAGCCATTAGACCACAATGGACTAAATTCATACTTTTCTGTCTTTTCTTGTCTTTATGTCATTCTGTCTAAAAATAATTATGTCATTCTGTATAAAAACACTATCTTTGCAGTAATAATGGCTGTTTTCATTTTGAAAATCATCGTATAGCATTAATACCAAGTATTAAAACCGATCAGTGTAGAGTCCCACAAGACAAAAAAGGGCTTTCACTCAGACTCGGAAAAGCTAAGAACCGATATCAAGATGTTGTTCTGATAAGGTGCAGCCTTCTCTTAAAAACCTACCAGAATCTACAGATGAACTGAAGGCTGAGATAAGACTACTTACTCATAGTTGCCCGACGGCAATATTATGTTCAGTATGCAAGAATTATCTCTATTAGCAGAACTTCTCATAATAAAAAATTATGTAAAGATTAAAACAATCAAGAACAATGAGTAAAAAGGATTTGACAGAAGAAGATATAAAGTTGCGTTTCATCACACCTGCAATTAATAAGGCAGGATGGAAGAATGAACATATCCGAATGGAATATTACTTTACTGATGGTAGGGTTATTTTCCAAGGTAAGGTGCATGCACGTCAAACAGGTAAGAAGGCTGACTATCTCCTGTTTCATGCTGCTAATAAGCCTATCGCTATTATAGAAGCTAAAGATAATAGCAAACCACTTGGAGGAGGAATGCAGCAGGCAATGGAATATGCTCAGATTCTTGATATTCCTTTTGCATACAGTTCTAATGGAGATGGATTCTTAGAGCATGATTTCCTGACTGGGAAAGAAACTGAACTTTCATTGGAACAGTTTCCAACGCCTGATGCTTTATATCAACGGTTTATCAATTCTAAACAGTTGAACAACGAGGCTTTGAAAATCATAGAGCAACCGTTCTATTCTGATCCATATACCTATGAACCTCGATATTATCAACGTATAGCAGTAGAGCGTACTGTTGAAGCCATTGCCAAAGGTAGAGATAGGGTGCTGATTGTTATGGCTACGGGTACAGGCAAGACTATTACTGCCTTTCAAATCATTCATCGTTTGAAAGCTTCTGGCACAAAGAAAAAAATATTATATCTTGCAGACCGTAATATTCTGATAGACCAAACGATGGTACAGGACTTCAAACCTTTTAAAAAGGTTATGACTAAAATACAAGGTGCCGCCATCGACTCTGCCTATGAAGTTCATATGGCTTTATATCATCAATTGGTTTCTAATGAAGAAGGAGTGGAAGACCCTTTTAAACAAGTTCAGCCTACTTTCTTTGATCTTATCATTGTTGACGAGTGTCATCGTGGTAGTGCGAAAGATGATAGTGCATGGCGCAAAGTGCTTGAGTATTTCAGTACTGCAACTCAAATCGGTATGACTGCTACGCCAAAGGCTGAGAATGGAGCTAATAACCTCGATTACTTCGGCGAACCTGTGTTTACCTATTCACTCTTACAAGGAATACAGGATGGCTTCCTTGCTCCTTATCGAGTAACGAATTCCTATATTAGCATAGACCTCCAAGGTTTCAAGCCAAGCGATGACGAGAAAGACTTGCTGGGCAGGGATATAGTGCAACGTTTGTATGAGCGTAAGGATATTGGTAGAGATATAGCCTTCACCAAGCGCAGGGAGATAGTTGCCAAGCGTATTACAAAGATGTTGAAACAGATAGGCAGAATGACTAAGACAATTGTGTTCTGTACAGACATTGACGAGGCAGAAGCAATGAGGAGTTTATTGGTCAACCTGAATACAGACCTTTGTAACAGAGATCCGCGTTACGTTATGCGTATAACTGGTGATGACAATGTGGGAAAGAAGCAGTTAGACAACTTTATTGATGTAGACCAGGCTTATCCGACAATCGTTACAACGTCTGAACTACTTGCTACTGGTGTAGACTGCAAGACCTGTGGACTTATTGTAATTGATAAAGAAATTGGGTCTATGACGGAGTTCAAACAAATCATAGGACGTGGTACACGTCTAAGAACTGATAAGGGGAAATGGCATTTGGAAATCTTGGATTTCCGCAATGCCACTGCTAAATTCAAAGACCCAAAATTTGATGGCGACCCTGAGCCGCCACAAGGAAAAGGTCCGAAGATTTATACCATACCTGATAAATCGCCAACTATTATCTCTGAACCTCAACGGGTTAAATACCTTGTGGAGGGTGAACATATAGCTATCACTACGGAAATTGTGAGTGTTCTTGGTGAAGATGGTAGAACTATGCGTACAGAAAGTGTAACAGACTATACGCGTAAGCAGATTCGAAAGCGTTATGCTACCTTAAATGATTTTGTAAAGAATTGGACAGAAGCAGAGCGGAAGAAAGTAATTGTTGATGAACTGAAGGACTATAGCGTTCTTGTTGATGCTGTTAGAGAAAAGAATCCTGCATTGGCGCATGCAGACATCTTCGATGTGATATGTCATGTGGCATACGACCAACCGCCTATGGCAAGACGTGAAAGGGCAAATAATGTCAAGAAGCGGAATTACTTTGCCAAATATGAAGGTAAGGCGCGAGAAGTGTTAGAGGCTCTTCTCGATAAATATGCGGATTATGGTATTTTGAATCTTGAAGACTCCGATATTCTTGATACTGCTCCATTCAATAAGATAGGCAAACCACAAAAGATAGTGAAACTATTTGGAGGAATAGATAAATATGAACAGGCTTTGAAAGAGCTTGAAAACGAAATATATAAGACAGCATAAAAATGGCAGTAAATAATATAG
>ERZ773051.1438-NODE-1438-length-13089-cov-17.878011_pt1 | contig 13089 bp, 5 predicted proteins | sample MGYA00580631_ERZ773051 | MGnify/ENA primary metagenome ERZ773051 (study PRJEB29015, sample SAMEA2738137) | human oral metagenome | biome: human oral; feature: human-associated habitat; material: saliva | place: China | collected 2204 ...
TGTGACAGCCAGTGTCATTTTGGAGGAAAATCATGAAAGCTAGTCCACATAGACCGACCAAGGCTCTGATTCATCTGGGAGCTATTCGACAAAATATCCAACAGATGGGGAGTCATATCCCTGAAGGTACGCTCAAATTTGCAGTAGTCAAGGCTAATGCTTATGGACATGGGGCGGTAGCTGTTGCAACGGCTATCCAAGATGATGTTGATGGATTTTGCGTTTCTAATATTGATGAAGCTATTGAGTTGCGCCAAGCAGGGATAAACAAGAAAATCCTCATTTTAGGAGTTTCTGAGCTAGAAGCTGTTTCTCTGGCTAAAGAATATAACATCACCTTAACAGTGGCAGGACTGGAATGGATTCAAGCACTCTTAGCCACTGGGGCTGATCTAGCTGGCTTATCGGTTCATCTTAAGATTGACTCAGGAATGGGACGGATTGGTTTTAGAGAGGCCGGTGAGGCTGAAGAGGCTCAGGATTTGTTAAAACAACACGGTGCGCATGTTGAGGGAATCTTTACTCACTTTGCGACTGCAGATGAAGCATCAGATGACTACTTTAATAAGCAGTTAGAAGGCTTTAAGATTGTTTTAGCAAGTATGAAGGAGGTACCAGAGCTGGTTCATGCCAGCAACTCGGCAACGACTCTTTGGCATGCAGAGACTATTTTCAATGCGGTTCGTATGGGAGATGCTATGTATGGTCTCAATCCAAGTGGAGATGTTTTGGACTTGCCCTATGACCTGACTCCAGCCTTGACCTTGGAGTCTGCTCTGGTTCATGTTAAGACGGTTCCAGCTGGAGCTTGCATGGGCTATGGAGCGACCTATCAGGCAGATAGCGAGCAAGTCATCGCGACTGTACCGATTGGCTATGCGGATGGATGGACACGAGACATGCAGAATTTCTCTGTCTTGGTAGATGGCCAAGCTTGCCCAATCGTTGGGCGGGTTTCTATGGACCAAATCACTATTCGTCTGCCTAAGCCTTATCCCTTAGGAACAAAGGTGACCTTGATTGGTTCTAACGGGGGCAAGGAAATCACAGCAACTCAGGTAGCGACCTACCGTGGAACCATTAACTACGAGGTAGTTTGTCTTCTCAGCGACCGCATTCCGAGAGAATATGATTAGAAAAGAAAGGAGTGGAGCATGAATCTACATCAACCCTTGCATGTCTTACCTGGTGTGGGACCAAAGTCAGCAGAGAAATACGCCAAACTAGGAATTGAAAACTTGCAAGACCTCTTGCTCTACTTTCCTTTCCGTTATGAAGATTTCAAGACCAAGCAGGTGCTGGATTTGGAAGACGGTGAAAAGGCGGTTCTTTCTGGTCAAGTCGTGACTCCTGCCAGTGTTCAGTATTATGGTTTCAAACGCAATCGCCTGCGTTTTAGCCTCAAGCAGGGAGAAGTTGTTTTTGCGGTAAATTTCTTTAATCAGCCCTATCTGGCTGATAAGATAGAGTTGGGAGCAACCCTTGCTGTCTTTGGAAAATGGGACCGCGCCAAGGCTAGTCTGACTGGGATGAAGGTCCTGGCTCAGGTGGAAGATGACCTCCAACCTGTCTATCGTCTAGCTCAGGGAATCAGTCAGGCCAGTCTGGTCAAGGTCATCAAGACGGCTTTTGATCAGGGATTGGACCTTTTGATTGAGGAAAATCTGCCTCAGTCTTTACTTGATAAATACAAACTCATGTCCCGTTGCCAGGCTGTCCGTGCCATGCATTTTCCTAAGGATTTGGCAGAATACAAACAGGCCCTTCGCCGTATCAAGTTTGAAGAACTCTTTTATTTTCAGATGCAGTTGCAGTCACTCAAGTCTGAAAATAGAGTTCAGGGAAGCGGTCTGGTTCTGAATTGGTCCCAGGAAAAAGTGACAGTCGTTAAAGAAAATCTGCCTTTCTCCCTGACCCAAGCTCAGGAAAAGAGTCTGCAGGAAATTTTGACAGACATGAAGTCGGACCACCACATGAATCGTCTTCTGCAAGGAGATGTAGGGAGCGGAAAAACGGTGGTTGCTGGTTTGGCCATGTTTGCGGCGGTGACGGCTGGCTATCAGGCAGCTCTCATGGTACCGACAGAAATCCTAGCAGAGCAACACTTTGAGAGTTTACAGAACCTTTTTCCAGACTTGAAACTCGCTCTCTTGACAGGTTCCTTAAAAGCTGTAGAAAAAAGAGAAGTTTTAGAGACCATTGCCAAGGGTGAGGCCGACTTTATTATCGGAACCCATGCTCTGATTCAGGATGGGGTAGATTATGCTCGTCTTGGTTTGATTATCATCGATGAGCAGCACCGTTTTGGTGTGGGGCAAAGGCGGATTTTACGGGAAAAAGGCGACAATCCAGATGTTCTCATGATGACAGCGACTCCCATCCCACGGACGCTTGCCATCACAGCCTTTGGAGATATGGATGTTTCCATTATCGACCAGATGCCAGCAGGTCGGAAACCTATTGTGACACGTTGGATCAAGCATGAGCAACTGCCTCAGGTCTTGACTTGGTTAGAGGGGGAAATCCAAAAAGGTTCTCAAGCCTATGTCATCTCTCCCTTGATTGAAGAATCAGAAGCTCTGGATTTGAAAAATGCCATTGCCTTATCAGAAGAGCTGACAGCTCATTTTGCAGGCAAGGCAGAAGTGGCTCTTTTACATGGTAAGATGAAGAGTGACGAAAAAGACCAGATTATGCAGGAGTTTAAAGAGAGAAAGACGGATATTCTGGTTTCGACGACAGTTATCGAGGTTGGGGTCAATGTTCCTAATGCCACGGTCATGATTATCATGGATGCGGATCGCTTCGGTCTCAGCCAGCTTCACCAGCTTAGAGGTCGTGTTGGTCGGGGGAACAAGCAGGCCTATGCTGTTCTCGTTGCCAATCCTAAGACGGATTCTGGGAAAGACCGCATGCGCATCATGACAGAAACAACCAATGGATTTGTCCTTGCGGAGGAAGATTTGAAAATGCGGGGTTCAGGTGAGATTTTTGGAACCAGACAGTCAGGACTCCCAGAGTTTCAAGTGGCTGATATTATCGAGGACTTTCCGATTTTAGAAGAAGCCAGAAAGGTTGCTAGCTATATTAGCTCGATAGAAGGCTGGCAAGAGGATCCAGAGTGGCGGATGATTGCCCTTTATTTAGAAAAGAAAGAACATTTAGATTAAGTTTTCTCTAAGAAAAGTATAAGTTAATTTTTAGGATTGTACCTTATACTAGAGTCATCAAAAAGAAATGAGGACTCTCACATGACAGTAACCATTAAAGTACATTATCAAAGTACATTCCAAAAGAAAGAAGACAAAAACTAAATTGTGAATAGATTAGAGTCTGGGACAAAAATCTAACCTTAAATATAAAAAGCGAACAAAACAAGTTATCTGATACTCAGAATTCTGTCTTGTTCGTTTTTTTGTCTAATCTATTGATTTTAAAAAATTATAGTAAAGAATCCCTAAAATCAAAATCTTTTTATCCCAGACTCTTCTTGTTTAAAACTACTTTCAGTAGCTTTTTCTATAATCAAAGGAGTTAAAATCTCTTTCTATTTACCCTTCTTTCTTGCATTGATTTCTTAGATATGCTAGAGTGGTGATAGCGATTACAAAAAAGGAGCATGCTATGAAAAATCCAGCTTTATTAGAAGAAATTAAGACCTATCTAGGAAGGGACGAGGTTCCAGAAGACTTTGATGCTTTCTGGGATGAAGAAATCAAAAAAGTTTCCAATCTTCCAGCTTATCAGTTGGAGGAAAGAGATTTCCACATTCCTCAAGTCAAGTGCTATGAGCTCACTTTTGAAGGAAGCAATGAAGGCAAGGTCTATGCACGCGTCGTTCTTCCAAAGAGTGAGGAGAAGGTTCCGCTAATCTTCCATTTCCATGGTTATATGGGACGTGGCTGGGACTGGACCGACATGTTGGCATTCACCGTAGCTGGTTACGGTGTTGTTTCCATGGATGTGCGGGGCCAGTCGGGCTATTCACAAGACGGCTTGCGTTCTCCTCTAGGAAATACAGTTAAAGGACATATCATCCGTGGGGCTGTGGAAGGTCGGGAACACCTTTTCTATAAGGATGTTTATCTGGATATTTATCAGTTGATTGAGATTATGGCCAGCCTACCTCAGGTGGATGAGAAGCGACTTTCTAGCTATGGTGCCTCACAAGGAGGGGCTTTAGCTTTGGTTGCAGCAGCACTCAATCCTCGGATTCAGAAAACAGTTGCCATCTATCCCTTCTTGTCAGACTTTAGACGAGTGCTTGAGATTGGTAATACTAGCGAGGCTTACGACGAACTTTTCCGTTATTTCAAGTTTCACGACCCCTTCCATGAAACTGAGGAGGACATCATGGCGACCCTGGCCTATATCGATGTGAAAAATCTTGCCCATCGTATCAAGGGTGAGGTTAAGATGATTACGGGCTTGGACGACGATGTTTGCTATCCTATTACCCAGTTTGCGATTTACAACCGTCTCACCTGCGATAAGGCCTATCGCATCATGCCTGAGTATGCCCACGAAGCCATGAATGTCTTTGTCAATGACCAAGTCTACAACTGGCTTTGTGGTAGTGAGATTCCTTTTAAGTATATAAAGTGATGAATGAGAGAGCCTATTAGCTTTCTGATATACTCCTCTTATAGCAGACAGTGAACAACAAAATTCACTAGAAACTATAGGAGGAGTTTTCACTTATTTACAAATTATTGTTTATTTTATGGCTAGAATTGTATGTGAAGTTACTAATAGTTATCCAATTTTAATTTCTCTACAAGTCAGAATATATATCAAGTTATATATTTCTGTATTTTAAAATGCTATTCTTTTTTATGTTTTAAAATAATTTGATGAATGAAGATTATATCCAATAATTGCAAGCGATTCCAGCTTGTGTTATACTGTAAGAGTAAGTCTAAAACTTAAAGAAATAATATATATTAAAAATAGATTATATATTGAAAGTCGTGTAGTAGGAAGGAGGATGAAGCTGCAGGACTCATTAAGTTGTTTGGAATTCACATGCACAAATTAACTTTGAAAGTTAAAGTGAGGTAATATATGTTTATACGTTTAAAAGGTTTAGGAAAATTCCGTAAATCCAAAGCTTATGGTTTGGTTGGTTGCTTGACATTATTCGCAGTGCTTGGTTTAGCTGCACCAGAGTTACCAGTTATTGGCGGTGGAGTTGCTTATGCTGATGTTATTCAGGGGGGTAACGATATAAAAGATGTGGGAGTTCATAGTGAGGTTGCTAATGGTGTAGCGATGACTTATACCACCTATGACAGTGGTAATAGTGGTCAACAAACAGCATCAGGTAGCGGAGTATTTGTTGCACCAAATGTGATGGTGACTGCTGCTCATAACTACTACGAGAAAAAAACTGAAGATAACTCTGCGGTTTTACGTGGCGGTGATTCTGCTAAAAGTTATGTCGTGATGAATTCAGATACGGAGAAAATAAATAAAGTTCCTACGTCAGGTAGTACTGAAGCTGTAGCTAAAGAGTCTATTCATGCATATGATGAAAAGGATTTTGGGAAATCTTACGGTAATGACTTGGCAGTTGTTGTAACTAATAAAACTGTTGAAGCTATGACAAATGGAGAGGATTCACCAAGAGAGCTAAGTAAGACTGAGGTAGCTACAGGTGATTCGATTCGAATGGTTGGTTATCCCAACGATTTTTCAACCTCTAATCTAAGTGAAGAAAACAGAAATCGACTAAAAGATGGAAAACCTTATGAAGTTGAAGGGAAAGTAAGTACTCTAAATAAAGAAAATGGTGCTGTTACTTACCATACGTCTGCTTTAGGTGGTTTTTCAGGTGCTCCTTTATTTAATGATAAAGGAGAAGTAGTTGGTATCCATCAACACGGAACAAATACTGCTAGTGAAGTAGAAGCTAATCGTATCGGTGGTGGTACTGTCTTTACGGAAAAACATAAAGAGTGGATTCGTTCTATGGTGGATAGATATGCAATCACGGGCTGGTACCTAGATGGAAGGACTCGCTACTATTATGACGAAAATCATAAAGCTCTAAAGAATGTTGAAAAAGAAATTGATGGTGCGCGCTATCGTTTCAATGATAGAGGTCAAGCAACCTTATTAAGTGGAGTTGAAAAAGGTCGAGTTCTTCTTCGTCTGGAAGATGTGAAGGGCAATCGCTTGATTGCAGATAAGGTGGTGCAAACAGGAGAAGTTGACTCACCAATCGTATTCAATTTACGACAAGATTCAGACTTTAATCGATTAGTAGGTGATTCTCCGAATGCTAAGATAGTGTCTTATAATAATCTTCCTATCAACAAGTTAGTTACGGATACTAGTTGGTCTGGTGATTATGTAAGTAAAGTAGCTCTAGGAAATACGGTTATTAAAGCTGTGTTAGGCTCAGTAGCTCCAAAAACTGATTTTGCTCGTACTGAGGTTGGGAAAGTTGATTTAAGTGGAACTGCAAACTTACCAAAACCAAGTGAAATAGTAAAAAATGCACCAAATGGAGAACAAAATTTCCAAGCAACTACGCATATCTTAACACCTGATGGAACAGGTTCAGCAACCTTAATTGCTCCTAATTTGTTATTAACTGTAGCACATAACTTTTTAACAGTTAATGGTTCTAAGGTTGTTACGAAGTCAGGGAAAGAGAATACAGTTTACAAAGCTACATTACCAAATGGAACTTCTATCAATTTTTCTGATGAAGAGATTGCTTATTGGAACAAAGCAGAGTCTGTTTTTGGCTTTAAAAATGACTTAGCTCTTGTTCGATTAAAAGAAGCAGTAAAAGGAGTAACTCCTGTAGAAGTCGTGAAGCAATCTGCAAAAGTTGCAGAAGGAAATACAGTTTCGGTTTATGGTTTCCCAGATAACAAGCTAAGTCCAGTTTTAGATAGCAAAGTAGTAGGAACTACTGACTTTGGTTCAGGTATAGAGGGAATCAGCTATGGAGGTACGAAACCTGGAGCATCAGGTGGTGGGCTGTACAATGATAAAGGTGTCTTAATCGGCGTTCATCAAAATGGAGTGGTTGATAATCGTAGTGGTGGTTTAGTTTTATCAAAAGAACAATTAGATTGGGTTCGTTCCTATATTGATGGTCAACCAAAATCCCCAGTTTATGTGAAAGATAAAGAAGTAGCATCACCTAAACAGGATTTGGGTAAGGAACTAGCTGAAAAATTATCTTCAGCAACTGACAATGGAGTTGAAATTAACAAGGAAAGCTTGAAAGAAGAGAAACCTACTAACCAAGGAGGAAATTCTGAAAATGTTCCAGCAGAGCCCAATGCAGGAAGAGGAGACAAGACAGAGAATCTCCCTGAAGAAACTGAAAGTACAGATGATACTGTTCTTCCTCCACGTGATTACTTTGCTAGAGATTTGAAGAATGTTGAAACAGTATTTGAAAAAGAAGATCTTGCTACGAATGCTGGAAACGGGCAAAGAGTTGACTTGGCAGAAGCCTTAGATAAGTTGAAACATCTTCAAAATGCGACTATCCATATGGAGTTTAAACCTGATGCTAATGCTCCGCAATTCTATAATCTTTTCTCTGTATCAAGTGATAAGAAAAGAGACGAATATTTCAGTATGTCTGTTAATAAAGGTACTGCAATGGTAGAAGCTCGCGGAACGGATGGAAGTCAATTTTACGGAAGTTACTCAGATGCACCACTTAAAGTAAAACCTGGTCAATGGAATTCGGTTACTTTCACAGTGGAAAGACCAAAAGCAGACCAACCAAATGGACAAGTTCGTTTATATGTCAATGGAGTTTTATCTAGAACAAATACAAAATCTGGTCGTTTTATTCAAGATATGCCAGATGTCAATAAGGTTCAGATTGGAGCTACTAAGAGAGCAAACCAAACAATGTGGGGATCAAATCTTCAGATTCGTAATCTGACTGTATATGATCGTGCCTTGAAGCCTGAAGAAGTTAAAACACGTAGTCAGCTATTTGAGCGGGCAGATTTAGTCAAAAAGTTACCTGAAGGTGCTCAAGTTACTGACAAAAAAGATATTTTTGAAAGTGGAGTCAATGGAAAGGTCAATAAAGAGGGAATCAATAGCTATCGAATCCCAGCTTTGCTGAAAACGGATAAGGGAACCTTGCTTGCTGCTGGAGACGAACGCCGTCTACATCATCTTGATTATGGTGATATCGGCATGGTAGTTCGCCGTAGTCAGAATAACGGACAGACTTGGGGAGATAAAATTACGATTTCTAACCTTCGTGACAATCCAGAAGCCAAGGATGCAGCTGCACCATCGCCCCTTAATATTGACATGGTTTTGGTTCAAGATCCAACAACCAAACGAATTTTTTCAGTTTATGATATGTTCCCAGAAGGGCGAGCAGTTTTTGGTATGCCAGATCACCCAGAAAAGGCTTATGAACAGATAGGAGATAAAACCTATCAGATCCTCTACAAGCAAGGCGAGACAGAACATTATACTCTAAGAGAGAATGGGGCCATTTTCAATTCACAAAACCAAAAAACAAACTACCGAGTTGTAGTAAATCCGACAGAGGCTGGATATAGAGATAAGGGAAATCTATATAAAGATAAAGAACTGGTTGGAAATATCTACTTTAAGTCAAGTGATAAAAATCCATTTAGAGTAGCCAATACTAGCTATTTGTGGATGTCTTATAGTGATGATGATGGACAGACTTGGTCTGCACCGAAAGATATTACACCAGGTATTCGTCAAGATTGGATGAAATTCCTTGGAACAGGTCCTGGAACGGGTATTGTATTACGTACAGGTGAGCATAAGGGGCGTATATTAGTGCCTGCTTACACCACAAACAATATTTCGCATTTAGGTGGCTCTCAATCTTCTCGGTTGATTTACTCAGATGATCATGGAGTAACTTGGCATGCTGGAGAAGCACCAAATGATAATCGACCTGTAGGAAATGGAGTTATTCATTCATCTACGATGAATAATGGTGGTGCACAAAATACAGAATCAACTGTTCTCCAATTAAATAATGGCGATGTCAAACTCTTCATGCGTGGTTTAACTGGAGATCTTCAGGTTGCTACTAGTAAAGATGGTGGCGTTACTTGGGAGAAAACAATCAAACGTTATCCGGAAGTGAAAGATGCCTACGTTCAAATGTCAGCTATTCATACGATGCATGATGGGAAAGAATATGTTCTGCTTAGCAATGCTGCTGGACCAGGACGTGAACGAAAAGATGGTTTGGTTCATTTGGCACGTGTTGAAAAGAATGGCGAGTTAACTTGGTTGAAACATAATCTGATTCAAGGTGGGGAATTTGCTTATAATTCACTGCAAGAAGTGGAAAATGATAAGTATGGTTTATTGTATGAACATAGGGAAAATGGTCAGAATTACTATACCTTATCGTATAAAAAATTCAATTGGGATTTTGTAAGCAAAGATTTTATTTCTCCAACAGAAGCAAGGGTAAACCAAATCATTGAAATGAGGAAAGGTGTTATTGGTCTTGAGTTTGATTCAGAAGTTTTGGTAAATCAAGCCCCTACTTTGCGATTAGCGAATGGAAGTACAGCCGTCTTTATGACTCAGTATGATTCGAAAACTCTTTTATTCGTGGTAGATAAGAAAGATGCTGGTCAGGAAATTACAGGTATAGTTGATGGTAATATTGAAAGCATGCACAACTTGACAGTCAACCTTGATGGAGCATTTATTCCTGGTGGAGTGAATGCTGTAGAGAGTGCTGTTTATGATATCAAAGACTATACAGGTGACTTGGGGACATCTGGTGAAGAAGCGACGCCGACAGTAGAAACATCTGACTTCACAGGCGGAGTAAATGGCGAATCTCTTGTTACAGAATTTCCAGAATATCAAGGTATTCTATCAACAGTAGGTGAAGAATCAGCACCAAAAGTAGAGAACTCTGACTTCACAGGCGGAGTAAAAGGCGAGTCTCTTGTTACAGAACTTCCAGAATATACAGGTCTTGTATCTACAGTAGGTGAAGAATCAGCACCAATAGTAGAGCACCCTGAGTTTACAGGCGGAGTAAAAGGTGAGTCTCTTGTTACAGAACTTCCAGAATATGAAGGTCTTGTATCTACAGTAGGTGAAGAATCAGTACCAATAGTAGAGCACCCTGAGTTTACAGGCGGAGTTAACTCAGTACTTGCTCTTCTTGAGGAAAAAGAGGATTATCGGGGAGGAGTAAATGCAGTAGTTAGTGCAGTTCATGATATAGAAGATTATACAGGATCATTAGCTGCAGCAGGCGATTCAGTAGTGAAATCCATTGATAAGCAAGTAGAGAATAGAGAAGGTGCAAATGAAGCAAACTCTAATCAAGTTATCCCAGCTCTTACTAGTTCACAACGTATTTTCAAAAATGAAGCAGGAAGTGTTCAAGTTCAAGCTTCAGATGAAGTTTTGAAAAATGTTAAAACTGTACAAATAGAGGAAGTAAAAGTTAGCGGTTTCGATTCATTAAACTATAAAGCATTTGATATCAAATTAAAAGATACAAATGGCAGATATGTTCAACCTGAAGGAAAAGTCCTTGTTACTTTTGCTACAGATCAGTCTGTTGAAAATGTTTACTATGTGGATCCAGAAGGAAATCTCCATCCTCTTGAATTCACGCAAAAAAATGGAAAGGTTATTTTTGAGACCAACCACTTTAGTATTTATGCTATGACTTTCCGACTATCTGTCGATAATCTAGCACTTGATAATCCTACAAAAGATAAAAAAGAGGAGGAGATTTCACCCTCACCTAAATTGTTATCTACAAATCAACACTCAGAATCAAACCAATCAGAGAATAAAGTAAGTAACAATGAACAAACTATGTTACCAAATACAGGTGAGTCTGCTTCATCACTAACAATCTTATTTGGTTTTGTAGGAGTGTTCCTTGGAGCAATGATTTCTTATAAGCGAAAAGACAGTTAATTTGTCTATAGTTGTTCGTTGAACTTTTAGGTTCATATAAAATAAACCAGTCTAGAATCCTAAAAATGAGTTAGGATTTTAGGCTGGTATAACATTTGAGGTAAGCAAGGACGCAAAGGTCTATGCACAAGTCGTTCTTCCGAAGTGTGAGGAGAAGGTTCCTATAATCTTCCATTTCCATGGTTATATGGGACGTGGCTGGGACTGGGCTGACATGCTGGCTTATACTGTGGCTGGTTACGGTGTTGTTTCAATGGATGTGCGGGGACAGTCAGGTTATTCACAGGACGGTTTGCGTTCTCCTTTAGGAAATACGGTTAAGGGACATATTATCCGTGGGGCTGTGGAAGATCGAGAGCATCTCTTTTATAAGAATGTTTATCTGGATATTTACCAGTTGGTTGAGATTATGGCCAGCCTACCTCAGGTGGATGAGAAGCGTCTTTCTAGCTATGGTGCCTCGCAAGGAGGGGCTTTAGCTTTGGTTGCAGCAGCACTCAATCCTCGAATTAAGAAAACAGTTACTATCTATCCCTTCTTATCGGATTTCAGACGAGTGCTTGAGATTGGGAATACTAGCGAGGCTTATGACGAACTTTTCCGTTATTGCAAGTTTCACGATCCCTTCTATGAAACAGAGGAGGAAACCATGGAGACCCTTGCCTATATCGATGTGAAAAATCTTGCCCATCGTATCAAGGGTGAGGTCGAGATGATTACGGGCTTGGATGACGATGTTTGCTATCCTATTAGCCAGTTTGCGATTTACAACCGTCTGACCTGCGATAAGGCATATCGCATCATGCCTGAGTATGCCCACGAAGCCATGAATGTATTTGTCAATGACCAAGTCTTCAACTGGCTATGTGGTAGTGAGATTCCTTTTAAGTACTTAAAATAATGAATGAGAGAGCCTAGTAGCTCTCTTTTTGTTATAAATGTTGAAAGTGCTTTCGAAAATATTAAAATATTAAAATGTTTATGAAAGTAAAATCTATTCTATAGCAAGCTCGATATAAACCTATGACTTTATTGTATAATAAAGAAAAAGTCTCTAGGAAAGGAGTGAAAGAGCTACTGTTTGGATTGCAGCTAGCTAAATGTTGAAAGAGAGAAGGAGAGCAACTCTCGTTTATTAATTGCTTTCTTGTGTTTTCCTATGATGGGGAGTAAAAATTTTAAAGCAAAAAGAAAGCGCTTTATTTTTTGTGAAATTGAAAGGTAGAAAGATGAATCAAAAGAATTTTGATAGAAAACAAAGATATGGCATTCGTAAATTTGCAGTGGGTGTAGCTTCTGTAACTATTGGTGCAGTAGTGTTTGGAGTAAATCCTGTATTGGCAAATGAACAAGGAAATTCAACTGTAACTGCTGCTGAAAATAATAATCAAGGATTATCAGAATTGCCAAAAGAAGTTTCTTCAGGAAGTCTTGCTCATTTAGATAGTGAACTAGCTGGAAAATTGGCAACAGCGAAAGACAATGGTGTGGAAGTTGACCAGGATAAGTTGAAGAAAAATGAGGCTACTGAATCAGAGACGACCACTCCAACAAATACACCAGCTCCTGCTGATAAACCAGAAACAGATTCTGCAACTACAGAAGCAAGTAACAAGGACCAAGATAAAGAAGAAGAGGGAGTACTTCCTCGAGATTATTACGCTAGAGACATCGCAAATGCAACTCCAGTAGTGGAAAAAGAAGATATTGAAACAAATTCGAAAAATGGTCAGCGTGTAGACCTAGCCAGTGAGTTAGATACATTGAAGAAGCTTCAAAATGCGACCATTCATATGGAATTCAAGCCAGATGCAAAAGCTCCAGCATTTTATAATCTATTTTCAGTGTCTAGTGATAAGAAAAAAGATGAGTACTTCACAATGGCTGTTCTCAATAATACAGCCTTAATTGAGGGACGTGATGCCAATGGAACACAATTTTATGATAAATATACGGATGCTCCATTGAAAATTAAGCCTGGGCAGTGGAATTCAGTTACCTTCACTGTAGAAAGACCGAATGCAGAAAATCCAGAGGGCAAAGTTAGACTCTATGTAAATGGTGTTTTATCGCGTACTAGCTTGAAGTCTGGTAAATTTATCAAGGATATGCCAGATATTACCCATGCTCAACTTGGTGCAA
>ERZ773051.1442-NODE-1442-length-13070-cov-3.071072_pt1 | contig 13070 bp, 10 predicted proteins | sample MGYA00580631_ERZ773051 | MGnify/ENA primary metagenome ERZ773051 (study PRJEB29015, sample SAMEA2738137) | human oral metagenome | biome: human oral; feature: human-associated habitat; material: saliva | place: China | collected 2204 ...
AGGGAAAAGGGCGGATTAGAGAAAACTTTATAATTTGTGAAATCGAAATTTACTTCTCGAAAATCTCCGCGCACTAGCTTCACATTCTCGAGATTTTGTTCTTTCAAGTTATTTTGTAATTTCTTGAAAGTCTCCGGGTCTTTTTCTATTGCGAAAACTTCCCCACATTTTTTCGCTAGTGCCGCGGTAATCACACCACTTCCTGCCCCAATTTCCACCACTGTGTCACGGCGCTTCAGGTTACTGTGGCCGATTAGCATGAGCGCAAGTCGAACATTTTTCAAAAAATGCTGGTCCAATAGGTAATTACGGCTAGGCATTTTTACCTCCTAGAATTTGACGCGCTTTCTTTAAAATTTCGTTTTCCGCAAAATAATTCTTCACCAGGGAATTGCCGAAAAGCAACCAAACTTCATTAATCTTTTCTCGGCGCTCTTTCGGTAGTTCACGGTAATTTTTCATGAGTTTTGGCGCATATTTTTGCCAATTTCGCATCAAACTTACCGGCTCCTCTACATCAGATTTCTCGAAAACTTCGAAAATCCCATCCATAAAAAACCTCAATTCTTCCGGCGAGGCAGAGGCTAGAAAATCATCCACGGTCTTGTTCAGAATGTCGCTTAATTTTGTATTTTTGGCGCGACAGAAATGGTCGTCTTTAATTTCCCAGGTGTAAATATCGTGCTGATAGAGATTTTTTGCCTGACTTTTGACCACCACTACTTTTTCTTTGTGAATTAAAAGTCGCCCAATTACTGAACCCTCCGGAATGTAGCTCACAATTTTTGGCAAAACCCTAATCGCGCCCGTATCCTTACTAAGTAGCTCTTCTTTCAGTCCCGGCCCATCGTAATTTAAGACCTTCAAGATTCTTTTTTGCAGTCGATCTGGCGCCATAATCGCCGAATAGATCGATAAATTACCACCTTTCGAGTGTCCGCCGAGGTAAAAATTTTTATAAAAATAGCGACGCGAAATCTGGTTTAGATAGTTCAGCGCTTCTTTCTGGGCTGGAATCTCTGGCAGAAATGACATATTGAAATCTTCTTTCCAACCAAAAAGTGTACCATCCGTGCCAAAAAAGGAAACATACATGGTGAAAAAATTAATTTGAATTGTCACCGCAGAAAACTGTTTTTCAAGTTTCTTGTCATTCTTGCGTACGAAAAATCCTACTTTTAAATTCTGAAAGCGCGGACTTTTTCCTAGCAGCTGAATGAATTTTTCATCATCCGGCCAAGCAAAATCCGAAGTTGATAGACCCCTCATTGCGTCGGCGATTTCTGAGATTTTAAAATTTCGTTTAGTTAAATCAAGTTGCTTTTTAATTTTATGAAATGGCAAATAAGAAATTCGTGCAAAAGCCAGCTCGTCCAGCTCGGTGATCTCAGCAGTTCTTGAGATCCGTTTCTGATTTTCCTTGAGGTAGTCTAGAATATTATTTGCATTCACAGTTATCATATTAATACTATTTTACAGTTTTTATGATGATTCTGTAAAATATGAGTATTTTTGTATATAAAAAGGAAGTTCCTGCGGTAGGAGCATACTACCCCGTGCTGGAACTTCATTGCTTTCATAATATCAAATTAAAGAACTTATGCAAACTGATAGGCATTATACTTTTACAGTTAGTTCCTAGAAATAAGTTTAAGAGCTACCTTATTTTTTTATGCAAGATTTTGTTGCATATGTTGTGAGCTATTACGAATACTGGCGTGATAGTACAAAATATATTATAATATATTCATGGACTCTATAGATAACTGTAGATCATTGGAAGAAATCACGAAGAGACGCCTCGAAGCATACGAAGTTCAAGTCGCCAATGGAGACAACTACGAAGGTGTTCTTGTTGGTATCTACGAAAAACCAACGCATTTTGTCTATGAATTGCTACAGAACGCGGATGATGCCCTTGCGACTGAGGTCTGTTTCGAGCTTAATTCCGATAAGCTCGTTTTTTATCATAACGGCTCGAAAGACTTTAGCCTCAAAGACATTATCTCCATTACAGGCGTTGGCAACAGCACAAAAAAGAATGATAAATCTGTTGGTAAATTTGGTGTTGGCTTTAAGTCGGTTTTCGCAATTACAGATACTCCCCTTATTTACAATAGGGCGTTCAATTTTAGAATCGAACACCTAACAATCCCATACGAGATGGATCCAGATGATTTAAATGGATATACAACCAAATTTGTCTTGCCGTTTAATAGCAGCAAAAACAAAAACGACAATAGCATGATAATAGAAAAAATCAGCGAAGAACTAAGCGGACTTGATTGTGCAACAATAATGTTCTTAAGAAATATCAACAAGATACATATCAATGACAGAGGTAAAGAATCGGGAATCCTTTTGAATCGCGAAGAGTTAGAAAACTATGAACTCGTGCAAGATTTAGGAAGCGAGAAAAGCTATTATTTATTCAAAGATAATGGAACGAATATATCATTCTCTTTTCTCATTAAAGACGATAAGATATGTCCTCTGAGTGACGTCTATCTCTACTCGTTTTTGCCGACCAGAATAAGAAGCGAGCTGCCGTTTTATGTGGATGCGCCGTTTGACTTAGCAACTACTCGTGAATCGATTGAGTTCGACTCTGAGAAAAATAAAGAAATCCTTAATCAGATAGCCGCATTCTTCAAAAACGTATTGCTTAAGCTATGCGACGAGCAATATATTGATCAAGATTTTCTGAATAATATATTGCCAGTAGATGGTGATATATATGGTAGGTCCAGGATATATGACAGATTATATGGTGAGCTAGTGAATATTTTGAATGAAACAGAAATACTCCCAACGGCACATAAAAAATACATCAGCGCCAATGATGGAGTCTTGCCGCTGACAAAAGAAATGACGATCCTTTCTGATTATGGCAAGGCATGGCTAGACATAGACTATTCTCATTCAAAAATCAGAAGTTTTCTCGCAAACGAATTAGGTGTCGAGAGAGTTAGCATATTCGATTTCTCTCGATATTTAGCAGATAATGGAATTCTTAAGAGAAAGAATAACGACTGGCTATTGGATTATTATGCGCTATGTATAAATCATTGCAACAAGAACAGCGGTTGGTACGAGAAAAGTGAGGCCGACAAACTAAAAGAAGTGCCAATTATCAAAACAAGGACTGGTAAATTTGTTAGCGCATATATAGATAAAGATGCGCAGGTTTTTCGTTACTCTAAAGGAATTCCTAACTCAAAGCTTATCCACGGATTATTTACAAGCAAAAACTTGCCAGACGATAAAAAAGAAGAGATGCGTAGATTCCTAAGCATGCTCGATATTAAAGAGCGCTCACCTAAACAATATATCGAATCAACTATACTCGCTGAATGGAACGAACTATCAAATAAGGACAAGAAAAATGTTTTCTTCGAAATTTGCGATATTTACAACTCAGCTAGTAGTTCTGATAAATCAGAAATTGCCTCACTGCTCAAAAACTATAGACTATTTCCCACAATCCATGACGGCAAAAAGTATAGAACAACTGCATCCGAATTAATGCGTGGCACTGAGGAGCAAAAAATAGTTTTCAAGAAAGGCGCCTTCTTACAAAAAGATTACTGGACAGACGTTATAGAAAAAGACAAAAAGAACAACGTGGTTCAAAGAGGGTCTAAAGATCTCTGCCTTGCTCTTGGAATAATTGAAGAAATGCCAATTTCTACAGAGTCTAGATACGAATACTATTATGGCTATGATATTGATGATAATGAAAAAAGTATCCTTAAAGAAAAATATAGTGTTGCTATAAATATGTACCCCCAATGGTGGTATTCAAGACTAAATACCATAAATGACTTTAAAAAAATAGCATCGAGTCTAAAAAACGAATCTGAAGTGGCCGCTCTAGTAACACTGCTATCTAAAATTCAAAAGGAGTACACCGAAGACGAAGTATCCGGAAATTATGGTGGTAGAGCTCGCATTCCACAAATTAAACAGCCAATACCAGCATCATACATACGCACCCTAAACGATACCGCCTGGGTTTTCATTAATGGTCGAAGACGAAGAACGCGAGAAATAAGCAAGGACTCATTCATAAAGCAGTTTAGGCTGACCGGCAGCGAAAGCTTTTTGGATCGAATTGATTTCAGGAAAAAGTTCGAAGAGGTTGCTACTGAAGAAGAAAAACGAGCAATAAGAATCTGCGAAAACCTCAGCGATGAAGAGTTGAAAGAGGTAGAAGAGTTTACTAATAAGCTCCGCGAAAAAAGACTAGAAAAGAAATTGGAGAACATCATTACAGAACAACCAGACATCGATGAAGTCTTTCCAAACCTCAAAAACGGCATATTAGTCGAAGATGAATCAGCGGCTGATAATAATCAAAAAATGGATCATAAAGATAATGGTGGGATTAATAAACATAAAGAGCCGTTAGAGAGAGTATATAAACAAGAAAAAGCAACAAAAGACAAGCTCGAAAAAGAATCGGAGATTAATAAAAAAGAGCTAGGAGATGCCGTAGAGCAGCTCGTGAACAAAGTACTCAAAGAAAAGTATAGTGACTATGTAGTCAATTGGTTTGGTGGTAACAATCAGGGTTATGACTTCGCGATTTCAAAAAATAATGAAGACATTAAATATATCGAATCAAAGGCGGTCGCAGATTTTAACGGCCGCATAAACATTACTTCGTCCGAATGGAGATTAGCAAAAGATAAAAAAGATGCATATGAAATATATATAATAAACGCGAACACCTGCAAGTATAGAGTTATCAAGAATCCATTCCAAAAATATATTGACGGAGAAATCGATATTGACGTAGATGCGATCGTTTATCCTGTCTAAATATAGCTATTAACGCACGAACAGTAAAAATAGCTAACTGAATACAATCGGTAAATCATGAAATTATTACACAATAAAAGCCAAATAAAACAATACTATCCCTGAGTTAATACATCAAGTACAACACTTCATAAGGAGTTTTAACCCTATTCCTAAATGAATTCTATCATAATTATAGTATCTAATAAAACGATTAAGCTTGTGATCAATAAAGTTTATATTCTTGCCAAATCTCCTAGCAACTTGTGCAATACTTCTTTTTTCTAAGATTACTTCTCGTATTGCATTGCCTCTTGATTTTTCTATGTCTTTACCTCTATAATATGCCATAAGGTAGTCCTTTCTTATTTATAGTTGGTTTCTAGAAATAAGTTTAAGAGCTACCTTATTTTTATGCAATATTTTGTTGCAAAGGTTGTGAGCTGTTACGAATATATGCAAAAATATTATGCTTATGATAAAATAGAATTAGGAATAGTATGTACTCTCGAAACCTTGCCAATCAATGCTATTTATATTATAATATAAGAATAGAGGTATAGAAATATGGGTAGGACTAAAGCATCTGATAAAAAATATGTGAACGCTGTTCTTTTTCTATGTGAAAAATTAGGTGGTAGCGTCTTGGGCAAGAAGAAGCTATATAAGCTTTTATATTATATTGATTTTGATAATTATGAATATAAAGAATCTATGAAATCAATTACCGGAAACAAATATATAGCATGGAAAATGGGCCCGGTGCCAAGCGATAAGGGGAGTGTGCTTGAGTCCATGATAGAATATGGCTTACTCGAAGATACTGAAGTGCATATTTCTGACGACATCAATAATGCTATAAAATACACCGCAAAAAAGGATCCAGATATGAGCCTGTTTAGTAAAGATGAAATATTCATCATGGAACGCGTCGCCGAAAAATATGGACAGCTTACTGGTAAACAACTAGAAATATTGACACACGCCGAAGCTCCATATATCGCAACTGAACAAAACGAAGTTATTGACTATGGCCTAGCGTTCTACAGGGAGACAGTCTTCGATGATAACCTGGTTGCAGCATGACGTTTATTTGAAGGAGCTTAAAGCTCTTCATAAAACAACTCGTTCAATAGAAAAAGATATCGAAAAAGTTAAAAGACTTCTTGTTGCGCATTTTTATATCGAGCAGACAAAAGGTGGTGTAATTAGTCCGGGTAAAATTCATAGGATAACGGTAGATAATGACGTTACTGGCCGAGAACTTTGGAAAGTCGAAGTAATAGTGCCAGGCTTAAAGCCGAATCTTTGGCCGAGGCTGTGGTTTATGGTTGACGGAGAGACCGTTACTTTTTTGGCGATAGCATCCCATAAAACTAACTATGACAACAATGAGATTGATAGAATAGCCATAGAACGATATAAGGATATACTGGATTTATAATTACTTTTCTTGCGCTAGCCCACTTTTATAGATGGTTTTTTAGTCGGGTTGACATATGTCGGCGAAAATTTTTGGAACCACTCAAATGTCACTTATTTTTAGATTAAAAAAGAACACCCTTATAGGCATTCTGACTCATGAGCTAAATTTGGTGGTTCCGACTGGACTTGAACCAGTGACACAAGGCTCTTCAGGCCTCTGCTCTACCAACTGAGCTACAGAACCACTTCTCTAGATTATAGCATAGTGCGTGGTATAATTAAAGTATGAAAAAGATAAATACTGCCCCAATTTCTGGCATGCAAGAGCTTTTACCTCGCGAGCAAGCCATTTTTGATCAAATAAAATCGCAAATTATGCAGGTTTATCATCTCCACGGCTTCAATCATATCGAAACCCCGATGATTGACCGTACGGAAATTCTCCTTGCTAAGGCGGGCGGTGATACTGAGAAGCAAATTTATAAAGTAGTAAAAACTGCCGAAACTTCTGACGACGCAGATCAGGCTTTACGTTTTGATCATACGGTGCCGCTAGCTCGTTACGTGGTTGAGCACCAAAATGATTTAGCTTTTCCATTCCGCGTCTCACAATTCGGTCGCAATTTTCGGGGTGAGCGTGCGCAAAAAGGTCGCTTTCGTGAATTTTACCAAATGGATGCAGACATTATTGGCCGTAATACTTTACCAATCGGTTATGACGCTGAAGTCGTCGCTACGGCTTTCCATGCGCTTTCGCAGTTCGTGAAGACGCCGATTTTGGTCCGTCTTTCGAATCGTAAAATCTTAGCCGGCCTTCTCGAAGCTCTCACTCTCACGGGAAAAAGTTCCGAAATCTACGGTATCATTGATCACGCCGAAAAAGTTCCGGCCGAGGTTACCGAGGCGAAATTACGTGAGCAAGTCGCTGACGAATCTAAAGTCCAAACGTTGCTTCAATTCGTTCAAATTCGTGGCCCGCGTTCTGAAGTGGCCGAAAAATTGACTGCGCTCGGCATAGAGAATGAGACTTTTTCAACTGGCGTAAAAGAACTGCTTTTAGTGCTCGACCTTCTCGAAGCTCAGGGAATTGGTCAGTCGGTAATTGCTGATATGTTGATTATTCGTGGTCTCGATTATTACACTGGTACAGTCTTCGAAACTCTGCTTCCAGAATATAAGAATCTCGGTTCCATCTGTTCTGGTGGTCGCTATGACAATCTCGCCTCGAACTATACCGAGGAAAAATTCCCAGGTGTCGGTATCTCTATTGGTTTAACGCGCCTATTTTATTGTCTTTCAGCCAACAATCTACTCGAATCCTACCAGTCCGCTCCTGTCGAATACTGCGTGGTTCCTATCTCTGATACGGAAATAGCCTACGCCTATCAAGTGGTCGCCCATTTGATTAATCAAGGCGCCAGTGCCGATCTTTGTCTGCTTGATAAAAAACTTGGTGACAAAATCAAATACGCTGCCAAAGTCGCCGAAAACGTGATCATTATCGGCGAAAACGAAGTTAAGGATCGTACTTATCAAGTTAAAAACCTCACTACTGGTGAACAAAAAACTTTCGAACTAAACTAAAAAATTTTAAATTAAATTAAAAATCTTCAAAAAAATAGTCGCCACGGCGGCTATTTTTGCATAAAAAACTAAAACTAAAAACTAGATTAAAATAAAGGCGCGTATTATTTTTCTAAAAACACATAACAAATAACAGAGGTAAAACCGAACAAAATTCTAAAACCGAACACGAATACAGAAAACCGAACAACAAAATCCCACAAGTTAACCTAAATTAAAATATAAAATACCATTTTTGCAACTAAGAAATGTCAATACTAAAAACATTAAAAATCTCAAAAGTCAATGTTGACGACAAGCAAAAGCATGATATCATAGAGATAAGAATTCGGGCGAAGTTGAGAGACGTCTGAATTCGAAGACAAAACACCTCGGAGGTTGAGTGTGAAGTTAATGTCTATATTGTAAATAAAATACACCTCGGGAGTTTGGTGTATTTTTTATTAGTCTATGCTAAAATATCTCTATGGCACTGTGGCGGAGTGGTTACGCAGCGGTCTGCAAAACCGTGTACACCGGTTCAATTCCGGTCGGTGCCTCCAATTTATCGAAGTAGATGCGGCAATTTTTTAGAAAAAGCCACGACTTTGGTAGTATAATATCTCTAAGCCCGAATGGCGGAATTGGTATACGCGTTCGACTTAAAATCGAATGGAGAAATCCATATGGGTTCAAGTCCCATTTCGGGCACCAACAAGATGACCTCAAAAAAACGTGGTCATTTTTTATTTAAAAGCAAGCTAGATATTATGATTATTGCGATTGACGACTCAGGTGACCCGGGATTAAAAATGGATAAAGGTTCCAGCAGTTATTTTGTAATCGTTGCTGCGGTATTTTTAACCGATCATGATGCGGAAGCTACCGCTTTAAAGATAGAAAGATTTAGGCAAACATTAAAGTGGAGAGAACATCACGAATCCAAATTTAGAAAGACATCGCCAGAGATTAGGAAGGCCTTTCTTTCAGAAATCAATAGCTGTAATTTTGTATTATCGGTCGCTGTCGTGGATAAAGCAAATACTAATGTGGATATCCCATCTAATAGGGATGCTAGTAGTTTATACAATACAGTGATACTAAGGGCTATATCTCAAGTCTTAGATGAATCGACCAATGCACGGGTTTTAATTGACGGTGAAGGCGGATCGTCTTATAAGCGTAATGTAAAAACATTTTTCAGGCAGAATCTTCCCAAAAATGCAATTAAACAGATAAGATACCGTGATTCAAAGAATGATGTTTTAATTCAACTTGCCGATATGATTGCAGGTTCAGTAAATAGGTCTTTGACTGGAGATAAAGAGTATTTGAATATTGTTAGAAGACATATTAGTTTTTTAATAAAAACCTAGAATAATCAAAAAAGCGCCTAAGCGCTATTTTTTCGAAACGTCTTCTATCCAGCAGATTACTCATCTGGAAAGTATCGCCATAACGACGCCAATTCGATAGACGAATCATTTATACCGTTATTATATTACTTTGAGAAAAAAATGCAAGCAAAAGTTCCTGTGAAAGAAATGGACTTGCATAAAAATCCAGTGTGGCTATAAAAACTCAATAAAAAATAACCTTAAAATTACGGTCATTTTTTATTGAGGAATAAATCTAGAAATGCGAGTAATCAAAAATATCTAATGATAAGATATTTTTTTGAATTTTAAAATGTGGCAAAAATAAGCAAGACATATTATATGTAAGCAATAATATAGAATAACCATAAAATGAGACTAATAATCAATAATGCTTTATATACTGTATGTCTATCTTGGCTTGCTTTAGTCGGCTTATCATTTAATACGCTAGTCATATCTTGCTTCCATTGCGAACAACAAATTAATGCCCCAATGATACCAAAACCGGTGGAACTATAGAAACCTTTTTGGAAATTTAAGCTACGTGCTTCAGTTCTTAGCAAATAATCTCTGTCACTAATATTACTAGAGAATATAAAGGCAAAAACAGCTGCAATAAAAGGTCCTATAATGGTAAGATAATTTATAAATCCGAGAAATACACCGAGCCCAGCACCACTACCGCTCATGATATACTGAATTTTTTCATTAATCATTTCTTCATCGGTGTCAGGCTCTTTATTGGAAGCAGAATTCTTTTTCGCACTCTCCGTAGCACTATAAACACTAATTAAATTAAGATAGGCCTCGGGCACATTTTTTGTAATTACTTCTCCTGTATCTGAGTTGACTCGTACGACCTTGTCATTATTAAAAATATATACTGTATAGTCGGAGTTATTTCCACTAATATTTCTTACTCCGTCAATTTTGAGAATTCTATTCATCTTCACTCCCATGATAATGTATAACGACATTATATAATAAACAGGTTTTTTAATCTATGAATCTGACAAAAATTATCGAAATACTTGACTTTATGTTAGATTTCGGTAAAATTAAAACAGTATGCGAGCTTAGCTCAGTTGTTTAGAGCGCTTCCTTGCCAAGGAAGAGGTCGAGAGTTAGAGTCTCTTAGCTCGCACCAAATGGTATTTTTGCTCATACGCCTATTTCGGGCGTATTTTTATTTGTTATTAATATCAATAAAACCAGTGGTGTTTTCGCCTCTGGTTTTTTCTTTCCCTTGGGGAACAAATGCATTGTTTTTTTGAAATTTGTTTTTCATAGAGTGAAAAAACGGCTATGAATCCAATAAAAGTTTTAGCAACTTAAAAATTCGGCAATCAATATTTTTCGTTTTATTGTCATTTTCGCCTTACTTCACGAAAATATTACACTTCATGCTTACACCTATTACAAAATGCCTTTTAATCATGAAAAACTGTATCATAAACTAGGCTTGTTAAGCATTAATCCCTTGTAGTATAATAAAATTAGCTAAACTTTAATCAGAATGGTTAGCCAGTGATGGTTAGTTATTACATAGAAAAGCGACCATGTGTCAGCTTGGGTGTAATAACTCTTCTGGTTAAAGTTTAGCGACTTCATACATGGTCGCTTTTTTGTTACGACTTGTATTGAATTGTTACTAACTTTATATAGGAGGCCCCAAATATGGCTAAGCCAGAAAAAAACAGCCCTTTAGTGAGTAGGGATACACATGCGGGAAACGCAAAACAATTAAAAACACATAAATCCAGTAATATAGCTTCAACTATTGTTGGTATTATTGGTGTTTTCTTTGCTTTTGTTAGTATTATGGGCATCGGCACAAGTAATGTCTCTGGCACAGCAGGTATCGGTATTTTTCTGGGTTTAGTCTCTGCAGGCTTGGCTTTACCTCAATTTCTAGATAAGATAAAAGCAGATAATAAGAAAGATATTAGAAATTATCTCATCATGGCTATCGGTGCAATTGCTGTTATTGGCTCGCTTGTAGGTATTATTGGTGACCCTATCGCAAAAAATGTCAGTTGCTCTAAAATTAACGACATTGCGGCACTAAGAATAAAAGGTTGCGACAAACGAGCTCAAGAACTAGAAGACAAGCAAAAGCAAGCCGAGGAAGAAGCGATTAAAGCCAAAGAGCAAGAATACAAAAATATTACAGAGCAGGTTGTTGGCAAAATCTATAATGCCAACGATGCTAATTTCTGCACACAACACGCAAGCTCATCACAGTATTACATTAAAAGCTTCTACTTTGATGATAAGACTCATATAACGGCCACTTATTGTGACGGACACGCAGAAACGACCTCGTTGAAGAAAGCGGACAAAGAGCGTACTCTATATGCCAGTAGTTTGGGTGACAACTATATTGAGGTGTCAGAAGATTATTCATATATTTATAATGGCAAGGCTAAGTATAACACGACGGCAAAGACTCAAGATAAAGTAGAAAAGAAAGAAGACGACAATAAGACAAGCTCTAGTTCAAATTCGTCAACTACAGCCACATCTACAGCTAGTAGTTCAAACTCCCAATGGAGACAAGTTCTCTCTGATTATGAAGCATTTATGAATAAATACGTTGATTTTATGAAGAAGTATAAAAACTCTTCCAATACATCCTCCATGTTAGCTGATTATTCCAAGCTTATGAAAGAATATGCTGACTGGACTAAGAAGATAGGAGATATGAAATCTGACCTTAGTGGAGATGATTTAAGCTATTACCTTGAAGTTATGGGTCGCGTTTCGAAGAAATTATCCGAAGTCTAATCAGTGGTCGTAGTTCACACTAAACATATATACTCCTTACAAGAGGAAAGACGAAGCTAGAATTATTGCGAAGATTACCATAGAGCTAGGGAACTCAGTTTTCTAGTTCTATGGTATTGAGCTTAAGATTGGTTATGGGAAAATAATGTCTAAACAACCAACTATCTTTTTCTTTACTCGCCTTAATCAGTTTACTAGTTAAATTTTTATATATTTACAAAATCTAAATAACGTGGGCTATGAATTGCACTGAAAGATTATCTCGGTAATCCATCTTTCGTAATCCACCAATAGGATATCTTGCCATCTTTTAATATCTTTGTTCAAAAAATTATTCTCAATATGGTCATTGTGTGATATACTACTGTTAGGTACCTCATTTAACCAATGATAGAAATTTAAATTTTGAGTTAAATGATGCACCAATTTATCCCCACTAAAACCCCCCTTTTAGTGGGGATATTTTGTGTCTCAAAAAGCTTACTACTTTTCCAATTTCTGATATAATTAAAGTATTAACAAGGAGTAAAATGAACACACTACAAATGATTTTAATCGGTGTCATCGCAATTGTAATCCTAGTTGCCCTCTATGCAATTTTTGTTTACAACCACGTAGTCACCGTCAAGGTCCGCGTCGATAATGCTTTTTCAGACATTCTTGTCCAATTGAAGCGCCGCGCTGATCTCATTCCAAACCTTATCGAAACTGTGAAGGGTTATACTAAACACGAAAGTGAAACTCTTGAAGCTGTCGTGAAGGCTCGTTCGAGTGTCCTCACCGCCTCTACTCCAGCTGAAGTTGCTGGCGCAGAGAAGGAAATGAAGTCTGCTCTCAGCCACATCTTCGCACTTGCAGAAAGCTACCCAGAATTAAAAGCCAACGAAAACTTTATCCGTTTACAAGATCAACTCGAAGATACTGAAGACAAAATTCAAGCTTCTCGCCGCTATTACAATGGTGCAGTTCGCCAATACAACGAATTTATTGTACGTTTCCCAGCTAACATCTTCGCTGGTATGTTTGGTTACAAGTCTCGTGAATTTTACAATGTTTCCGAAGAGGAAAACGCCAAGATTCAAGAAGCTCCAAAAGTTTCTTTCTAACTAATTA
>ERZ773051.1462-NODE-1462-length-12874-cov-8.476480_pt1 | contig 12874 bp, 17 predicted proteins | sample MGYA00580631_ERZ773051 | MGnify/ENA primary metagenome ERZ773051 (study PRJEB29015, sample SAMEA2738137) | human oral metagenome | biome: human oral; feature: human-associated habitat; material: saliva | place: China | collected 2204 ...
GGCCGCGCGCGCCTCCCTCGAGCACGCCCGCGCCCTGCGCACAGTCACCGAACAGCAGCGGCGTCTCGCAGCACCGATCTATCGTGCGGCACGCCGCGACGGCTGGTGGGATGACCCCAAGATCAGCGCCACAGAAAGAGCTCGAGCAGTCGGCTTAGCCGAGCGTTTCGCGCACATCGACGAGGATGCGCGGGAAGTAGCGGCGGAGGCACATCGGCGCCTGGGAGCCGAGGCCCGTGCCCGGGAGGCTGCTGAGGCACGAGCTCGCGAGGAATCCCGCAACCCACGATCATTCCGAGACCAGCGCAAGGATGAGTTTGTTGACATGACGCTCGTCTCTGTGGCAGAGCTGGCCGCTGCTGTGCCCCTCGTCGACGGGGAAAAGCTCGAGCAATCCCTCGAGGAAATCCTCGAGGAAATTCGCGCCGATTCACAAGCGACCACCACACAGCTGTCGGATTCACTGGCAGAGGAGGTGGCTGTGGCCGCGCCTAAGCCGGGTGAGAAGAAGCTGGATATGTACACGGTTTATGGGCTCATGACGACTCAGCCGGACAAACCGATGTCTGTGAGCGATCTCGACAGGCCAGATATGAGCGTGAACGTTCCCGCGTGGGATAGCGCTGACGCGCGTCAGGCCTGGGCAGCGCACCTGCTCGATGCGGGTGTTGACGCAGAAGGGGTGAGGGCGTTCACGGTGGCATCGCAAGCCCAGCCTGCGCCCGCACAGGACATGTTGGCGACGTCGGTGAGTGTGCCGGCCGGCCGAGTGCCGGCCGCGCCCCTCGAGGACGTGCACACACTGCACCGATAGAGTGAACGCATGGGGGTGGGGTAGCCAGTTTGGCTACCCCACCCCCATGTTTGCGTCCGTTATCGGCGCTCGTCGACGAGCCCGGGCGGCGGGGGCGTCGTCGGTAGCACGCGCCCCGGGTGAGGTGCGGATTCGTCTTTGTGTTCGCCCTTGCGGTGCCGTTCGTCGGGTTGGCACCCCTTGAACGGGCCGTTTTCGGCCATTAGGCGATCCATGATCGGGTAGAGGTACTGCACGGACCAGGTGGCCATTGCCGTGAGCTCGCCGGATGCTCGCAGGCCCTCCCACGAGTGCCACAGGGCGGTCAGGTGGAACACCGCTTCGGTGTGCTTCCACCACTCGGAGCACCAGTTGAGGCCAGTTCCTAGAGGGCGATCGTAGATCTGTGTGAGAAATTCGTCGACGAACGCATGAACACTCGAGTAGTACAGCTGGGGCTCGTCCCTCGAGGGATCGGCGGGCGCCACGTCCTCGGGGTCGCTGGGCAGCGGCTCGACGTCGATCGGGGGGACGTCCTGGTACGGATCATTCACAGTGATCGTCCTTCGGCTTGGTGAATCGTTGGCGAGGGAGCCCACCGCATTGGTGTTGTCGGCACGGCCTGCTTTCCGATATGTGGAGCACTTTTCCCGAGCATTTCAGGGGGAATAGATGAACGCTGAGTAGCTCGAGCAGCTGCCTCAGTGGTTGGTTGTGCTCTCTTGGCTGCTTTGATCGCTTGGGAGAGGGTGGGAACTCCCGGCGCATGCATGGCATCGTAGTGGATCTTGTCCAGGTCGTCGGAGAGTGTGGTTAGAAACGCTGTGAGACTTTCGCGCCGCATTCCCACCCTGTGGGCGAGACGGGAGAAATCTGGACTGGCGATGATGTTGTCAAGTTCATCGAGTGCATGTCCGTGGAGACGGGCCCATCCACCACCAGCGATGCTAGAGGTGTGCAGGTCGATGATGGGGTCGCCGTCGAGATCAGTGAGAGTGAGTGTGAGGTCTTCAGTGTCGATGTCGACGACGGGAGCGTGTGCGAGTGCCCACGTAGTGAGGGTGGGGTTGTCCTCGGCTAACTTGGTGATGCGCGCCATGATGTGTGCATGTGCCGTGTCCTGGCGAGTGCGATCTGCGTCCTCGCTTTTCCAAGCAACAGCCTGGCGAACATACTCCTGACACGCTGCCTCACCGACGATGTGGATTGCCTGCTCATCACCATCGGTTGCGTACGTGTATATGGTTGCTTCGAGGGGACGGCCGGTTTCGCCCGTCTTGATGACGGTTGGGTTGTTGAACGTCCAGTAGTCGTAAAAAATCGTAGAATCCTCATCCTGGACCGGAGTCGGATCAACGACATTTGGATGCCGCGCCCCCGGGTGTAGACCAAGGCGTGCAAGCTCATTGCGGCCCGCGTCGATCGCGTTCATTCGAGTCCCTCCAATGTGTGGTACGGAGACACCCATATTGGGCACCTCTCACCAGTCATCGTTGGCGCGTACACGCACAGCGCGGAGGCTCACCTGGATGGGCCGGTGTCCTTGTGTTGTGTCCGCTGGGCGGCCTCGGCTGCGAGACGCGCCTCATCCGTGCTTATTGCTGCGGGCTTGAACCTGCGCGGCTGGCCTCCCAGAACGTCACGCGGAATACCCGATCGCGCACCGCGAGGCAGAGAAGAAGCGAGCGGCATGGCGGCCGCGTCTAGTACGGTGCGGACACGGAAATGGTCATTGTTAACCGACGCGTTGGCGAGGGCCTGGGCGTCGCGGGCGATCGCGCTGTCTTCCCTGGGGGCCGACGGCGGGGGAGGAGGCGGTACAGCTTCGCGCTGTGTGGGCGCGGAGGTGCGCTCAAGACGCTCATAGGCTGACGTGAGGGCATCGACGTCGATGCGTGGGTATGTGTTCACGCGATCAAAAACAGCTTGCGCGTCGCGCTCGATTGCGGCGGCGGTTGCTGCTTGGCCTGCAGCCTCATGAAGATCCGCGATCACCTGTACGAGATCGACGGTCGCGTGTGCGAGGGCGATGGCCGCCATGTGGGGGCTTGACGTGGCGGCGATCGACAGTGCCAGGTCTGAGGCCATGCGTGCGCCGACGTCGACCAGGCGCTTGTTGGTTGGCCGAGTTTTGAGCTGCGCGCACCTGCCCACCTGGACGGCCGTACGCTCGAGCATGTCCCGTCCGCCCGACGTGCGAGCCGTAATCGCCTGGGCGTGCAGGAGTCCCGCGATGTCGGCGGAAGCGTTTGCGATCCCCACGCGATCCGTGGGGGACAACTGCTCGAGGTGCGCGCGGAAATGCTCGAGGGCGCGGATGCGGTCCTCCCATAGCGGCCCATCGTAGGGCGCCCGCTTTGGGTAGTGACCCTTCCATGCTTCGACGGCCTCGAGCGAGCTCGTCGGCGTGTCCTCCCAGCGCGTGCGCAGCTGTGTGAGGGTGAGGTCGCGGGCGATTCTGCCGCCGCCCCACCAACGTGTCTGCTGCCCGTCCTCGGTGCGGAGCGCGGCGCTGTACCCGACTACGATGTCGGTGCGCCCGCTCGCAAACCTGGGATGCAGACGTACCCCGAGGCGACGAGCTCGACGCACGAAATCAGCTTCACTCGCTGCCGCGGTTGCAGCTGCGCGCAAACGTTCCTCAAGGACAGCGCGGTCCGTGCGCGAGGCACCCGCGCGCTTCGCGGCGTTCTGTGCGGCCGCGCTGTCGCACCTCGAGCCGCGACCGTGCTCGCGTGACTCCACAACCAGGAGTCCATAACGGTGCTCGAGCACGTTGCATGCCTTCTGAGCTCGCCGCTGGTCGTACCACGGGCTCCACTTTGTGCCATCCTCACGTACAACGTTCGCCGCGATGTGGATGTGGTCTCCGCCGTTTTTCGCGCTCCCGTGATGGATCGCGACCCACCGGCATGGCGCTTTTCCGTCTGACCCGGTAAAGCCCATCTCACTCATGAAGTCCGCGGCGATGCGTCCCCAGACTTCGTCCCCCAAGGCAGCTTCTTCTGGTGACAGGGAGAGCGAGCAGTGCCAGACATGGGTGGCTTCGATCTCGCCATTCCACTCCACCTGCCCGGTGGCCGGGTTGAAGCGGCGTGCCTTGCCTGTGGGGAAGGTGCCTGTTTCATGCATATACGCGTTCAAGCGCGTTGCGATCTCGTCGGCCTGCGAGACGCTGATAGTCTCCCAGTCACCCCACTTGCGCACGATGTCGCGCGAGCCCGCGATCACGTGCGGATTCTCGTGCTCATTGGCGCGCCCCGGCCCCACCAGGTAGCGCATGAGCCCGCCAGTGTCGCCGCCGGTGACGATGTTGGGAATCATCGCCGTACCCCATCGAGGCGAGCGTTAATGTCTTCGATCGTATCGGCCACACTCGACACGACAGACGCAAAGTTCTCTGGCACCTCGTGCAACGTGTTCGCATGGTGCGCAATCTGATTCAGGTTCGTCATTGCGCCCTCAAGTTGACGCCGATAGGCGCGAAGCAACTCAATCAACTCTTCCGCATGAGATGGCCCAGCAATCCCCTCAGAGGTGGTGACCGGGTGAAGCGCTGCCTCCACCACAAACCGAGACAGAGACACGCCACGAAGACGAGCACCCTCCTCAATGAGAGCGCGCTCCGACGACGTCACCGACACAAGCAGACGAGACCGCTGAATCCCTCGCACCGACCGACGCGCCCTGCGAGCCGTCCGAGAATGCGACATCGCTTCACTACTCATCTAACCCGCCCCTCCTCACACGTTCTTCACGCCAGCGCAGCGATCCTTCGGACCACACCTCCAGTGTGCCACGCGACGCCATATGCATCGCGCCAAAAGCTTAATACCGATATCGGTATTATACAGCTTGCTACGCGAATCTCAGGTAGTGGGATACAGCGAAGACCGCGCATGACAGTGCAAGGACACAACCTTAATGTTCGCCCCCGAAAACTCAGCCCAGTTTCTTCGTTCCGGACGGACCGCGAATGCGGTTCGTCCGGGCCCTCGACGCTTACGCTCCGCGCTCTTTCGGGCCGATCTTTACGTGCTTTGCCGATGCTTTTGTTGCCTTCGCGTCGCTCGAGTGAACAGACAAAACGCTGGGAGACAACACGAGCCTGATGCGCTCATGTCGTTTCGGTTTGGTTGGGGTGGGGCCGTGCCCCCAATGGAGGGGGCACGGCTGCCGCGTCGCCCCGCTCATTCGCCCGGCCCGCAGGAGCTTCCTTGCGTCCTTATCCTCCTTGTGCGCGCACACCGACACGGCACTAGTACCCGGCGCCACACCCGGTGGTGCCACTAATCGAAGGGACACACATGGATCCTCTACACAAGCTGCTCAAGAAAGACGAAGACCGGGAGGCAACGGTTCGCGCACTCGGCGATGCTCATCACGCCCTCGACGAAGCTGTCGCCGCCTATCGCAGCGCATTCAAGGCAGCCACATCAATTGGCTGGTCGAAAGCGGACCTGACTCGCGCAGGATTCCCCGACCCAACCCGTCTTCCCAAAGTGAGTACTCGAAGCACAGACGCGGACTCCTGACGATACCTACTGCTCGCGGACGTCGACAACATTCGAACGCATGCGGCGGGGGCAGCGCTTAGTCTGTCCCCGCCGCATCCGCGTCATCCGCCTCATCGTACGCTAAGCTTCGTCACGCTCCTGCCTGCGTTTTGCGAGTGCTCGCGTCACAGTCGACCGATGCACCCCCAACGTCGTTGCGATTTGCTTATGCGTCATTCCCGCCTGAAACATCGCTTCGGCCGCCTCCAAGCGATCCCCAGCCACCCGTGGCCGACGCCCACCAATACGCCCCTCAGCTCGCGCATGGGCCAGGCCCCTGCGCGTATTCTCCCGAATCGTCGACACACGCAGTTGAGCCAACACGGCCATGATCCCAATGATTGCTTCCCCCATCGGCGTGGACCCGTCGACGTCCAGGAACGGCTCGGTCAGTGACCGGAGCCGCACCCCACGCCTTCCCAGATCCCGGATCACGTCGATCGCGATTCTCTCCGAGCCTGCCAACCGATCCAGCGCGCGGACAACAAGCACATCACCCTCACGCAGATACTCCATACATGCATCCCATGCGGGACGGTGCTCGAACCGAGAACTCACGCCGTGGTCGACGAACACCCGTTGAGCGCCAGCTGCCCGCAGCTCTGCTTCCTGCGCGTCCGTAGCTTGCTCACGCGTCGATACGCGCGCATACCCAACGATCGCCACGCAAACCTCCCGAGACTCCAACCTGAATACCGCACACCCTAACGTGTGTACCCGTCATACTGTGTCGGCGTATACGGCCGTGACGACAGCTCATCCGTGCGCTGAACGTGCGCACGACCGGGTGGTATCACCCCAGTCGGAAACGCGGCCGACGTAACGGCATGAGCCCTGCGTGCCTCGACGGGCACAATCGGTCTATGCTGCTTCTCCGCCCCGGTGAGGGGGCGAACCGCGTAGGACAACACCTCTGCCATAGGACCGGCATCATGGCGATCCTGGTAGTAGAAGCGCGCAGCTACCAGCCCGTCGCGTAGCGGGTTGGTCACTCCCGCGAGGATCTGCGCCTGGGATACAGGAGCGAAGGCATCGGCATCCACGTAATAACCTGCATGATGAGCGAGCTCTGAGAAGAACACGAACTGGCTGCGGGTGTTGCCCTCGCGAAACGCATGAACCTGGTTGATGGCGGCCCATCGTTGCGCGAGCGCGTCGACGAAATCATCGACGTCCAGGCCGCGCAGGTAGTCGGCATGACGAATTGCGTCGTACTCGCGCTCGGCCGCTCGCCTCAGCTCAGGACCGGCACGGTAGTACTCATGTGCAACGGAGCGATCCGTCGGATCGTAATCAGGGAATCCGGACACATCGGGTCCATACTTGACCAACGGACCAAGCATCGGGGTCGTACGCTCAACGCCCGCCCACTCGTAAACGTCCTGGAAGATATGTCGGTGAATGGCCTTCATGTGGTCGTAATCAAACAACCCCAGGATCGGATTATCTCGGAGCTCGATAAGGCGCAAGCTCGCCCAGTGTTCCTCCAACGCTCGCAACGCGCGTTCCGAATCAACCCCGTATGGCAACTCGCCGCCGCCGGTGAACTTGTTGCGCAGTACCTGAGTACCCGGGATGAAATACTCATCCCAACTCGGATCCTCACTCATGCGAATACCCGAACTTCTCGTACAGGTACCTTTCTCCCGCACTACCTGCTTCTTCGACCGTGAGCTCGCCCGTGGCCGTCTTCCACTGAAGGTCACGAAGATGAGCATCAGTAACAACGTGCCCAGCAAGATTCAGTGCAGCGTCAGCGAAAGCGATCGACGCTCGTGCTTCCTCATCGGTACGGATCTGATCGTTAGCCATAACGTCCTCCCTTGATTGATCGGCAACGCCGCCGTGAGCCCCCATCATATGCCGAGGTGCATAAACGGTCAACCATCATCGTTTTGCACCGCTGGATTTGCACCTGGTTTCTGCACCCGATTTCTGGCGACCTTCCGTTCACGTTAGGACTATTGCGTGGCGGGTGCGATAACGGCCGTTTACGCACCTGCCACCGCGCCGACGTTCACGAGCGTCACGAATACCCACACGCACACGAACGCCGCTACTGAGGACACCACGAAAGTGGCTATCGCCGCACCGATATGAAAGCCGACGGACGGATTCATTCGTCTGACGCACATGACGTATAGGGCATGGATCAAGCAGTTCCACCACAGAGTCCCCAGAAACAGGAACGGCATGATCAGAGACTTGGGGTCACCATGGTCGACTGCTTGTTCATAGAGCCGCACAATGGCGACAGTAGCGACCGTAAGAAACGCCAGACTCGGCAGCGCCCACAAGCGACACCACCTCCAACGCCACCGGCCCCTCGTCGGTACGGGCGTAGGACCAGGCGTACGCCACGGATTAAGCGGAGCGCTCGAGTGTGGATTGACAATCGGCTCGAGGTAGCTCAGATCCTCCTGAGTGGCTGCTGGCGCTGCAACGGCTGTCTGCTCAGGCGCGTGTGCGCGGCCCCGTTCCTCCTCGAGGGCCATGATCACCGCCCACTCCTCATCAATCGACAAGGCGCGAGGTGCCACGGGGTCACTGCTCTCCTGCGCGGACCGGAACGGGCTCGGTTTGCGGTGAGACTCGTCGTCGATGCTCATACCGTGATCATCCCCCATCGCATGCACACCTGCGTCCATCTCACACCGTCCGGCGAATCGGCCACCACGTCATACCCTGCCAATACGGTGTATCGAGGCGCGTCTCTTCGACGACGCCTCCAACATCGGGTGCATGCACCATGATCGGGTGCCCAGCCGCGTCTGTGCCGGCATAGACGCCGATATGGTCAACGTAGCCTCCCGGCGTGTGTGAGAACCCGATCATATCGCCGATGACAAGCTGATCGCGGGCGATCGGTGCCGCGTCAGAGTACTTGGTGATCTGATCGGCCGTGCGCACCGATGCTGGGAACGGGTGGCCGAGCTCGGCATAAGACAGCACGATGAGGCCCGAGCAGTCCACGCCAGCGCTTGTTTCCCCGCCCCACACGTAGGGTGTGCCCAGGTGGGTGCGGGCCTGCGCAAGAAGTGTTCCGTCGCCCGAGGGCTCCGAGGTCACTGTCTCAACAAAACTAGCCTGCGCCTCACGAATACTCTTCACATATCCCTGCGTCTCCTTAAACGGCGGAATCCCACCCCAGGACCTCACCGCGCCGGGCCCCGCGTTATATGCCGCGAGAGTCAGGTCGACGCGATCCCCTGAGACGAGGCCGGAGGCAAGCCAGGAGTCAACATTCTGAGCGAGCTCGCACATGTACAGGCCCTGCGAATAGATCGAATCAGCCCCGTTGGTGATGTCAGCTCGCCCATCCCCATCCCCATCATGACCATGGGTGGCCCACGTGCCTGGCATGAACTGAGAGATCCCCCGAGCCCCGGCCGGGCTCGTAATCTGTGGGTCCCACGTGTGCGCCGACTCATGGTCGGCTTGTGCCGCGATCAGCGACGGCGACACAACGTCGCACGCTTGGCCAGCGCGCCACACCACATCCTGGTATTCCTCAGGCACCCCTGACACACGCCCACTCCCACCTCGAGCGTTCCCAGTATGCGCATTCGACTCACTGAGCATCGCAACAGGCATCAGAGCTGCTCCAGGAAGCACAAAAAGCGCGACAAAAAAGACACCCAGCCCCTTCTTCACAGTGCCCTGCCTCGATGAGCCTGCACCTCGGCCGCCGGAGCGGGCACATGGACCTGAGCTCCTCGAACAGTCAGGCGCTCTGGCGTAGCGGCATCAACGATCGCGCGAATCCGATCGGGGCGAAAACCCGCGCTCCTCGAGGTGCCATCGTCAAGGATTGGAGCCTGCAGCAGTCCCTCGCTGCGCATCTGCTCGACGAGATCCGGGCGCCCGCTCAGGTCAATCACCTCATAGGTGATACCAGCACGATCCAACGCCTGGCGCGTGAGACGACACGACGGGCAATTCGGCGTCGTGTAGATCGTAAGCGTCGGGGTATCCGGGGTAGGGTTCATCATGATTCCTCCTTCGCCCCTCCCCGTAACACCGTGAACGCACACGCCCCCCTTCCGCGTGGCCACGCCAATGTGGCATACTAAAGGGGAGCCGAACAGCGTCACCTGTCCGACTCCCCGGGTATCCGGGCTGGTCTCAGCGCCCGATGAGAGCGCTGAGCAGGAATGCAATCGCCCAGATCAGCTGCGGCAGTGTCGTTACCACTGCTACAGCGATCTGGGCTTTCTGCTTCCCATCCAGACCCAGCCGCCTCACTCGAGACGGCCGATGGCCTTTCGTCATCACCCAGTCACCTCCTCTCGTCGGTGTCAACTCCCCGGCAGGAATACTGCTGGTCCGGGGTCGACGCCGCGGAGGCCCCACAATTCTCTCACGCACACCCATCAACAGCACTGACACCACATCCCATTGCTGGCAGTGCTGGAAATACCGGCATTGCTGGCATTCAACTCGGGGTGTTGGATCCACCTGTGTGGGCCACGTCAACTGCCTTTCGGGGGAAGTGGAGACTTCCACGTGGCAGCTGTCCCATCAGACCGTATCCAGTGCACGCGGATAGCCCTGGGCCCTTTTGCCACATGAGGCTCTAGGTATATGAAGGAAAGAGAGGCGTGAGAGTCGATACTAGTTGGCATTGAATCAGCCTCGATCACAAAGCGAATATGTTTCGCGAGGAATTCAATTTCGACACCGTCGACGGTCTCCGCACCCGTGTTCACCAGTAGGTAACGAGCCCCGTCGATCCAGCGCAACTCCCACGGTGGTGCTTGCTGCTGTTTTGCGACGGCATCTGCCAGCACCTCCAGAGATTGGGCCACCTTCTCGGCTGCTTCTCTCTCTTCCTTCGACTTGCGCGCCTGAAACACCGAAACGACGGCGCAGGCAGCGGAAACCAAGCCACCAATGACTCCCAGCAGACTAAGGCACCCTTGAAAGTCCATGATCACCCTCTCTTCCCTCCCATCGAGGTTCTTCGATGAAAAGCACGTTGCTTGGAAACCAATCCTACCGTCGCCCCTTGGGAATCCTGTCTGCTGCAAGCGGCTCATACCTGCGCCCCCGCTTCTTTTCTGCCCGAGCGAGTGCGACTGTCATTGCCTCGACGATCCACGCCTCGAATGAGGCAGGTCCCCCCTCGAGTACGCCGTCGATGTATGCCGCGCGACACCGGCCAGCAATGTCGGCACTCACTCGCGCGGTCACCTTGACAATACGCTCATCCGTATCGCTGGCATTGCCAGCATTGCCAGCGTTGACGGCTTTGCTGGCGCGTGTGGCACGGCTGGTAGGTGTCGTCTCCTGTGGGGGTGCGATAACGGCGGCGGGACCCGTGCTGAGGCCTGACTTGATCGGTGTTGGCCTACGCGGAGTCATCGGCCGTTCTCCTCGAGGTTGGTGAGCATGGTTGCAGCGTGGTGCGCGTAAGTCTCCAACAACTCGGCGGGGGCGCCGGGGTACTCATCGAGGCCCATTTGGGCCTCCGCAGCGTCGGAGATCACCACACGCCGGGGGATCGGTGGGTCGAACAGAGGAAGTCCTTTCGACCTGCAGGCTTCTCGTACGTCGTCGATCCAATGCGAGCCAGCGACAGTACCCGCCTCGTGCATGTTTACCAGGACCCCAACGACGCATAGAGTCGGATTGAGGTAGTGCCGTGCAACACTGATCGTGTTGAGCAGATGTGCCAGGCCTGTTGTCGACAGTAGCTTCGATTGGGTGACGATGAGAACGCCATCGGCCGCGGCCAGTGCATTCGAGGTCAGTAGATCCAAAGCCGGTGCACAGTCGATCAGAACCACGTCAAAGTCTTCATGGATGAGGGCGAGTTGTTCGCCGAGTCTCGCCTCGCGGCCAGGGCCAGCGATGACCAGCTCGTCGCGTACAGCTGCCAAGGCCTCACCTCCTGACGGAGCGAGGAATACGCGCTCCCACATGGTGGTTGTAATGACGTCGGGGAGTGAAAGGTCGGAACGTGTTGACAGGGCGTTGGCCACACCAGCCTGATTCTCAACCAAGGGCGGGGAAGCAAGCAGAGAGCTGGCGTTGGCCTGGGGATCCAGGTCGACGACCAGAACACGGTGACCGGCGAGGGCCAGGGCATTGGCAAGGTGGAAGGTGGTCACCGTCTTGCCGACTCCACCCTTCTGATTGGCGATTGCGATGACGTGCATGATGGCTTCTCATTTCTCTGAAATCGTTGGGACTGTTAGCGGCTGGCATTGCCAGCCGTGCCGGTTAGGCTGGCGGTGCTGGCAATATCGGGTTGTTTGGAGATACTGGCGATTGAACGCGGGTTGCATCGAGAACCGCGTCGCGAGCTCGAGGGGATGGCGCGATATAACGGACAGTCGTCTGGAGTGATGCATGGCCCAGGAGCTCACGAACAATGAGCAGATCATGTTCTGCGGAATACGCCTTCGTTGCATACCGATGACGCAACTTGTGAAGAGTCCAGGTACCAGGCAAAACCCGGCGCCCGATCTGCGAGACTGAATTGGCGGCCATATGTCCGCCGCAACGTCCAGGAAATGCGTACTGTCCAGTTGTTGTGCAGCGTGTAATGATTGCCTGGGCCAAGTCGGCCGTGATCGGCACAGTCCGCGTGCGCCCACCCTTCCCTCGCACAAAAAGATCCCACCCGTCGGCGCCCTCGTAGACATCGCCAACCTCGACCTGAGCGATCTCCACGCACCGCAGGCCAGCCTCGGCTGCCAACCGCAAAATGAGAGCGTCACGTGGACTCGCGTGATCGACACAATCCACCAAGATGGAATCAGGGATGGGGCGCGGTGTCCCAGAGGGACGACGTATGCGGGGGAGAACCGAGGAAATATTGCCACAGTGGTGTCTGGCGTCGAGCCACCCGAAGAACCTCCGGAACGTGCTGTAGTAGGCATGCCTCGTTTCATTAGCCCACGCTCGTGTTCCGCACCACTCCACCAGGGATCCGGGATCGAGTTCTGTGGGAGGAATATCGGGGAACGCGCGGGCCAGTTGGAGTACATGGTTGCGTTTGGTGCGAATTGAGGTCGCAACGAGCCCTTGAGAGCGCAGGAAGACGATGAAGTTGTCAACGTGCCCCTCCCACATGAGAGGCGTCGGCAGTTCCAAGACATGATGACGGTGAGTGCTCATGGTCCTCAACGTTTTCATCTACGCGGAAATGACGGGACGCAACGTCCACTGCTGGCAATAGTGGCAGTGCTGGCGTAGCTGGCAGTGCCGGTAACGCTGGCATCAGTGGCAATGCTGGCAAATGCGCAAGAACATCGAGGATTACCAGGGTTGCCAGTACAGAATAATCGCGGAAAACCGAGACATATCCGTGGGTCGTCGGTTCAAGCCCGACTTGGGGCACCACTACTCAAGCCCGGGTTCCGCCTCACGTCGCGCCTGACGAACGAGCTGGCCACGGCCTCGTCCCGTGAAACCCTGCACATATCACACGCTGCCTTGACTCGCGATGCGACTCACGGTAGCCTGAGTATTTGCGCCTTATCATGCCCGAGGTGACCCGTATCCAGCCGTCGTAACA
>ERZ773051.1463-NODE-1463-length-12853-cov-30.013830_pt1 | contig 12853 bp, 12 predicted proteins | sample MGYA00580631_ERZ773051 | MGnify/ENA primary metagenome ERZ773051 (study PRJEB29015, sample SAMEA2738137) | human oral metagenome | biome: human oral; feature: human-associated habitat; material: saliva | place: China | collected 2204 ...
ATCTTCGCTGGCATTGTGGCGCTTAACTTTTGCATTATGCACCACGAGCATAATGACACTGATCAGCACACCTAAAACCAGGTTGCCAAATAAAAACAACAGTACCGTAATCAACATGGACGTCGTGGGGTTTTTGGACCCGAGGAAAATTAACAAACCCAACAGCGTCCAGGACAGCAAGAATGGCACCAGGTGCGAGACAATTGCCAGCGAAACAAAGTGTTCCTCTTCGCAAGCTTTCAAACGCGAGTAGTCTTTGACACCCTTAGTGGAGCCATCATGCTTAGCTACCAAGATTCTCCTGAATGCATGATGGAAAAGCTTTTGCAGGCCAATGTAGAAACCAATAGTCCATGGCCCGATTGTGAAAAGCATATACATAGCCGCCAGAAGACTTCCATTGGCAACCGCAATAAAAAGTACCACAAGGAGTACCAGGAACACCCACGAAACACAGCGGGCCGTATTGGCAAAAAATTGGGGTCGCTTCCAGATCTGCAAATGGTCGGCGTAACGATATTGCCCGCGAATGCCATTGAGGTTCTCGTGTAGCTCATCGCTACGATGCAAGATATAGGACAAGCGCCCCAACCAGTTTTTGAGCTCCTCGCGCTGAGTTAGCTGCTCAGACTCCCCCATGCCCAAATTCCTTTCCTATAATCAACACTTTCACAGTGACTGACGCCATAATCTACCACTGGCAGAGCGGCATAACCAGCCCCTGCCAGCGGTTAGACCTGGCATTCAAGCTCCAGGCGCGGGCCTGAAACAAGACTTAAACGGCGGCGTCGGAATCTAAACGCCGTGCGCAACACGAACCTTAACTAAGGCTTTTCTAGCCTTTTTAGTGGTTCATGATCATGTTTGTTACCAGCACAGTGTTTGCATACTGTTGCTGCGCAAGGATCTGGTTTTGGCGATCAAGGATCGCGCGCTGCTGATCGGCCAGCTGCTGCTGACGTGCGTCAGCTTCATAAACGTTGATTGCTTCTTGGAGCGTGGAGGCACGGTGGTTGGTAACTAGCTGCCACATATAGTCAACCACTCCGGGCCTTAAGTAAGCGGCAGGGAAATTACCCAGGTAGGTGTCTGTAAACTCTCCAACTAGAGTGTTAATCTCATCCACCAGCTCTTTTTCGCTGTCATAAACGCGCTGGTTGTGGAGGTTTCTAGCTTCAGCGTCAGCAGTTTCAGCCGCGTTATGTGTCCTAACCTTGTGGTTGTGCAACAGCAACGTTACCACACTAGCTACCGCCCCAACCAGCAGGTTTACAAAAAGCCAGATAGCCAGCATCAGAGTTTCGTTAGCCACGGTGGGCCCATTAGTCGAGGCTCCCGCCATCATCAGCCAGAGCAGCAAGAACGGCACCAGGTGCCCCACCGCCATCGGCAGAACCAAGCGTTCTTTACCGCGAATACGCATCCGCTCTTGTCGCTCTAGAGCTTCAGAGCTTAATTTTTTAACCAATACTCGCTCTGTCACAAAATACGTGAGCTTATATACTCCGTAATAAAGCAAGATTAAAATTATTAGAACAGCAACATTTACAAGTGATTTAGCGGCGCCAGACTGTTTGCTATCAGCTATAAATAGTGGGATTAAAACCACAGCAAAAAGCAGCAATAATGCAAACCCAGAGTATTTAATGGTGTTAGCCAAAAATTGGGCTAACTTCCAAGGCTGCCAATAGTCAGGCTGCTTATACTGTTTTCTGACATACCCCAATTTTTGGTGCAGATGGTCGCTACTGCGCAGAATATAGGATAACCGCCCCAGCCAGTCCCTTAATTCTTCGCGTTGAGTTGTTTCTACTTGCCCCACGGGCACGCTCCTTCATCATAGCCACACTTTCACGGCGCTCAATACTCTTCACGGTACTCAGCACCTACAGTGTTTTGGCCGCTTAACACACTTCGCTAACTGGCTTTACCAGAGGCCAGTTTGCAGTAAACCAACTCCAGTCTACTAACACAATCGTTAATGTCATAGTGCGCACCAATGTTTAAGTATTTTTGTGCCTCAGTTTGCCGGCGGTCATTATCGCTAAGCCAGTAGTCGATGGCGCACGCCAAGGCTTTAGGATCGCGGGCCTTGAAGCGACTGTGGGCATCTAGAGCGAATTGGCTTGTGGCCGTAAGCGGCGAGTGTGCGATTACTGGCACCACCCCGTGGCGTAGCACCTCCAGGCAGGACAGACCTTCCACCTCGATGAATGCGGCGTGAATGTAGAGGTCGGCTTGCTCAGCTTGAGCGTCCAACCCGGCGGCGTCGAAAAAGTTAAAGCTGGGGGCGTGTTTTAGCACCCCGTCGTGCACTAGGCGGCTAGCTGCGCGTCGCAAGGATTTTTCTGTGGGCCCGCGACCCGCGAAAACCAACTGGATTTGGGAGGCGTAGCGGCTGTGGCGCATGGCTTTGAGGATGGTGGCCTGGTCTTTTTCGCGCGAGAAACGCCCCACCACCAGCAGCCGGTAAATCTGCTCACCCTCTGGCTGCGTTTCCCCGGGAGTTTGCTTAGCTTCAGTTTGCCGCCCGTCTGGTGCGCAGCACTCAGTTTTTGCGCCCGGCACTGGTTCTGCGCCTCCAGCTGGTTTCGACGGCGCCAGGCCCACCCCGTTGGAAATGGTCACTAGCTTGTCCCCCAGCCCCCAGCGCTGCAGGCGCTGATGCACAGAATCTGAAGGGCACTGAACCACCTGCGCCAAAGCGTAGATGCGCCGTCGCCAAGATGCCAACAAAAGCGCATTGAGTGGCCAGACACCATCTAGATGAATGGTGGCGGTGATGTTTTCGGGGTGGATGTGGTAGGTGGCCAGCACTGGTTTGCCTGCGTGTTTAGCGGCGTGAGCGGTGCGGGCCTGCAAGCCGAAGGGTTCTTCCAGGTGGACGACGTCGGCCCAGGCCACAGCCTGCTTAATCACCTTACGGTTGGGTTTAGCGAAGGCGTAACCCTGGGCTGAGATGATAGCGTCAGCCAGCGGAAATCGCCTAGCAGGCAAGGCGAATTCCGGGGCGGTGAAATCGCAGGCCTGGGCTTGCTCGGCGCTGCCGGAGCTGAGCACTCGCACATCATGGCCGCGTTCGCGCAGCAGGGTGATGGTGCGCCGCGCAGAGGCGGATAGGCCATTGCCACGGGTGTAGAGGTTGTTGATAACAAACAGAAGCTTCAGCGGTTCGGTCCGTTCCATGGGCTAAGTGTGACACGCAACCCTTAAAACTAGCCGAGACTTGTAAAACCGTGCTGCGTCAGCCCAACCCAGCTACATTTTTGCCCGGTTTGGCGCGGCTCATCCGCTTTGCGCCTAGTTCCAGGCCTGCGCTCATTAACGACGACGCCGCAGCACCTGGCCTAGGCGCTTGCAGCCACTAAAACTGGGTTGAGCCCCACCCAGCGAACCGCTAGCTGCGTGAGCACGTCACTTGCCTGCATCGCTTCGGCGTAGTTAGTGATAACCGCACGGGTTTTCAGGCAGCCAAGGGCCTGACCCAGCCGGGCGACGTCGTCGTCAGCTAAAGCCACCTGAGAGGTGACAATCCGCCCAAACCGCTTGGCCAGGGCAGTAAAACCGCGATCCCAGTTGAGGCCGCCATTGTCGTAAAGCTCGTGGGAAATGCGGCCCGCAATACGGACAACCTCGCCTTGCAGGCACGGCGCCACCCCAGAGCTAGGCACCAGCTGCTCCCACAGCTGCCGGAACTGGTCTTCAACCTTAAGTGAGCAGTTAATTTCGACTCGCTGCCCCGCCTGCAGGGCTTGGTGCGGCACGGCCTGCTCAACCCCGAAAATTTCGCACAGCTGGGCTAGCGCCTCCACGTTTGCCTCAAAAACTGCCGGGTCTGCGTTGTGCCCATGGGTGATTAGCCGGCAGCGCTGGTCATCCATGCCTCGCAGCGAGTCCTGTTCCTTCCCGCCAGGGCGCGCCCCGTGTGCCAGCAGCACTCGGATCACTTCTAGCAGCTTGCGTGCGTCAAATAGACGCCGTCCAGCTAACGCATATTCGGTGAGCGTGTAGTTGCCGTACAGCCCAGAGTTCGCCTGGGCGTGCACATCTGCACCCAATTTGATCAGCTGCTCTATGTCGGCGCTGGCCAGGCGCTCCACAGCTGCAAACAGTGCGGTGCGATCTGCATAGTCGCGAGCGTTAATGTCGCCGCCGCGCGAAATCAGGAACGGTACCTGCTCGGTGTGACCAGCGCGTACGCGCCAGTGGATGGGGGTGCACTGGTAGCGGTCTAGGCTGTTGATATCCTCGCCGCGCTGCAGGAAAAACTCTGTTATTTCCTGGCTGGCAGGAAAATGCATGAGCTGCGGCTTGTATGCGTCTGTGCGCAAATATGCCCCCACCTGGCAGTTTTTGACGGCCCGCGCCACCGCCTCAACATCGCCCGAGGCGATGATCTGCTCAATGTCTTCCGGCAGGGTTTTCCGCATCCGCGCGCCCACATTCGCTCCTTCTTTGGCTGCTTGGCTCAGTTTAGCGCGGCCCTGTTTTTCTTCCCGACGGCGCCGCGAACGCTGCTAGGGTTGAAGGTCTACAGCGGCCTAAGCGCCGAGACACTCTATCTAGCAAAGGAATGAATCATGCTGGTAGTTACCACCCCAACCGTTGAGGGTATGCCGGTTAAGCAATACATCGGGATGGTTTCTGGCGAGACCATTGCGGGCGTGAACATGTTTAAGGATTTTGCCGCTGGCCTGTCCAACATGTTTGGTGGCCGGGCAAGCAGCTACGAAAACGAAATCGCCAACGCCTCACGCACCGCAGTTAACGAGATGTGCACCCGGGCCCAATCGATGGGCGCGAACGCCGTCGTCGGCGTGCACGTAGATTACTTCACGGCAGGGGCAGACAACGGCATGCTGGCCGCAATCGCAACCGGCACCGCCGTCGTCCTATAAAAACTGTACGTAACTTCCGCCAAGCAGCCCCCGCCAATCACGGCGGGCACAACTTTGCAGGCAAAGCAGACGCGAGCAAAGCAGTTCCATGAGCAAAAACAGATCTGTGGAAAAGCAAGCTACCTGGCTAGCCGGACTGATAGCATACAAATATGTGGGCTGCATTACCTATCATCCTGGCGCTAGCTGGGCTAGCCGCTCTCCTCTATTTTGGGATGGGAAGCTACAAGGCCATCATGTGGTGGCTGCTGCTTTCGCCTGACTACTTGCTGTTCTTGGGCCTCACCTGGGTTTACACCCTTGATTACCTGTCTTGGCAGGGCATGGCCAAGCTTGGGCAATACGCCTGGACGATTGACGTGATGCTGCTGGTAGGGATTGTCTATTTCATCCTCAACTCGGTTTTGTATGGCAAATCCACCCGCCTGTACAAGATTGTCAGCGCCCTGGTGATCTTGGCGTGCAGCCTGTACATCATGCTGGTGCCGGTTACGGACTTCGTTCAGGGAATCGGCCCCAAGCCAGCCAATAACCTTTCAATCAGCCAGATGGTTTACATCGGTATCGCCGTAGTTATCGCCGCAGTCACTTGGTTCATGCGCCAGTCCACCATGGCTAAGCTTGACCTCACTTTGCAGGACAAAGCGGCCTCCTAGGCTCTGCAGGGTGGTCTCTTGTCAAAATATAAGAACTTTTATTAAAGCTTATTGTCAGTCCAACTGTGCTGATAGGATAAAAACGTGTTTGAGGTATTTTTTATTTGTTTCGAGGTAACTATATTCTTCGCGCTTCTGCGCTTTATCGTCTGGTATTACACGTCAGTTGCGCTCTGGATCCTGTTCTCTCCTGACTACCTAGTTATTGTTATTGGAGCTGGCGCCTTCGTTGGTGACCACATCGACTGGCTAACCTCTTCACTAGCCGGCAAGATTGCTTGGGCAATTATGGCCATGGTGGTTGCTTGGGCTGTCTACTTCACCTTCAACTCATTTTTGTATGAAGCCTCCAAGCGCATATATAGGATTGTTAGCTTCTTGCTTATTGTCGGCTGCAGCTTGTACATCATGTTTAGCTTGGTTTTGCGCCTTATAGAAAAAGTCGGCCCGCAGCTGGCCAACGATTCTGCAACCAACCACATGGTCTACGTATGTATCGCCGTTGTTATCGCCTTGGTTGCCTGGATCAGGCGCCAAGGCCTCATGTCTAGGTTAGACGCGGATGACAAACTAACAATTAGCCGCAATAGGAGCTAGAGAGTTTAGGGCTCTAAAGCCGAGTAGGTTTAGTCCCCCTAAAACAGGCAGACCAGGACGCCGTCTCCACGAGCTGGGGGCGGCGCCGTCGTGTCTAGACGTAGCCGACGTCGTCGCCCCCGTTTGCCTGAAAAGTACCTAGGGGCACTCACCCCCAAGCCAACACGGGCCTTGCCGCAGCCTCCTAGCCGCAGTAGCACTGGCACAGTGCTTACGCAGTGCGTTACCGCAGGCAGGTGTGCCGATCGATTGAGCGAGTCGCCCACACCGCCATGACCAGCGCAAACAGCGGGATTAGCACGTAGGCACCCAGCCCAAAGACCGTGGGGGCAGCGCCCGTGTCGAGTGTGGCTTGGTAGGAGGACCACATAATTTCGCTGCTCAGGCGCCCAGAGAAGGTTATAGACAGCGGCAGGAAGAACGTGCCCACCCCGCTGAATACCTGATTGACCAGGTAAACCCCCACAAAACCAATAAGTGGCGCCGCGAAACCCATGTGGTTAAAGCGCCCCTGGGCCCCAATAGTCATAGCCGCGCAGCATTGCACCACCCAGCAGAAGCAGGAAAACAGCTGAGCCGCCACCAAAGCTAGCAGCACCGACGTAGAGAAAGGCGCTAGCGCGCTGCGAATCGGGGCGGTGTACTGCGACAGGCTAAGCCCCTGCGTCCAGGCAGATGTGGCGGACATGGCCACCAACCCACCCACCATGAAAGGCAAAGCGGCCAGGCAGGCCAGGGCCATGCGGGTAATTTTTGCCCAGAAAATCTGTGCGCCACTGGCAGGCAGGCTCATGGTGAAGTAGCCGCGCTGGCCGTAGAGGGTTTTCCAGTAGTCAACCAGCCCCACAATCGCCACCACCACGGGCATCGCGACGCAAAGCGCATAGGCCAGTATCTCAGTGCTGGCGCTCAGGCCAGGAATATCCAGGGCCCGCACGCCGATCGATGCGGCCACCACCGCTACCAGGGCGGCCAGGATGCGCACGTCGCTGCGGACTTGGGCGCGGATTTCGTATGTCAGCAGTTGCTTGTACATCAGCGGTACTCCTTTCGGAAAATGGCGTCGAGGCTGTCTGCGCGGGCGGCGCGCAGGTCATCGGCGTCGCCCTGGAGCAGAATGCGGCCTTCCTTCACAAACAGGGCGTAGTCAACGAAATGTTCAATGTCTGAGATCAGGTGGGTGGAGACGATTAGCAGCGACTGAGGGTCAAATTCGCGCAGGATACCTTCCAGGATCACGTCGCGCGTGGCCGGATCGACGCCGCTGATGGGTTCATCGAGCAAAAACACTCGGGCGCGGCGCGACATAACCAGGCTGATCTGCAGCTTCTCCCCCATGCCCTTGCTCATTTCGCTAAGCGGGCGGTTGGTGGGCAGCTCGAAGAAATCCACCATAGAGGCGGCTTTTTCGGCGTCAAAGTCCGCAAAGAAACGGCTGTAGACGCTGATGGCCTGCTTGGCGTCCCAGGTGGGGTTGAGGAAGTCCGCGTCGGGCAGGTAGGAGACGATCTTTTTGGTTACTACCCCGGGGGCGTGGCCGTCAATGGCGACGACGCCGCTGTAGTCGGCTAGGACGCCGGCCAGGATTTTTAGCAGCGTGGTTTTGCCGCAGCCGTTGGGGCCCATCAAACCCACGATGTGTCCGGCGGGCAGATCCAGGCTGAAATCGTGCAGGGCGGTGGTGGTGCGGTAGCGTTTGGTCAGGTTTTCCACATGGACTAAAGCGTTTGCGGGTGTGTGGCCGGGGCTTGCTGCTGCGGTGCTGGGGCTTGCGGGGGCGGCACCTGCGATTGGGGCTTGGGCACCCACCGTCGACGCCGGGTTGGGCCCCGCTTGAGGCGAGCTGACCCCTGGCGCGGTGGAGGGAGGTTTTGCGGTCATTTTTGTCTCTCCTGGACTTAAGTGTCCGCGTCCCAACGCTCATCTATGAGGCTGTGGGCCTGTTCCCGTTCCACGCCAAGTGCACGGCAGGCGCTGATGTAGGCGTCTACTGCGGCTTGGGCGTTGGCTTTACGTAGGGCGTGCAGGGCGACGTCGTTAGTGGCGACGAAGCGGCCGGCGGTCCGTTTGGGGACGGTGAGACCTTCCTCGTCGAGGGCGGCGAGGGCACGCTGAACGGTGTTGGGGTTGGTGGAGGCCTCGATGGCGAGGTCGCGGACTGAAGGAATCTTTTGGCCGGGTTTCCAGGTGCCGTCAGTTATGCGGGCGCGGAAGATCTCGGCCAATTGGATCCAGATGGGGCGGGTGTCATCGATGCGCATCGATGCGTCCCTCCTGTCTTACTGTATTAATACACTAATACAGTAAGACTGACACCCAACTGTGTCAACCCCTTAATACAGTTGCTCGGTTTGGCCTGCTGAGCTACCTGGTAGGTAACGTCGAAATCGGGACCTTCCGGATTGTGCGAGCACCCGCCGCCATCAACTGCTTGGGAGTGCGCCGAGTTTTTCTCGGCATCTGAGCGCGCATCGCTCGATAGCTACGTTCCCCGGTTAGGTCGAAGATCGAGCGGGCGCCTGTCAGAAGCCATGTACCCAGATTCTTCATAATCACCCCATCACTTTTAATTATTCCAGCGAAGCGCCAATTAACAGAACCGCAGCATTAAAGACGCCGTTTATTTTTGCTAGATCGAGATATGGACGATATATATCTCAGCCTTAGTATGGAGACTACGCTCACGATTCATGGTAATACTTTGACGCGGAGGCAGAGATTTTAAATACTCTGCAACCTCTCGTGAAAGTACATTAGCCGACTCTGGATTAGGACGCAGCTTATCTGCCCATGGGCGCCCTGGATGTAACGTATCCCATTTTGAGCGAACACTATTGCTACGGCCAGAGCCTGGATCATGGTTTCCAAAACCATCTAGAACAGCATTCCAAACAGGGACATACCTTCGTATAATCGCAGATTCGCCGAATCTAACCCATTCATCATCCATTACCAGGAATTTAACACGAAAGTCCGTTAGTTCAAGGTTTTCAGTAGCATTAATACTTCTAGCATGCTCAACCAAACGCTTATATAATGTAGCTGTGTGAGTTTCAGCATTGATACCTTTACGACTACCTAAAGGTTCAGCTTTACCGACATAAATAGGGGCAACGCATTGCCGTAAATTAGACTCAGCTAGTTGCGAATAGGCAGGAAACGGACCTACATAATATAAAGCATAAATGCCAGCCCCAAGAAATAAATCAATATTTTTCAGATCACATTCCCGAACTTCTTCTAGAGCCCTCACAACAGAAGCAGAAAGTTTATCCCTTTCTGCCATGCTGATGGGACTGAAAGGTTTAATCATTTATCGCCTGCACAGACATTAAATCAAATTCAAGTTGACGCATGGCAACCTGAGCACTAATTGACGCCAGCTCAAGATACTTCTGAATAGAGCCCGCAACTATCTGTGCTAAGCGCACCGGCACGGCATTACCTAGCTGTCGCATTGCCTCAGACCAGGGGCCACTGAAACGATAATCGTCTGGGAAAGTCTGCAACCGCGCCGCCTCGCGCACAGAAAAATACCGTACTGACCCATCTACCCTTCGAAGCATATTTTCTCCCCCGGGCACACCATGCACACCTGCTTTAAGAGCTTTAGCAGGTGAATCAATAAAAGAACCCGTATGTCCTGGATAGACTCGGGCCCCTGGTTGGAGCACATGGTCAAAGAAAAGCGGCGAGGTCTCCATGGTCGGCTCTGGCAAACCAACCAAAGCGTCACGAACAGTCAACCAAGGCAGCAGCTGCGGATCTCCACTGTTTCTGACCTCAATTTTCTGCTGTGATTTTGGGACACGATAACTATCCCAGTATTCTCCCGATTCCTGAATTGCACGCAATGCAGCACCCGAGTGAGTAGGTGACGGGAAAGACCACTCAGCGTCGACGTCACACCTAAAGCCCACAAAAAATACTCGCCACCGCTGCTGGGGCACTCCATAATCGGCAGCATTCACTAGCTGAGTAACCACGTTGTATTGCAGATCGGTGTGCGCTGAAGTGTGTTCAGCCTGGAGACGTCCATAGTGATCTGCCCAAGATTCACCCTGACGAGGTGTGATATCAGGGTGGGCCAGTCGAAGCTGGATATAAGAAAAATAGTTAGTGAAAGCTGCGCGGGTAAGACCTCGAACATTTTCAATCATGAAAGCGCGTGGCTGAAGCTGGCGAATCACTTCAGCAGTAGCTGGAAACATATCACGGGGATCTTCCGCCGCCATAGCTTTGCCACCCAACGAAAACGGTTGGCAGGGAGGACCACCACTTACAAGGTCCACTCCGGGCACTACCCCACTCCAATCAATATCACGCACATCCCCCTCACAAACCTTCACCTGAGTAAAAGCCTGTTTGGAATCGTTGGCAGCACAGTTGGCACGCAGTGTCTGGCATGAGCGCGCATCCCATTCAGCAACAAGCTCAGTTGAAAAACCAGCCAGATGGGTACCAAGGGCAAGCCCGCCCCCACCCGCAAAAAGCTCAACACTACGCATGATCTAAATTATGCCACGCTCAAGCCCAGTACCTCAGCCCAGCCCTCCATGGCTTGCTGTTTTAGTAACTTCCTCCTAATTTTCTGGCAAATAACTCCTTATGCTTCTTAAGAAAACTGAAGCTCTTAAACAGTCGAATAAGCAAGATCACAACAATAATGCCAATAGGACCAGCCAACCAGAATGCCTTAACGTATACATCATAAACAAAAAGCAGCAGAAAAACGATAAGGAAAATAAGGTTAAGCCAGATTTCACTCCGCTCAACCTTCACCATCAGTTGCCATTTAGCCCTCTCAAGGAACCCACTTGCCAGCTCACGAGGTACGCGATTTACTTCAGCCTCATTTACGACATCAGGCCCAAGAACCTTCGCATAGAGTTTATAAAGCTGTGGAGCTTCTTGCCTTAAAACTGCAAGCGCCTCAGTATTTGACAGATCAGTCTTTCCGCAAAAACGAATCTTTTGAATAAGAGCAGAAATATTTTCAATTAGCTGAACGACGTCGTCATCATAAGGAGGTTCTAGAGCGTCTAAGTAGTCACTATCCTCAAGTACCCTAGTGAGCATAGCGTTTTTCTTAGCATCTGGGCGTGTATCGCTTGACATCTGCTTGCCCTGGCTGGATTGGAGATCGAGCGGATACCTACTATAAGCAGACTGTAACAGTGACTCGGAAATCGCTAACCGATCTGCCGTTTTCCTCGTCCACGCACTTTCTTTACGACAAGACATTTGACGCAAGCACCCCTATCACCATCATAAATGTGGTTACCGACAGCCGTTGTAACCAGATATCTAATCCTATACCCTACTCCTTTTAAACAAGCACGCTATTTAGCGCCTCCCGTATAAGTTGTTCCTCCCCTGAGCCGTTTGTTGGCAGCCGCAGCACTGGTATACCATAGGCGGCCATAATTGAGTCCTTTAAAGCATCACGCTTTTGCTGCTCATCGCTATATCCGTGGAAGTACCAGCCATCAACTTCAATCGCGAGGACTAGTTTTTTAGTTACGACGTCGTACACCCCAAAATCAAGCGCACTGTCAGTATAAACGAACGCGCACTGCTCTTCATTAAGGCGGCGCACATTTGGTAGGGCATCCTTAAGGGGAACCTCGTTGCGGTAGACAAGTCGTTTGTATGCTGGATCTTTTAGTAGCTCCCGTAAGCAGTATTCCGCAACATTTTCGGCAGGCGAACGTCGCTTAGTCGCCCATTTGGCATGCGAATACTTCTCAAGGCTCGCAGCGTAGGCCCCATAGAGAACATCAAAAATAGACACAATATCTGACTCAACAACATTACTCGGGTAATACATTTGGATGTAGTCAAGCAGAGACCTGATATTACGGCTATAGCGAACGCCGCCGTACGTAGTAACCACAATCAGGCGGTCTTTTGCACGTGAAACAATCACATTCGTCATTGCATCTGAATCATAAAAATCATTTGCCGCAGAGCGATCATTCGCGTTTAAAACAGTAGACAAGATAACAGTTCCAGCGCCTCGCCCCTGGAACTTGTGTGCTGTTTCGGCAAGCCAGCGTGCCTGGTTGCCTTCACTTTGCTCAGCTCTGATTCGCTTTTGCAGTTCTGTGGCCTGCCCTCGAAATGGGGTAACGATCCCCAAAACAAAGTCACCGGATGCGTCCTTATCTTGCGCCCCAATTCCCCGCTGAATAACTTCCATATCCTCAAGGCTGGCAATGATGTCGATCTCGCGTTGAGAGAATCGGCTGTCACTATTAGTCCTGCGCTCATGGTTACCCGGGGCCGCATAAACCACACACAGTGGATTGGGGGCACCGGCACCGGGCTGACGCATGGGAATCAGCTCGCCGTCGTAATACATGCGATTGCAAAACTCAATGATCGCCGGGTGGCACCGGTAATGCTCTTTGAGCAGGGTGGAAGGCACCGCACCCTGCGGCATTTTCTTAACCGAGTCCAGCAGCGACAGTGAGCGCACGTCGAAGCGCTCTTCAGGCGGGTTGATCTCACTCTCGTCCCAGCCATTAAAGATTGGGCCTATCTGTTTAGCGTCCCCAACAATGACGGCGTTACGCGCCTTACTCAACGCAGCCATGCCCTCTGGCAGTATGACCTGGGATGATTCATCAATAATGATCCAGTCGCTGGATTCTAGTGGTGGTTGCAACACGGTCTGATTGATTGGAGTGTGTTGTGGCT
>ERZ773051.1464-NODE-1464-length-12846-cov-6.556954_pt1 | contig 12846 bp, 10 predicted proteins | sample MGYA00580631_ERZ773051 | MGnify/ENA primary metagenome ERZ773051 (study PRJEB29015, sample SAMEA2738137) | human oral metagenome | biome: human oral; feature: human-associated habitat; material: saliva | place: China | collected 2204 ...
CTTGGCGGCCCCGAGCCACATGCCCAGAACGATCATTCCGATAAAGCTGAAGACCCAGGTCAGCACCCGGTAGAACCCGGCCCCGTGAACGCTCAGGAGTGGCCCGGCGGGCAGGCACAGCAGGCCAATCACCACGGCGATGACGGGCGGGCTCGTACGCAGCCCTCGCAGCACCCTGCGGATGGTTGCGCCGCGGCTCGGGGCGGTAGCCATACGGGGTGGGGAACCTTCACCCGATTCGGCCCTCGAGTCGCCCCGTAGCAGCGAGGTACCCAGAATATTGCCCATGATGGAGTTGCCGATATACGCGCCGATGTAGACGCGCACGGCCTCATCGCCCCAGATGCCCGCGACCACGGGGATGCCGAAGAGCCCGGCGTTTAGGTACACGAAGGCGAGCTTCTGCACGGGATCTCGGGTAATCCGCCCGGCGCCGAGCACACCGAGGAGCATCATAACCATGGTGGACGCGGCAACAAAGAACAGCTCGGGGCGGCTGGTGGCGACCGTATAGATGATGACGGCGGGAATGATCCAGCGGGTCAGCAGGGCCGAGGCCCGCTCCTTGAGCTGCGTGCCCCGGTGCTCGGGCAGGGTGAGAGCCAGCGTCAGCCCTGCAGCCAGGTAGATGAGGGGCAGGATGATTCCCACAAGACGCTCCTTCGGTCACCGTGTTGGCCCTTATTTTGGATGCGCACCGCGTCGTTACGCTAGGCCGCCTTTCCATGGTCTCACGTTCAGGCACCGAGGACGGGCCGCGAGGAATATTCTCGGGAATGTGGGTCTGTCTAATATCGCCCGCCTATACATTCAGATTGAGGTTGAGCATTTCGAGGGATGCCATTTCGAAATTTTCGCGTCATATTGCATCATATTTGCCGAAACCCTCGTATTTTTTATACATCAAATTTACTCTAGAAATACGCAGAGATTGCATTTCCTACCGTATGAACTCGTCTGCCGTCCATACCCTCACGAAGCGAACTCAGCAGGAATAGTTCCCTTCAAGATCTCGCCGGGAGCACGCAATGCAGCAGCCTTACCTCTCCAGCCCTTCCGACTCCGGGGGTGTCCCCTCCCCCAAGGTAGCGCGTCAGAAAACCCCGCACCGCGCCGCCCATCCCCGCGCCGGGGTGCACATCCCGTGGCGTTCCGCGTCCGCCGCTACGAGCGCCTCAGCGGTTACCCCCGCATCCCGTGTTGCCCCCTCAGAAGCCCTTGTCGAGGAGCGCACGTTCAGGGTTCCGCACCCAGTGCTGAGCCTTCTGTCCTGGTTGATTGCGGTGGCGAGCATCGCGTGGCTTGCCGTTCTGGGCGTGAACCTGACGCACCTGGTGCTCTCCGGTCTGGAGCACGACTCTGAGTTCTTGGTGCTGACCTACGGCGTGTACATGGCCTGCGCTTTTGGGTTCCTGTGTTTTGGGGCCTTCTTTGGTCTGCATTTTGGCCTGGGCTCAAGCGCGCATTGGCGTAGTTCGATTCGCCACCCGAATCGGCCGTATTAGAGTATTCCTGCCCCGCTTAGTTTTGCGGAATTTCCGGAGCGTATTCCTTTTATTTAGACTCGCAGTTTAAAAAGATAAGCGGTTTTCTTTAATTTCGAAGAAAATATCCGTTTCGTATTAATATTTTTCGCCCTCATAGATAAAAGCCGCCCGGCGCATCCACAAGCAGGATGCACCGGGCGGCTTCTTCACGGGACTTCAGCCATCTTAGGTTGTAGGCTCAAAGGGGTTCAGGAGCCGAACATGCAGACGCTCGAAATCTTTTACATTACGTGTTACGAGAGTAAGACCATGAGTCAAAGCAGTTGCAGCAATCCAAGCATCATTTTCAGGAGCTTTGTCTGGTACATGAAGCCCTGCACAACAATCAGCTACAGCTCCGTCAATCACAAGAGTCCGTTTCTGAAATTTCTCTCGGACTGCTGAAAACCACTCACGCAGATATGCACCTTGTGCCGGATCCTTACGCTCCATGGCGAGGACTCCACGCTCCAGCTCCATCAGGGTCACGACGCTAATATAGAGCGGCCTATCGGAGTAAACACGAAACCACGATTCAAAGACGGGGTCAGCTTTACCTCGAGAGAGTTTCCACAGTTCAGAAATGATATTGGTATCTAGCAGATACATCGTTACCCCTAGAACTCTACGACGGGGCGCTGATGGGTAGAACGTTCAGCCACAGGAAAATCTTCAGGTAGGTCTACATTCCCAGCAGGTTTAGGGTAGTTAGCGAAGAAGTCATAGAGAGAAGACTCTTCCTGCTGGCTACGCAAATACTCTTCGTAGGTCATGAGGACATACGTAGGTTCACCACGCTTAGTGATAATGACGGGTGATTGCTGGGCCTGTTTCTGAGCTTTGGCGAGATTCTGGTTGAACTCGCGGCTCGTCATAACGGTCATAATTTCCCCCTTGTTGCTCACGACATGAAAACATAAATAATGTAACTACGTAGCTACATTATATTTTCTATCTGGTACTACGACAACCCCTCCATCTTCAGACCCGCTATATATCGTTAGGAAGATACGAAGAAGCCGCCCGGCGCATCCACAATCGGATGCACCGGGCGGCTTCTTCACGGGAGGAGCCTCACTCCCCCATGGGGATTACTCCCACTCGATGGTTCCCGGGGGCTTGGAGGTAACGTCCAGCACCACTCGGTTAACGTCCTTGACCTCGTTCGTAATGCGGTTCGAGATCTTAGCCAGCAGATCGTACGGCAGGCGCGACCAGTCAGCGGTCATCGCGTCCTCAGACGAGACCGGGCGCAGAACAATCGGGTGACCGTAGGTACGGCCGTCGCCCTGAACGCCCACGGAACGAACGCCAGCCAGCAGAACCACGGGGCACTGCCAGATGTGCTCATCCTGGCCAGCCGCGGTCAGCTCTTCACGCACAATGGCGTCAGCTGCGCGCAGGGTCTCCAGGTTCTCGCGGGTCACCTCACCGACGATGCGGATACCCAGGCCGGGGCCGGGGAAGGGCTGACGCGCCACAATCTTCTCGGGAACGCCGAGCTCGCGACCGATAGCGCGGACCTCGTCCTTGAACAGGGTGCGCAGCGGCTCCACCAGCTCGAAGGTCAGGTCGTCGGGAAGGCCGCCCACGTTGTGGTGGCTCTTGATGTTTGCGGTGCCGTCGCCGCCGCCGGACTCGACAACGTCCGGGTACAGGGTGCCCTGGACCAGGAACTTGATGTCTGCGCCCTCTTCGCCGGCCTCTGCAATCAGCTTGCGCTGTGCCTCCTCGAAGGAGCGGATGAACTCGCGGCCGATAGCCTTACGCTTCGCCTCGGGCTCGGTAACACCCTCGAGTGCGGAGAGGAAACGCTCCGACTCATCGATGGTGATGACCTTGATGCCCATGGACGCTGCGTAGTCCTTCTCAACCTGTTCACGCTCGCCCTCACGGAGCAGACCGTGGTCGATGAAGAAGCAGGTGAGCTGGTCGCCGACAGCCTTGTGCACGAGGGCTGCCGCCACGGAGGAGTCAACGCCGCCGGAGAGCGCGCAGATAACGCGGTCGCTACCGACCTGTTCGCGAATCTTAGCGACCTGCTCCTCGATGATGTTATTGGTGGACCAGGTGGGCTTCAGGCCTGCCACGTTGTAGAGGAAGTTCTCCAGGGCGACCTGGCCGTAGTCGGAGTGCTTCACCTCGGGGTGCCACTGCACGCCGCCGAGCTTGCGGGACTCGTCCACGAATGCTGCCACGGATGCGCCGGGGGTCTTAGCCAGAACCTCGAAGCCTTCGGGGGCCTCGGTCACGGAGTCACCGTGAGACATCCACACGTTCTGGGTGGTGGGGGTGCCGGTGAGGAAGGAGGAGTTCTCAGCGCAGACCACGGCGTCGGTTGCGCCGTATTCGCGCAGGCCGGTCTGGGCCACGGTGCCGCCGAGGGTCTGGGCCATCACCTGGAAGCCGTAGCAGATACCGAAGATCGGCACGCCAGCTTCGAAGAGGGCCTTGTCGCCCTTGGGGGCGCCGTCGGCGTAGACCGAGGAGGGGCCACCGGAGAGCACAATGGCTGCCGGGTTCTTGGCGAGCATCTTCTCGGTGCTCATGGAGTGGGGGACGATTTCGGAGTAGATGCCGGCCTCACGCACGCGTCGAGCAATGAGCTGCGCGTACTGAGCACCGTAATCCACCACCAGGACGGGACGCTCTTCGAGCTGGTCCAGGTTCACAGAATTGGTCACGAAAATTACCTCAACGTGTTGGTGCTAATCCGCGCACTTGCGCGGGGATATATCTATTTTACGCTATCGCGGTGTGAGCTTGAACGCCCGTGGCGCGGGGACTATTCCGCCTACGACCGTTCTTTTTACGCTGCAGATAGAAGGCACCGCCCGGCGGCCGCGGGGATAAACCCACCAACCACCGGGCGGTGATTCATGACGCTACATTAGCCGCGGTAGGAAGGGACCACGGTCAGTTCGGCCTTCTGGAACTTCTTCAGCTCCAGGTAGCCGCAGTTAGCCATCGCGCGCTTGAGCGCACCGACAATGTTGCTGGTGCCGTTCACGTGGTGCGAAGGACCGTACAGGACCTCCTCCAGCGTGCCGACGACGCCCAGCGGGGTACGCACGCCGCGCGGGAAGTCCAGCGAGTGCGCCTCGTTGCCCCAGTACAGGCCCTGACCCGGTGCCTCGGAAGCGCGAGCCAGCGGAGCACCCAGCATCACGGCGTCAGCACCCAGCGCGAGCGCCTTCACCATATCGCCGGAGCGGCCCAGGGAGCCATCAGCAATCACGTGCACGTAGCGGCCGCCGGACTCGTCCAGGTAGTCCGAACGTGCCGCAGCCACGTCGGCGATGGCGGTTGCCATCGGTGCGGAAATGCCCAGGCCCTGGCGGGTGGTCTGAGCGGAACCACCGCCGAAGCCCACCAGCACACCGGCGGCGCCGGTGCGCATCAGGTGCTTAGCCTGCGAATAACCGGCCACGCCACCGACGATGACGGGAACGTCTAGCTCGTAGATGAACTTCTTCAGGTTCAGCGGCTCGTGCGAGGTCGAAAGGTGCTCGGCAGAGACGGATGCACCACGGATAACGAACAGCTCAACGCCGGCCTTCACCACGGTCTCGTAGTGCTCCTGAGTATTCTGCGGGCTCAGCGAACCGGCAACCACCACGCCGGAATCGCGAATCTCTTCCAGGCGTGCGGTAATCAGCTCCGGCTTGATTGGCTCGGAGTAAATCTGTTGCATGCGGGTGGTTGCGGAGGCGGGGTCCGCCTCGGGCAGCTCAACAATCTCGTCGAGCAGCGGCTGCGGGTCTTCGTAGCGGGTCCACAGGCCCTCGAGGTTCAGCACACCCAAACCGCCCAGCTTGCCCAGGGCAATAGCGGTCGCCGGGGACATGACCGAGTCCATGGGCGCACCAATAATCGGGGTATCGAACTTGAAGGCGTCAATCTGCCAGGAGGTGTCGACGTCGCGGCGGTCGCGGGTACGGCGGGTCGGTACCAGCGCCACATCGTCCAGGGAGTAGGTGGGGCGGGCGCTCTTGGAGAGGCCAATCTGAATTTCAGACATGAGTGAATCCTTTCGAATTCGGTTTGAGGGGTGCCGTCGGGTGTTATTCGCACCGATGCCCGCCCCGGCACCCGGGAGGGTACGGGACGGGCTCAACGGCGCACGGTGTGTACGCCGTGCGGCGAATCATCGTTGGTGATGCGTCTTAGCGACGGTAGTTCGGTGCCTCAACGGTCATCGTGATGTCGTGCGGGTGCGATTCCTTCAGGCCCGCGGGGGTGATGCGCACGAACTGGCCCTTGTTCTTGAGCTCTTCGATGGTGCGCGAACCGACGTAGAACATGGTCTGGCGCAGGCCACCTTCGAGCTGGTGAATCACGGCGGAGAGCGGGCCGCGGAAGGGAACCTGACCCTCGATGCCCTCGGGAATCAGCTTCTCCTCGCTGGAGACGTCGGCCTGGAAGTAACGGTCCTTCGAGAAGGACTTGTGGCGGCCGCGGGTCTGCATAGCGCCCAGCGAACCCATGCCGCGGTACGCCTTGAACTGCTTGCCGTTCACGAGAATCAGGTCGCCGGGGGATTCGGTGGTGCCGGCCAGCAGGGAGCCGAGCATCACGGAGTCGGCGCCGGCCACCAGGGCCTTGCCAATCTCACCGGAGTACTGCATACCGCCGTCGGCAATCACGGGAACACCGGCGGGGATAGCTGCCTTAGCGGCCTCGTTGACCGCGGTCACCTGGGGCACGCCCACGCCCGCAATGATGCGGGTGGTGCAGATAGAACCCGGGCCCACGCCAACCTTCACGGCGTCGGCGCCGGCGTCAATGATGGCCTGAGCACCCTGGCGGGTTGCGGCCTGACCGCCGATAACGTCCACGTGTGCGGCGGCGGGGTCCTTCTTCAGGCGGGCAATCATGTCCAGCACGCCCTGGGAGTGGCCGTTTGCGGTATCCACGAAGAGGGCGTCCACGCCGGCCTCGACCAGGGTCATGGCGCGCTCGTAGCCGTCACCGAAGAAGCCGATAGCGGCACCCGCGCGCAGGCGGCCGTCCTCGTCCTTGGTGGCGCGGGGGTACTGCTCGGTCTTCACGAAGTCCTTGAGGGTGATCAGACCGGCCAGCTTGCCTGCCTCGTCCACGAGGGGCAGACGCTCAATCTTGTTGTGGGAGAGCAGGGCGAAAGCCTCGTCCTTGGAAACACCGGGGCGGGCGGTCACCAGCGGCATGGGGGTCATGATGTCGCGAACGCGGATGTTCTCGAAGTCGCCGCGGGACATGTAGCGGATATCGCGGTTGGTGATGATGCCTTCCAGCACGCCCTCTTCGCTCACGACGGGCAGGCCGGAGACGCGGTAGTAACCGCACACCTCGTCGTACTCGGCGATGGTGGCGTCCGCACCGATGGTCACGGGGTTGATAATCATGCCGGATTCGGAACGCTTCACGCGGTCCACGTGTGCGGCCTGGTCCTCGATGGAAAGGTTACGGTGAATCACGCCGAGACCACCCAGGCGCGCCATGGCGATGGCCATAGCGGAATCGGTCACGGTGTCCATTGCCGCAGAAATGATGGGGATGTTCAGGTTAATGCGCTTGGACAGGCGAGTGGAGGTGTCAGCCTCGGAAGGAATGACGTCGGTGTTGCCGGGCAGCAGCAGCACATCGTCGTAGGTCAGGCCGGTGAAGCCGAAGGGATCCTCGGACAGAGCGGTGGGGATGGTCATTGTCTACCTTTCGGATGGTGTGCTTCGCCGGTGCGATTTTGCCGTGGGGAAGCGCTTTATACGGTGTCGCGGTATGTACCCCACTCCCCCGGCGCAAGTACCGGGCGGAGGCCCACGCGGGTTCTGAGCGGGCGCGTCCGCCGGATGCTCCGGAGGGTGCGGAAACGGACAGTCTACCTTCTATGATAAGCCGCTTAGGGTTTCTTCGCTCGGAAGATACCGAGCCGCCCGAAGAATGGCGTCGGGCACCGGGTTCTTGCACTCGAAGACCCCGATGCTGCGGCGTTGAGGGGATAGCTAGTGCCCGGTACCGCCTCCAGTTCAGGGGGCAGTACCGGGCACACACACTTTTTAGTCTTCTTCAGTTTCTTCGGGCTTCTCAACCACCAGGGTCTCGGTGGTCAGCACCAGAGCCGCGATAGAGGAGGCGTTCTGCAGGGCCGAACGGGTCACCTTCACCGGGTCAATCACGCCTGCCTCAATCAGGTTGCCGTACTCGCCGGTCTTGGCGTTGTAGCCATGACCCACGGGCAGCTCGGAGACCTTGGAGACGATGACGTAGCCGTCTTCGCCAGCGTTCTCCGCAATCCAGCGCAGCGGCTGGACCAGGGCGCGGCGAACGATCTGCACGCCCACGTTTGCGTCGTGGTTATCCAGCTCCAGGCCGTCCAGCGCCTTCAGAGCGTGGACCAGCGCGGAACCGCCACCGGAGACGATGCCCTCTTCCAGAGCGGCACGGGTGGAGGACACAGCGTCCTCGATGCGGTGCTTGCGTTCCTTCGCCTCAACCTCGGTTGCGGCACCGACCTTGATGACGCCCACGCCGCCGGCCAGCTTAGCCAGGCGCTCCTTGAGCTTCTCACGGTCCCATTCGGAGTCCACGCGCTCGATTTCGCGGCGCAGCTGCTGCACGCGGTCCTCGATGGCCTCGGGGTCGCCGCCACCATCCACGATGGTGGTGTGGGACTTGGTGACGGTCACGCGGCGTGCCGAACCCAGGTGCTCCAGGGTGACCTGCGGCAGGTCAATGCCTAGCTCGCCGGTCACGACGGTACCGCCGGTCAGGATCGCGAGGTCCTGCATGATGGCCTTGCGGCGGTCACCGAAACCGGGGGCCTTCAGGGCAACCACGTTGATGGTGCCGCGCAGCTTGTTCACGACCAGAGCGGAGAGCGCCTCACCGTCAACGTCTTCAGCGATGATGGTCAGCGGCTTCTTCGCCTGAACGATCTTCTCGAGCACAGGCATGATCTCTGCGATAGTGGAAATCTTGCCCTGGTAGAGCAGCACCAGGGTGTTCTCCAGGACAGCCTCGCCGCGCTCGGCGTCGGTCACGAAGGAGGGCGAGAGGTAGCCCTTGTCGAACTGCATACCCTCGGTAATCTCCAGCTCGATCTCGGTGGAGGAGCCGTCCTCGATGGTGATGACGCCGTCCTGGCCGACCTTCTCGAAGGCGCGAGCCAGCAGCTCACCAATCTGCTCGGACTGCGCGGAGATAGCGGCGACGTGCGCCACCTCGGGGCCCTGCACGGGGCGTGCGTTCTCGAGCAGACGTGCGGAGACAGCCTCCACGGCCGCCTCGATGCCGCGCTTGACGTCGGCGGGAGCCGCACCGCTGGTCACGTTGCGCAGACCCTCGTTCACCAGCGCCTGCGCGAGCACGGTTGCGGTGGTGGTGCCGTCGCCGGCAACGTCATTGGTCTTGGTGGCGACTTCCTTCGCCAGCTGGGCGCCCAGGTTCTCGTACGGGTCGTCCAGTTCAATCTCGCGGGCAATGGACACGCCGTCGTTGGTGATGACGGGTGCACCCCACTGCTTATCGAGCACAACATTGCGCCCGCGCGGGCCGAGGGTTACCTTGACCGCGTTTGCCAGCTTATCGACGCCGGCCTGCAGGGATTTGCGGGCTGCATCGTTGAATTCAAGCTGCTTAGCCATGTGTTCGCTACTCCTAGTGCGTCACAGAAAGGAAATGAGGGGGCAGATGATAACTCATGCGCCGCACCGGGTGAACGGTACGGCGCATGAGTATTCGAAGTAATTAGTCGACGATTGCCAGCACGTCGCGTGCGGAGAGAATCAGGTACTCCTCGCCCTGGTACTTGACCTCGGTGCCACCGTAGCGGGAGAACACGACAACGTCGCCTTCCTTGATGTCAACGGGGATGCGGTTGCCCTTCTCATCCACGCGGCCGGGGCCAACGGCGACAACGCGTGCTTCCTGCGGCTTTTCCTTCGCAGTCTCGGGGATGACCAGACCGGATGCGGTGGTCTGCTCAGCCTGTTCGATCTTGATAACGACGCGGTCTTCCAGCGGCTTGATGGCCATAATCGGTTCCTCCGGATTGTGGATTAACGTTTGGTGCGAGACGGCGGCGCGGTGATGCACCCAAACGCCGTCTCGAGTGCTACCTCAACTCTAGTTTCACCGGTGCTTTCGGTCAAGAAAACCCGCCCTCCGCCGGAGCGTTTCACCGCAAGGCGAACAGGGGTCGACACCGGGTCTGGGTGACCCGGCGGGCGGGCTCCGGCAGGGGGCGCAACTCCCCGGGCGAAGGCCCGTAAAATGGGGACATGCCCCACAGCCCTAACGCATCCCACGAAGCTCTTCCTGCAGAAGAATACCCGTTCGGTTTTTCTCCCGCCCTGCCGCTGCCCCTCAGCGGCCACGCGCTCGCGGCGGCCGATGAGCTCTACCCGCTGGGCTCCGACACCCTCGGCGCCATCACCTCCCTACGTTCACGCGGGTTCAGCCCCGAGGACTCCTCTGCCATCATCTCCCTGGCGCAGGCTCGCACCCGTGCGCGTGCCAAGTTCGGCGAGCGCGCCCGCACGCTCATGCTCACACAGGAGGCCTCCGAGCAGGCCACCCGCCCGGTGATTGCGCATTATCGTGCCCAGCGTCTGCGCCCGGTTGCCGGTACGGTGGCTGATTTGGGGTGCGGTATCGCGTCGGATTCTGCCGTCTACGCCGCGGCTCGCGGTTCCGTCGTGGCGGTGGAGCTCGATCCGCTGACCGCCTCGTTCGCCGCGGCAAACCTGGCGTTCTGCCCGCGGGCACGTGTGTACTCGGGCGATGTCACCGCCTACGACCCCGCCAGCGGTGCGGGCTCGGAGGCTACCCTCACCGATAGCGCGGGCGCCTCCCCCGCCATTCTGTGGTTGGACCCGGCCCGCCGTGAGCTGCGAGGGGCCAGGAAGGCTCAGACGGAGCGCCTCTTCGACCCGGAGGCGTTTTCGCCCCCGTTCTCGTTCGTGCTGAATCTGGCTCGTACGGGCGTGCCGATGGGCGTGAAGTTGGGTCCCGGTTTTCCGCACGAGGGCATCCCCTCGCCCGAAGATATTGCGTCGGAGGCGAATCCTAACCCGCGCGTTGAAGCGGAGTGGATCCAGTCGGAGGGTTCCCTCGCCGAGCTCGTCCTCTGGTTTAATGCGCTGGCCCAGGAGGGCGTGGCCCGCACCGCAACCTCGGTGCGCGAGCTGTCGGCCGATACGGCATCGCCCGCGACCGAGGCGGCCGGCGAGGTTGCCGACCTATTGCCGCCCTACGAGGCGGTGAGCTTCCGCAGCGCCCTCACGGCGGCCGAGGCCGAGCGGAGCGTGGAGGTTCCGGTATCCCTGCCTCAACCCGGTGAGTACCTGCTGGAGCCCGCCCCCGCGATTGTGCGCTCGCACCTGGTGGCCGAGTTTGCGCAGAGCATCGGCGCGCAGCTACTGGACGAGCACCTGGCCTATCTATGCTCAACCGAGCCGGTGGAGCATCCGCTGGTCACCTGCTACGAGGTGCTGGAGGAGATTCCCCTGCAGGAGAAGCAGTTGAAGCGATGGGTACGCGAGCAGGGTTTTACCGCGCTGACGGTTAAGAAGCGCGGCGTGGATATTGTTCCTGAACAGCTGCGTGCGCGTCTACTGGGTTCGGCGGGTTCTAAGCCCGCCAAGAAGAAACAGAAAAAGAACGCTAATTCTTCTGGTGGCGCGCAGGAGTCCTCGTACCGCCCGGCAACGCTGGTCTTCACGCGCATCGGCGCGGGCAGAGATTCCCGCCGAGTCGGCTGGCACGTGCGTCCGCTCTAGCCTCGTCCAACCCCGACTGCCCAGTACCGTACTCGGTTACCGTTCGTGACGATTCGTTACGGTACCGGTGCCGGATTCTGCGCTCGACAGGGCGTTGAGCACCGCCAGACCGTACACTAGATACGGTGCCTAATAAAGATACGGGGCCTGATAAAGACATGCTGCCCAGTAGAGGTACTCCCCCGCGGAGTAGGCTCTCACCAGCTAGTCCCCTGCCGGGCAGATCTCACCGATAGCAAACTTCCGTAGTCGGCACTGTGCACGACACTATTTCCAGACGCAGGAAAGGTCCTATGATCGACTTTGCTTCCTCCCCTCAGTCCACCCTCGGCGTGGAATGGGAGATTGCACTCATCGACCGTGAAAGCGGCGAACTGACCCAGCGCGCCGCCGAGGTGCTCGGCATCCTGCGCGAGCGCCGCCCCGAACTGCTGGAGCCCGCCTCCGACCGGGCACACGTGACCGGGGAATTCCTGGAGAACACCGTCGAGGTGGTGACCGGCATCTGCCGCACCGTCGCTGAGGCGTGCCGCCAGCTGCAGGAGTTGACCGACACCATTCGCGAGATTACCGACGGGCTGGGTATCGAGTTCTACCCGGCGGGCACGCACCCGTTCTCCCGCTGGTCCGAGCAGCCCGTCGTGGCCAAAGAACGCTATCGGCGCGTCGTGGAGCGCGCCCAGTATTGGGGCCGCCACATGGTCATCTACGGCGTGCACGTGCACGTGGGTGTGGATTCTCGCGATAAGGTTCTGCCGCTCGTTGACGCGCTCACCAACTACGGGCCGCACCTGCTGGCGCTCTCCTGCTCCTCCCCATACTGGGAGGGCATCGACACCGGTTACGCCTCGCACCGCACCCAGCTCTACCAGCAGCTGCCGACCAACGGCCTGCCCTTCCACTTCGACACCTGGGAGCAGTACAGCGAGTACCTGGATTCACTGGTGGCGACCGACGTGATTAACGACCCGAGTGAGGACCGCTGGGATGTGCGCCCGGTTCCGCGCTACGGCACCATCGAGATGCGCTATTGCGACGGCCTGGCCTCCCTGCCGGATGTTGCCGCGGTTGTGGCGTTCACCCAGTGCCTGGTGGAGTACTTCTCCCGCCGCATTGAGGCCGGCGACAAGCCCGAGGTGCTGGCCCCCTGGCACGCGCAGGAGAATAAGTGGCGCGTGGCCCGCTACGGCCTGGACGCAAAGATCGTGGTTTCCAATGCACCGGAGCAGCGCACCTTGCGCGAGGACTTTGAACTGCTGCTGCCCGAGCTGGAGCCGGTGGCCCGCGACCTGGACTGCGAGGTGGAGCTGGCACAGGTGCGCCGCATCCTTGCGGAAGGTACGGGAGCCGACCGCCAGCGTGCAGTGTTCGAGCGCACCGGCTCGATGCGTGAGGTGGCGCTGGATGTTGCCGCGCAGTCTCGTGCGCGAGCGCTGCGCTAACCCCTCGCGGGAAGAAAACTTAGATACGTAAAATGCCTCGGCGCAGTCATCATGAGACTGTGCCGAGGCATTTCTACGAGCTTTTTTAGAAGCAGGCAGTTTAGAAGCAGACGGTGGTCA